>Ga0208879_1000721_pt1 | contig 33290 bp, 27 predicted proteins | sample Knorr_S15_td_Bot_FD_185605 | JGI IMG/M metagenome (GOLD analysis project Ga0208879, IMG submission 185605) | Marine microbial communities from Southern Atlantic Ocean transect - Knorr_S15_td_Bottom_ad_5009_LV_A (SPAdes) (version 2) | ecosystem: Environmental > Aquatic > Marine > Oceanic | place... | reverse complement strand
TTGGTAATCGCCGCCGTCAGCGTCGTCTTACCATGGTCAACGTGACCAATGGTCCCTACATTTACGTGCGGCTTTGTCCGCTCAAACTTCTCTTTGGACATATCAGCCCTCTCCTTACAATGACACCTGAATTAAAAAAATATCCGGTTTTCACCGGTTAATGGAGCTCATAACCGGAATCGAACCGGTGACCTCTTCCTTACCAAGGAAGTGCTCTACCGACTGAGCTATATGAGCGTTTTACACTCTCCTTCATTCGCTCTCGCTGAAGGCTCTTATCACCCCCGCTGAAGGCTCTTATCACCCCCGCTGAAGAGCTTCTTATCACCCCTGCTGAAGGCTCTTCCAGCGAACGATGGAGCGGGTAGCGAGGATCGAACTCGCATCATCAGCTTGGAAGGCTGAGGTTCTACCATTAAACAATACCCGCCAAATTCAGCCTTCAAGTATGCTGCTCGATCGAACCATCCCACCTTGGTGGAGGGGGGTGGATTCGAACCACCGAAGCTTACGCGTCAGATTTACAGTCTGATCCCTTTGGCCGCTCGGGAACCCCTCCCAAAAAGAGGCGCTAGATTCTGCCTTCGAGTCTAGTGCTTGTCAAATTTATTTCGTTCAAAACCGTGATTTATAAACGTTTTACGAGATTTTGCTTAAGCGTTGCTTTAACCCGCATCTACCAAGCAACAACCTTTTTATTCCACAGCGAAAAAAAGCACCTTCTGGTGCCCTAGTAAATCATTTTAGAGCAGCTAGCTACTCAATTTAATGGTGCCGCCACCAAGAGTCGAACTCGGGACCTACTGATTACAAATCAGTTGCTCTACCAACTGAGCTATAGCGGCACATGAACCGATTCATGCCCAATTCAATAATTGGCAAAATATATTCTTAAAAAACAATCACTTACAATGCGCTGGAAAAACAAATATTGTCTTGCCTCAAGAGCGAAGCGGATTGTATGCGATTGTGCCAGCGCTATCAATTCAAACAGGCAGTTTCTGTCAAATCCACACCACTAAATTCGTTTTTTACACTCTCCAGGATATTTGCAGGAAATTCGCTGGATTGATTGAAAATCCAATAGCCCCGGAAAACGCGAGGAATCTCCTTGATCACGACCGGATAACCCAGTCCTAGCATTTTCTGTCGATAACTTCTGGCGCTAGTGCCAGAGGAGAATACCCCCAACGATATTCCCTGTGCATCTTCACCCTGGCTAATGACATAACTGTCGATACCTCTGGACTTTAGCTCACGCAATCTTCGAAAGGCTTCCTGCAATGAGTTTAATGGTGGCAGGACAACACGATAATCAAAATCACCTGTTTTACGATCCACCGCTCGCAAATCTACCTGCATGCCAAAAGTAGTGAAGCGTTCAGCAACATCCTGGGCTGAAATAACATTTTCGAAGGGTCCAAGGCCACGACAAAGCCCATCTTCTATAACAGAATCAACACTGATGGGGTTTTCCAAAATTTCAGTCACCTCGACATCTCTGCTGGAAGTACCCTTTTTCTCTGAAAGGAGCTCGATGGTGATTTGATCCGCCAACTTAGTATCCTCATTGCGCAAGAGTACATCTGGGCGATTCACCTGGTACACAAAATAGCAAAGGTTCAAGACTATTAAAGAAACAAAGATCCACTTCATTGCAGGTCGATGGGTCTCATGCTCACCTCACCGGAATTATGACTCTCAATTCCCGAAGCGGTTTCTAGCAACAGATTTCCCCAATCATCAACCCCGCGATCGACACCCACATACTTCTCTTCGCCCCTGATCACCGCCACCTGTTGGCCTTCAAATAAATTGTACTCGTTCCAGCGATCAGAAAATGCGCTGAATCCCTCTAGATTAAACAAATCAATCGCATTGAGAATCTTCCCCGACAAAATGCCGAGCAGCCTGTTCCTTGATAACCTGGTGTGTGAATCTGCCGCGCTCCAGGGTTGATCAATAGAAGTTGCATCTTTGCGTTCAAGCGACAAATTAATACCGACACCGACCACCACACCGATACCTCTGGATTCCGCCGGTTTAAGCTCTACCAGAATACCTGCTAACTTTTTCCCCGCCAGAAGTACGTCATTTGGCCATTTTAACCCAACGCCCTGCAGACCAACTTGTCGCAATGCATCAATAACCTGCATCCCAACGACCAGCGACAAGCCGCCAAGGTCGGGGAGCTGTTTTTGCACAAAGCGTCCATAACTCATGTAGATATTTCGCCCGAATGGACTTACCCAGTGTCGTCCTCGCCGCCCTTTTCCTGCGGTCTGCATCTCCGCGACACATAACATCGATGAAATGTTTCGGTCACCAAGACTTTCCATCGTGACCAGATTGGTAGAGCCTGTAACTCGATGTATTTCAATGTGAAGTGAATCATTGAGATGACTTGGCGTAAGATCGCGAATTGCTTCAAGCAAGGTATCGGGGTTAAGCAACTCAACTGATTGCGCAAACTTAACCATGCCTCCAGTTTCAACATAATCCACCCCTAGGATGTGGAGAAACTCTGCTAACTCAGGGGTGTATTCCACTTCACCTCTGGCGGCCAGTTCTTCAAATTCCGGATGTGTGTTTTTTATCATTCAGTTCGTTTGTAAATGTTACTGCTCTGCGTATAATACGCGCCCTCAACCGGATGCGAAGCTATCGGTTGGCATCTTACCCGGGTCTGTAGCTCAGTTGGTTAGAGCGCACCCCTGATAAGGGTGAGGTCGGTGGTTCAAATCCACCCAGACCCACCAAGTAATGTTATTGGTACAATGACGTCGGGTGAAGGAAGGTCGGTGCAAAAGGTTTGCCCGTTAAATCCACCCAGACCCACCAGACTTTGTCCGATGTAAGATGAACTTTTGGGGCCATAGCTCAGCTGGGAGAGCGCCTGCCTTGCACGCAGGAGGTCGACGGTTCGATCCCGTCTGGCTCCACCAACTACAATTTTTCGCTGGCGTCGCCAGCGAAAATATTGAATTCCGTGGTACTGCAGCGTGAGTGCATAAAATGCACTCTAAGTGAAGTGCAGGAATTATCAGCACAAAGTGCTGACACATCGTTGCCACTCGCCTCAGCTTATTCAAGAACCAACAAATGATGATTCTTCTTACCCTTCTGAATTACAAAGTACTTCCCAAATAAAGCTGATTCTCGGTCTAATGTCATTTCAACATTATTTGCCTTGAGGCCGTTTACCGAGACCCCATTATTCTGAATGAGTTTTTTTGCCTGCCCCATTGTAACTTCACCACGTGGAGTGATGGCTAAACCGGATTCGACGAGCACGTCAGTCAGTAATGGTGCAGCATCTTTAGATATCGATGACGACATACCGTCCTGAGCTAACTGACTCAGGTCTTCTTCCCCAAGTTCAGTGACGCTATTGCTAAATAGCGCCTTGGAGATTCGCTGTGCAGCTTCAAGACCTGCAGTGCCATGAACCAGACCTGTCATCTCATCGGCCAATGCCGTGTGTGCTTCACGCTTACCAGGCTCAGCGCCGTGACGCGCGGCAAGGGAATCAAGCACCTGCGTGTCCAGAAAGGTGAATATCTTCAGGTAATTCATCACATCTGCATCAGCGGCGTTACGCCAGAACTGGTAGAAGCTAAAAGGCGAGGTCATCACGGGATCAAGCCAGATGGCACCGCCAGAACTTTTACCAAACTTGGCGCCGTCAGCTTTGGTTATCAGCGGGTAGGTAATGGCGTATGCCTGATTGCCCTCCATTCTGCGGACGAGATCAATACCGGCAGTGATGTTCCCCCACTGGTCACTACCACCCATCTGAATGGTGCATCCGTAATCTCGGTTCAGCACAACAAAATCATAAGATTGCAAAATCATATAGCTAAATTCGGTGTAGCTGATGCCCTGTGATTCATCTTCAATACGCCTGCGAACGGATTCCTTTTGAATCATCGCGTTAACGCTAAAGTGCTTACCAATATCCCTCAGGTAATCGATTACCGACAAGTTCCTGGTCCAGTCAGCATTGTTAACGAGTACCGCTGAAGTTTCACCACAGTCAAAATCAAGAAACCGGCTTGCCTGCTTCCGAATAAGCTCAAGCTGTCGTTGCACCACTTCCTCTGATTGTAATTCTCGTTCGCTGTCCCGCCCACCTGGGTCACCAATCATGCCCGTCGCTCCACCAATGAGCAGCAGAGGTCGGTGGCCCGCCAACTGGAATCTTCGAAGTGCAAGTAACGGGACCAGGTTTCCGATGTGCAAACTGTCGGCGGTTGGATCAAATCCGCAATACACTGTCCGCACGGCGGAACTCAAATGATCTTTGAGTTCCTTCTCAGCACTGAGCTGTGCGACCAACCCTAATTCCCGTAACTGATCAATAAGATTCATTTAATAACCACTAGTTCTATAAAATTTGCTCGCTGACCGCAGCTCCTGTACTCTCATGGCGCTCGCGGTAGGGGCGCAACATACCGTAAATCACGGTAATTTCAAGCCGCGGTTATGGCGGAAATAGTGATGTGGTATTCCGACTTTAATCAGACGACCCCTGGACTTTGGCTGACCGCTCTCATAACGAAAGGAATCCAGTACAATGCAAAACTCGACTCTTCCATTATTTCTATATTTTTCATATAGTTAGCGAAATAATATAATAATTAACCGCAGAAATTAGCGCTAGACCGTTGCTTTTATGACAAGTTATCCGAGAGCCTATCTTAAAGCTGCATTTGCGCTTGCCGCAGTCCTGGTGATCGTGATTACAACGCTCCCCGCCCAACAGCAAGCTTTGCCGACCACGCCAGTGTCATTAGAGGTTATTCCAACTGTGGACACGCCGTCAGGCGATAAGGAACCACGCGAAGAATCACCGGTCCTCGCCCCTCCATCGACCAGCAGCTGGATTCACATAGAAGTAGAGTCAGGGGACAATCTGGCACGCATATTCCAACGAATGAAGTTACCTGCCGCCGACCTCCAAAATATCATTGATCTGGGTCAGGACGTTTCTTCCCTAACGAAAATTTTACCAGGCCAGGAACTCAGTCTGCACCTGAGCGCAAGCAACGAACTCATTGGTGTGGAATATAAGCAAAATGCATTAGACACACTGGTCATTTCCCGAATAGGCAAAGGCTTCAAAGCAGACTGGAAATCTGTAAAACCAGAGAAGATCGTTGTGTTTGCAGCGGCAACAATTACCAAAGACAACCCATCCCTGTACCACGCCGGTAAAGCAGCTGGCCTCTCTGACAACGTCATCATGAAGCTGAGCTACATTTTTCAATGGGATATCAGCTTTGCACTCGATCTTAGAGCCGATGATTCCTTCTCGCTGATGTTCGAAGAAATTTACGTCGATGGAGAGAAGGTAGAAGAAGGTAACATTGTGGCAGCAAGTTTTACCAACATGGGCAGAACCCATGACGCCGTCCGATATACAGATATCAGCGGCAATGCGAGTTATTACACCCCGTCAGGGCTCAGCATGCGCAAAGCCTTCCTTCGGGACCCAGTTCACTTTTCACACGTCAGCTCTTCGTTCAACCTGAGGCGATTACATCCTATTCACAAACGCGTAATGCCGCATCGCGGTATCGATTACGCTGCCAGGAAGGGAACGCCAGTGGTCTCGGCAGGGGATGGCAAAATAAGTGTTCGACGCCATAACGATGCCTCTGGAAAGTACATTGTTGTTCAGCACGGTGAGCAGTACACCACCAAATATCTCCACCTGTCCGCCTATGCGCGGGGAGTAAAACCAGGGAAATCAGTCAAGCAGGGGCAGACGATCGGTTACGTCGGCGCCACCGGATGGGCAACTGCAGCACACCTGCACTACGAATTTCTGGTCGACGGCGTTCACCGCAATCCTAAAACTGTGTCTCTTCCCAAAGCTTCGCCAATCTCAAAAGACGAGCTCAGCAGATTCAACGCCACGATTTTACCAGTCATGGCTCAGCTTGAAGCGATTTCAGGAAAGGGATATGCCACCGCGTTGCAAGTCGATCGAACAACTGGCGGATAGCCAATTCGGCGTAGAAGGGATAGTTGATCCAGGCTAAATAGAAAAAGAGTTGCCGCAACCGCAGGTGGTTACTGCATTGGGATTTGTCACTACGAACCGCGATCCTTGCAGATCTTCTTTATAATCAATCACTGAACCCGCCAGATACTGAAAACTCAAGGCATCAATAAGTAAAGCGACACCATCTTTGACAATCTGGGTATCGTCTTCTTCAACATCCTCATCGAACGTAAACCCATATTCAAAACCTGAGCAGCCGCCACCCGTCACGAATACTCGCAGCTTGAGGTTCTCATTATCCTCTTCGACGATGAGCGCTTTTACCTTACCCGCTGCAGAATCAGAAAAGGTCATTACGATGGGGTCAAATGTTGTGGGTTCCATGGTCTTTATATGGGGGCTCCTGATAAGGATTCAAGATTACGCTGTTTTGCTCGGGACAGCTACGACAGTTGCAAACGCAGATTCATCTTCTGTCTTTTCAGCAGATTGGGGAGGCTTGACGTCGTCGGTTTCCTGTTTCCCGTCTTGCATATGCAGCAGGTGCCCATCGACTCTCGACCCTTTTACCATCTCAATCAGGTTGTAATAAACGTTGCCTTTCACTTCGGCTTTCGCTGCCAGCTCTATATGTTTATCAGACCTTATGTCACCGAACACGTTACCGTTAACAATAACGTTCGGCACTCTGATCTCGCCTCGAACTCTGCCTTTTTCACTGATCGTTACAACTGCCTTTGAACCAGCCTGCGCAAAGATATTGCCCTTAATGATGCCGTTAACCAGCAATTGATCACTAAAGTGGACATCTCCAACCAGTTCACAATTAGTAGCAACCAGTGTTATGCCTGATTCACTTCTGCCATCTTTCTTAAACATTACTAACCTCCATTCAACGGCCAATCGAATATTCTTTCCAATCGCTGCGCATTTGAGCCCGACGATCGCGCAACAATAACCATCTCTCGCGGCTCAAACCCTTCAGGTAACATCAGCTCACCGTTAAGGTTCTGAAAATACCGAAACCGAAATCCAATTGCGTCTTTCTGGTCTTCACCTAATTCGCTCAACAAAAAGCTCTTGTCCTGGCCTCCTTCCTGACCACGCAGTGAAATCTCTACGCCGCCCTGTATATAGTCGTGCTTGTCCACAACCTGGGTCAATAACAGTGAGTACTTTATCCGCCCTGGTGAACTTGAAGTTACATCGAGACGCTCAATTCGGAGCCCCTTGCTAGCAACATTCGGAAGCATTACGCCTTTGTAAAATTTGATCTCTTCGTCTAACTGCGCGATCTGTTCCTGCAGATTTTCAATGGTAACCCGTACTTCCTCGTTCGCTTTGTTGTCTATCTCTCCACCAATTTCCAGATCTGCAATGTCCTGGCGCATTTCCTCGATCAACAATCTCGATTCCTCGAGCTGGCGGCTTACCCTATCCCGCTCCCGGACAACCTCGACTTTCAGCGCTAATCCCTGGTTTTTACCATACTGGTAGGTTAACCAGCTAAACGCAGCCAATGCAAGCAGAAATGCCATGAAAATCATAGCCTTATACAATGGCCGATAAGGTACAACGACCATCCGATGCTGTTTGCTACCTTTTACGGCTGCCATGTTTGAGGCGATACACTTAACAAAATGAGCCGTATAGCTTATCACAACACAGAAATATTTAGCCCTGGCTGTGTTTCGCTGATCCTTTTCTCTTGTCTTATACTGTACAACCAATCCTCGTTACAGCCAGCCCTCGAACAAGGAAGCAGCACCCGATTGCGATGAAATTGTTTCCCCGATTTTCAATCAGGACCTATCGACGCCGATTGGCTTCATTCGATTCTGTCCCTCAGTTCGCGATTCTAGGGCTAGCTTCCGGGTTCGTAACCGGGCTCGTTATCATTGCGTTTCGGCTGGCCATCGAATGGCCACTGGGTTATCTCCTCTTTGATGGTCCTGAGAGTTTTGAATCACTTCATCCACTAGTCGCTTTTGGCTTACCGTTAGCCGGGGCAATTATCCTCATACCCATTGTTGCCATTTTTTCAGACAGCGACCGGAGTGTCGCGTGGTTCACGTACTGGAAAGACTGGCTCGGCATCAAGGGCATATGCCGCTTAGAAACGCGATTATACAATTCGTCACCGGTGTTATAGCACTGGCATCAGGACAATCCGGTGGGCGTGAGGGGCCTGCAATTCATCTGGGTGCGGCAGGCAGCAGCTTGATCGGCCACTATCTGAAACTTCCAAACAATAGTATCAGGGTGCTTGTTGGGTGCGGCGCTGCTGCAGCCATCTCCGCTTCTTTTAACACCCCAATCGCCGGTGTCATTTTTTCGATGGAAGTCATCATCATGGAGTACACGATCGCCGGCTTTATTCCCGCGATTCTGGCTGCTGGTAGAAAGCGACCAGAGGCCACTATTTATTCTAAGAACTGAAGACCTGATTCAATTTTTGTCCGAGGAACAGCCAGAAGAAATAGATTTGGCTGCAATTCCCGCTACCAGAAAAGATGTCACCTCTATTCTGCTCCAGGCGACCCTGGGCGAAGCCCTGGATACCCTCAATCAATCCGGCGTACAGGCTTTGTACGCAAACCGAATAACGGCGCCGATGATGGATTCACCTGTTGGAATCGTTACCAGGGAAGATATTGAAATCTACTATAAGTCCTAGTGCTGACTCCATAGAAGTCTGCACCATTTGAAACCGCACCCAAGTAATGATTGAATGCGCCCGCAACCAGCTGGAGTACACTATGACGCGTTCCGAGAAACTCTTCGAGGATGCAAAAAAAATCATTCCCGGCGGAGTCAACTCTCCTGTCAGGGCTTTTGCACGGGTGGGCGGCCAACCGATCTTTTTTAGGCAAGGCCAAGGCGCCTATCTCACAGATGAAGATGGAAAAGAGTACGTCGATTACATTGGTTCATGGGGTCCCATGATCGTCGGCCATGCTCATCCTAAGGTGGTTAGTGACGTTCAAGCCGCTATGAGCGCAGGGCTGAGTTTTGGCGCACCTACAGAAATTGAAACGTTGCTGGCAAAGAAAGTAGCCTCTATGCTGCCCGGCATTGATCTTATACGCATGGTTAACTCAGGCACTGAGGCGACCATGTCGGCAATTCGCATTGCCAGAGGGTTCACCGGAAGAGATACCATTATCAAATTCGAGGGTTGTTATCATGGACACTCGGATGCGCTACTGGTCAAAGCGGGTTCCGGTGCACTTACCCTGGGGGAACCAGATTCTCTGGGTGTTCCGGCAAGTTTTGCGAAACACACATTGACTCTTGAGTACAACAATGCCGAACAGATTCTCGCCATGTTTGAGAGCAAGGGCAACGAGATCGCCGCCGTTATCGTGGAACCTGTTGCAGGCAATATGGGTTGCGTACCACCGGTCGCCGGGTTTCTGGAAACTATCCGGGAAGTCTGTGACAAATTTGGAAGTCTCCTCATTTTTGATGAAGTCATGACAGGCTTTCGTGTCGCCAAAGGTGGTGCCCAGGGTCTGTACAACATCAAACCAGACATCACGACTCTGGGGAAAATCATCGGCGGCGGTATGCCTGTCGGTGCATTTGGCGGTAGGCGGGATGTCATGGAAGTAGTTGCCCCGTTGGGCGGCGTGTATCAAGCCGGAACGTTATCGGGTAACCCCATTGCCATGCAGGCAGGCCTGTCAACTCTTGAACTTTTGGATCAGGAGGGATTCTACGATAATCTGGAAACCTCTACGCGCTTGTTAGTAGATGGTCTGCAAGAACGCGCAGATGCCGCTGGCGTACCGTTTTCTACGAATCGGGTCGGAAGTATGTTCGGCTTCTTTTTCAGTAAAACAAATCCGGTAACGACATTTGCACAAGTCATGAATGCCGACACGAGTATGTTTAACGACTTTTTTCATAGCATGTTGCGAGCCGGTATTAATCTTGCCCCTTCACCCTTCGAATCCGGGTTTGTTTCTGCAGCTCATGGCAGCAGAGAAATTAATACCACCCTGGACGCAGCGGAAGCTGCGTTCCAATCCATTCGTTCTTAGTAGGATAGTCATGAATAGCTATGATGTTTACGGAATTGGGAATGCGCTCGTCGACACTGAGTATGAAGTTGACGATGCGTTCCTCGTACAAGCGAAACTGCCAAAAGGCATCATGACCTTGATTGAGGAGGAAGACCGACAGCGCCTGGTACAACTGCTGGAACACGAACATCAGGCAGTAAAGCAAGCCGGCGGGGGTTCTGCAGCCAATACCATGGTCGTTATTTCGCAACTGGGTGGATCGGTATTTTATAGCTGCAAGGTTGCATCGGACTCCACAGGAGACTTCTTCGTGAAGGATCTTAAAGACGCCGGTGTCGATACCAATCTCGGCCATGAGCGTGAAAAGGGCGCGACCGGCCAGTGTATCTCCATGGTGACACCCGACGCGGAACGAACCATGACAACCTGTCTGGGTATCACCAATTTCCTTTCTCCAGCTGAACTGGACCCAGACGCTCTGGGTCGTTCAAACAGGCTCTACATTGAGGGTTATCTCGTTAGTTCAACAACTGGCTTCCAGGCTGCATTGGAAGCACAGGAAATTGCCATCAAGTCGGATGTCAGTGTCGCATTGACGCTGTCAGATCCGGTGATGGTCGAGAATTTCAAAGCCAACTATGAGATGTTCATCGAGCGCGGAGTCGATCTTCTGTTTTGCAACCTTGAAGAAGCCAAATTGCTTACAGGCTCAGATAGCATTGATGGCTGTGCTGCAATGCTAAAAAAGATCTGCCGCACCTTCGTTATTACCTGCGGAGAAGATGGTTCAATTGCATTTGATGGCACGCAGCAGACGCGCGCTCACTCAGTTCCTACTCAGGCAGTTGATACGACGGGAGCCGGGGACATTTTCGCCGGGGCTTTCCTACACAGTTTGTGTGCGGGGAATTCTTTTGCTCAAGCCAATGCCCTGGCCAACAAATCTGCTTCCCTACTGGTTTCAAGATTTGGCGCACGACTAACCCAGCAGGAAGTTAACAGTTCCCTAAAATAAACCCAGTTGTTTATCCGTCAGTTGTGCAAGCGTACAATTCTGAAAGCCGAGGATCGCATCGGCTATTGGTGCTAACTGTTTATCGATGTAGAAATTATAGTCAATCGGGGATTCGGTGTATTTCACAGGTTCCGGCCCATTCACTGTCATCCGGTACTCAATCCAGCCCCCATGCTCATGGGCAGCAGCCAGGCCTCTTTTGCCACGTTCCTGATCAGCAATCCTGGCTGCTCTGACATGTGGAGGAATGTTCCTGGTGTAATCTTTAAGTTTTCGACGCAATCGACGGCGAAGGGTTAGCTTTTCATCCAAAAGCCCGTCCAACACTGATTGAACCATACCCTTGATGTAGACATCGAAGGGTTCATTCATAAACACTTTGCGAAGAAGCTCTTTCTGAAATTCCCTCGCGAGCGGTGACCAGTCACTTCTGACACTCTCCAGGCCCTTAAATACCAGGCTTGGTTCTGCACCATCACGTTCTACAAGACCGGCATAACGTTTTTTGCTGCCTTTCTCTGATCCCCTGACTGTTGGCATAAAGAACTTCTTGAAATGTATTTCAAACTCAATCTCGAGATAACTCGGGATCTGAAACTTGTGTTCCAGTTCTTTTCGCCACCAGTCATTAAGAAAAGCGGCAAGCTTGTTACCGGTCACTTCTACATCTTCCGACCGATCCATCAATACAAAGACAGAATCCGTATCACCGTAAATAACCTGGTAACCTTGTCTAACGATCAGATCCCTGGTCTGCTGAAGTATTTCGTGGCCTCGCATGGTAATCGAACTGGCCAGACGCGGATCAAAGAAACGACAACCGGGTGTGCCCAGCACACCGTAAAACGAATTCATAATGATTTTGATCGCCTGGGAAGTCGGTGCATTTCCCTCCTGCTTTGCCTGGTCACGTGACGCCCACAACTCTTTGATTATCTGCGGTAGAATATACTGGTTCTTCGAAAAAGTGGCGTCCAGAAAGCCTGGGATGCGTTCAACGTCATCAGCGATCATCGCCAGCGGATCAACGTGAAAAGTCCTGATGATACTGGGATACAGGCTTTTAAAATCAAGAACGATGACGTCATCATAAATTCCTGGCGAAGAATCCAGAACATAGCCACCGGGACTTTGAACAGCAGTTTCTTCATCAACGATCGGCGCCACAAATCCCGATCGATGCAATTTTGGCAAATAAAGGAAATCAAACGCTGCGACCGAGCCTCCCTGCCGGTCCATCTCCAGCCCCGTCAGGCAAGAGCGTTGCACAGCAAAATCGATCAGCCCTGTGGAATTGAAAATGTCAGTGACCAGTGCACAATCCTCAAGGTTGTATCTGGCCAGGCTATCCTTGTCGTCTCGGTGCATCTGTTCAATCTCGACCGCCCGGTCGTCAACGTCATGCACCAGTTTGCCTCTGCCGAGTAATTCTCTTGAGACGTTTTCAAGCGAGAAACTTTCGAAACTGTAGGTTGCTGTTCGGAGTAATTCAATGCCATCGAGAATCACACGACCGGGAACGACGGCAAAAACACGCTGCTGTCCTTGATCAGGAAAACGCCAACTAATGGTTGATCTTCCCCGACCGAGATCGAATTCGATGTTCAACTCGTCACATCGATCCTGCAGATACTTCAAATCAAACCCCACAATATTCCAGCCGATCACCACATCCGGATCAACTTCTGCGAACCAGCCCAGAAATCTTTGTATTAATGATTTCTCGTCAGGTAGACACTCAACATAGCCAAGCGTTGTTTGCCCTGGTTCACCCAACATGAACACTTTGCTAACCCCAACACCCTGAATCGCTATGCTCAGCACAATTTCCCGGGTGATCGAAGTTTCAATGTCGAGCGAAACAATGGACAAATCCGGCTCATAGACGACCGGCTTTATCTGAGGCTCGTTAAACGCCAGGTATCCCTCGTTGGACACAGCCTCCCCGGTAATTTCCAGGGTACCCCTGATGAAGCGCTCCATGAGGTATCTGTCTGTCGGGCGTACATCTGATTCATACGCTGAAATTTCATGTTGCTGCAATACGGTTCTGGCGAGCCCCAAATCTCGCTGGTTTCGAAAATAACAGGCAATCGCCGTTTCTTTCTCAGTGCCAAAGCAGTTCAATTCAATTTTCTGGTGCCGCCACTTGAGCCCGGTATTGAGCAGTACTTTTGCTCGCTCCAGGTTGGCTTGACCGATGAATAAGACCGATTCCTGACCCGCAAACTCAAGGCGCACTGGCCCTTTGTCAGTCGATATCCAATAAACCAGGGATTGGCCGCTACCCCGATCATGCCATTGCCTGGTGAGTATAAGACCCTTTAATGTGTCGTTCGTAACGGCTACCTCAAGCTGGCGCGATAGAATCTCATCGAGCCTTCTCCGATGCGCAGTATCGGAGTATTGAATGTCTTTTCCAGATTGTCGACGGTAAGGGTCTCATCTACCGAACCCAGGGCCACAATCTGACCCGATGACATCAGAATAATTTGATCGGCGATCTCTGCTGCAAGATTGATGTCATGCATGACGACTAACTGCCCCGTGCCCTCCTGTGATTTTTCCTCGAGTAACCTTGCAACCAAAGCCTGATGGCGCAAATCCAGTGCTGTCATCGGTTCATCCAGCAATAAGAACACATCTTCACCGCGCCCCCATATCTGCGCGAAGACCCGGGCTAACTGCACAAGCTGCTGTTCGCCACCTGACATTGAAATGTAAGACTGACCCCCGGAAATACCGAATACATCGAGCAACTCGTCAGCAACGCCATGTCGATCATCTGTGATGCCAAAGGGTGTTCTTCCCATCTGAATTACTTCTCTTGCTGTGAACGGGAAGTCCAATGAACTTCTCTGTGTCAATACAGCGATTTTCTGAGCCCTCTGCGCAAGAGAATGAGCAGCGACTGCCTGGCCATCAATCAATACTTCTCCCGAACTGGGTTGCAGGTAACCGGAAAGAATTTTGATAAGAGAGCTCTTTCCCGCTCCATTTGGACCAAGAACCACTGTTGTCTGCCCTGCGCGCAACTCCAAATCCACGCCAGTCAGAATTTTTTTGGATTTCACCGAGTAACTGATCTGATTCAGCTTGAGTTTCAAATCGCTAACCTGGTTTTCTGTTCGTAGAGGATCAGGTAGATGAAAAAGGGACCGCCAACCAGTGCCGTCAGTATGCCAACTGGTAACTCAGCGGGAGCAAGCAAGGTTCGACTCAATACATCGGCCATCAACAACAACAAGCCACCCAGCAAAGCAGATGCCGGGATTAGTGTTTGGTGGTTGGATCCCAATGTCATCCGAATCAAATGGGGGACAACCAATCCAAGAAAAGCGATGACACCGGTTAATGCGACACCAATCCCCACCGCAACCGCGCATAACAAAACAATTCTTAACTGCAACTTCGTGTGTGAAACCCCAAGATATTCGGCTTCTTCATCACCAAGTGTGATGACATTGAGATTAGGCGCTTCGCGATAGATGAAATACACGGCAATCGGAATCACTAGCGCAAAGGAAACAGATGACCAGCCTGCGCCATTCAAACTTCCCAGCGCCCAAAAAGAAATAGACCGTAGCTGCGTGTCGGAAGACAAGTAGGAAAGCAGACCCACGCCAGAGAGTGCGATTGCATTAATGGCGATTCCCGCAAGAAGCATCGTGGATAGGCCTCCGCCTCGACGCCCTACAAACAGTACGAGGAAAGTTGCCAACACCCCCCCGAGGAAACCGCTCCCGGTAATACCCAGCATCGCAGCGCCTTGCCCACCACCCACCACCACAAACAAGGCGGCAAACAGAGCAGCGCCCGCTGAGACGCCTATTAACGCAGGGTCCGCCAACGGGTTCCTGAATAATCCTTGTATTGCTGCCCCCGATGCGGCAACCCCTGCACCAACCAACATGGCGAGCAAACTTCTTGGCAGCCTTATGTTCAGGACAATGGTCGAGAGCGACGACTGCCCCTCACCGGTGAACACTAAAAACATATCCTTCAACGAAATCGCGACACTACCAAAAAACAGAGACGCAAAAACAGCGCAAACAAGCAGACAGGTGAGAAAAAAGAGCTTCATAGATGCACCGGTATTCCCCGCCACAAACGGAAGCCGTGGCTGTTTTTCCTGACCTTGTACGCTATCACCTCAACACCCCTTCGACTTACCTCCCGCAACAGTGTGCTATATCCAGGATCTATGTGGTCTGCGGGTCTGACCTCTATAATCCCTGTATGCTGCACGCAAAATAGGAGGACTGCTCGCGCGCCTGATTGATGCATCAACATCAGCTCCCTCAAATGTTTCGCTCCACGCTCACTGACCGCATCCGGGAAATAGCCCAGGCCTCTACCGGGTGGATCTTCCAGCAAGGTCACACTTTTTACCTCAACATAACAATCTATCTTCGCGTCATCAGACAGCAGAAAATCTACCCGGCTATTTTCCTCTCCATATCGAACCTCGCGTTTGAGTCTTTTGTAGCCACTCAATTGCGTGATGACATTGCGGTTTATTGCCTCTTCTACCAGACTATTTGCCCGGCCCGTGTTGATGCCAATACAATCTCCGCGAGCAGTATCTATATACTCCCAGGTAAACTGAGTTTTGCGTTTTGGATTATCTGATTCAGAAAGCCACACCCTGGCATCTTCCTCGGCACAATTCTTCATCGAACCCGTATTGGGGCAATGCACAGTAACTATTTTGCCGTCAGCCAGTCGAACATCAGCCAGGAATCGTTTGTACCGCCTGATCAAAGTAGCAGGAATCAGATTTTTCACCTGAGTGCCCTCCGAAGTCGGCGAACTGCTTCTTCAAGCTGTGCCAGCTCACGGGCATAACTGATTCGTACAAATCTATCTGCCCGGTGAAAACCGAAATCAGTGCCGGGAGTAATTGCCACATACTCATCTTCCAGCAATTTCTTACAAAAAGACTCTGCGTCTTTGATATTTTCGGGCAACCCGGCATAAACATAGAAGGCACCTGCTGGCATCAATGGGATATCAAACCCCAACCCTTGCAGTGCTGGCACCAGGAAATTTCTTCTTCGCGAAAATTCAGCTTTTTGCGCCTCCATAATCGTAATGGACTCAGTACTGAATGCAGCAAGCGCAGCCTCCTGTGCGATTGCTGAGGGGCAGATGAACAAATTTTGTGCAAGTTTCTCCAGAGGAACAGTCAGCGCGGGTGGAACGACAATCCAGCCCAACCGCCAACCAGTCATTCCGAAATATTTTGAAAAGCTGTTGATGACAATTGCCTCTGGCTCTATCTGTAAAACGCTGGTTGCCCGATCATTGGTAGAAACGGGATTTTCATAGACCAGGCCCTGATAAATTTCATCCACCATCAAGAAACCACCTAAGGACAGCACCTTTGCCGAGAGCGCGCCGATGTCGTCCCTGCCAAGAACTGAACCCGTCGGGTTCGCGGGAGACGCAACCAGTACACCTCTGCTTTGGGTGTTCCAGTAGGTGTCGATAAGTTCCGGGGTTAACTGGTAATTTTCTGCGGCTGTGACGGGCACCAGAATGCCTTGCGCATTGAAGCTTGCAAGAAAGTGCCGATTACATGGATATCCCGGATCGGTCATTAACAGATTTTCACCTGGGTTCATCAATAGCGCACAAAGCAATAGCAAACCACCGGATGCCCCTGCAGTTACAAATATCCTGTCAGGGGAAACGGAAACACCCAGACTTAGCTCATAAAATGATGATATCTGCTGGCGAAGCGCGGGCGTCCCCCTGGCATCCGAATATCTGGTCACACCGTTTTGTAGTGCCTGGATCCCCGCCGATACAATAGGTCCTGGCGTTTCGAAGTCTGGTTCCCCCACCTCAAGGTGAATCACGTCGTGGCCATCTTCTGCCAGTTCGTTCGCACGTGCGAGCAACTCCATCACGCGGAATGGCGCTATTTCACTCAATCTATTTGCAATCTTCAAAACCCTATCCTGATCATTTCAGCAGTCGAATATTACCTTAGAAAAACACACTTACGCAGGACGACAAATGTGCTTGGCGAATCGAATTCGATCTGGTAAGGTTCGCGGCTCGTTTTAGACCCCATATTGTTGCAACGGACAGACCAATGGTAGCGAAACGCAAAACCACTAAGATGAAAACAAAGACTAAAGCAAAGGCCAAGGCTAAAAAGGCGCCTGCGAAAAAGAAAGCAGCAAGCAAAGCTAAAGCTAAAGCAAAAGCGAAAACGTCTGCCAAACCAAAAACAAAATCCCGGGCTAAGACCCCGGTGAAAACAAAAGCGAAAGCGAAAACAAAAACAAAACCGAAAGCAAAAGCTAAGCCGAAAGCAAAATCAAAGGCCAAGACTCAGGTAAAAAAAGTCACCGCAAAAAAGAAAGCAGTGAGCAAACCCAAGACAAAAGCCAAGAGTAAGCCCCCCAAAAAAGCCTCAGCAAGCAGTAAGAAGGTGACAAAAAAGTTGACCGTAAAAGCAAAAACATCAAGGGCCGCCCCAAAGACGGCCGCTAAGAAGAAGAAGAAGAAAACAACAGAATCAAAAAAAGAAAAGGTGAAAAAGGCACCCAGACCACCCGCGCAAAAAGCGCCAAGGCCCAGATCCGTTTCCACAGAACCTACATTTACTCCGTACGCAGCCAAGCGCAACGAAGAGTACATGAATGAAGAACAGAAAACCCATTTCCGCGAAATATTGCAGCAATGGAAGCTCCAGCTCATGGAAGAAGTGGATCGAACGGTGAATCATATGAAGAATGAAGCCGCGAATTATCCAGACCCAGCTGACCGGGCCAGTCAGGAGGAAGAATTTAGCCTTGAACTAAAGACCCGGGATCGAGAACGAAAACTCATCCGTAAAATTGACAATACACTTGAACTCATCGATCAGGACGACTACGGATATTGCGAATCCTGCGGTATCGAAATCGGCGTCCATCGACTGGAGGCCCGCCCAACCGCTACCCAGTGTATCGATTGTAAAACGCTTGATGAAATCAAGGAGCGTCAGATACACGGCTAAGGGAAGCTCTGATTAATAGGATTTTTTCGTGAGGGCAAGGCGAACTCGCACGGAGAATGATTACGGGTTCAACGCAGTCATCGCGGGAAAAGTGATGCGGCATTCCGACATTAATCAGAGGTTCCCTAGGTCCAACCGATTCGGTAGGCAGTGAAGTTGCCATGGACTATATCGGTCGCTTTGCACCCTCGCCTACCGGACCTTTGCATTATGGCTCTCTGGTTGCTGCACTAGCCAGTTACCTGGATGCGAAGCATGCCAACGGCAAATGGTTACTCCGGATAGAAGACCTGGATCCTCCGCGCGAATCGCGAACTGCTCCGGATGAAATTCTCATCCAACTTGGCGCCTTCGGACTCAAATGGGACGATGAAGTACTTTTCCAGAGCACACGACAGCGTGCATACCGGACGACACTTGAGCAGCTTGACTACCTCGGCGCTACTTATGCCTGTGCTTGCTCTCGTAAATCAACGCCAAAAATTTACCCTGGGACCTGCCGCGACCTTGGGCTTCAGCCTGCACGAAAAGTTCATGCTATTCGTGCCAGGGTACCCGATGTAACGGCTTCAACAATCGATCTACACCTGGGTCTACAAAGCTGGCCATTGGCAACAAAAGTCGGTGATTTCATTATCAGGCGAAAAGATGGCCTGTTCGCATACCAATTGGCCGTGGTCGTAGATGACATCTTTCAGTCCATCACCCACATCGTGCGCGGCATAGATCTTCTGGATTCAACGCCAAGGCAAATAGCGCTGTATCAGTTATTAGGCATTGCGCCACCGCAGTACCTGCATATCCCCATTTTGGTGGATAAAGCAGGCGTGAAGCTCAGCAAACAATCCCATGCAAAGCCAGTTCCCACTGGGTCACCCGAAAAGACGCTACGTCTGGCCCTTGGAGATCTCGGCCAAAATACCCAGGATCATTGTCACAATGCCTCACATATTTTGAGTAGTGCCGTGAACTGCTGGGACCGTTCACTGATCCCTGAGCATCGTGAAATAACCGCTGACTCGAATTTCCTTAGTGGCTGAAAAAATTCACTGCTGAAGCCAAACATGGTAAGTTGCGTTACTAACATGCGGCAATCGTAATCACATCGGGAATGCCCATTCAGAACATTCTGATAGTAGACGATGACACTGTCTTTCGCTCATCAATAAAAGAATTCCTAGAGAATCATAATTACAAAGTTTGCGAAGCCGGATCAGTCAAAGCAGCAGTCAAAAATAATTTGACGGCTTTTTCAGCTATTGTCATAGATTCAAAAATTTCCAGCGGAAAAGGCACTGCCATCATCAAACTTGCCGGGGATGTTCCCGTCATCGTGACTTCTGGTCACGCAAGTCTCCGATCTGCAGTCGAAACGATGAAAATGGGTGCTGCGGACTATCTGGCAAAGCCCTACGATTTCAATGAGCTCATGCAGATTCTCGATCGGCTGACTATGCACATTCGACACGCAGCCAGCGTTGAGATGTTGGGACTTTGCGAGGCCATCAGCGCACTGTCGAGTCAAATCGAGAAGGTCGCCCCAACAGACACTAACGTTCTTATTGAGGGTGAATCAGGAACAGGCAAAGAACTGGTAGCCAGAAAAATTCACCTGTTGAGCGGCCGATTTGATCGCCAGATGATTTCACTGAATTGTGCAGCCATTCCCGACACACTGATTGAATCTGAATTGTTCGGCCACGAGAAGGGAGCATTTTCGGGTGCGACAGTAGATCGAGTCGGACTCGTCGAAGCGGCAGACCGAAGCACGCTCTTTCTTGACGAGATTGGTGAGCTTCCCCTAAGCGCACAAGCACGATTGCTTCGGGTACTGCAGGAAGGTGAAGTCGGACGAGTAGGATCAGTTGAAACACAGCAGGTGTCGGTTCGCCTCATCGCATCGACCCACCGAAATCTTCAGGCACTCGTTAATGAAGGCGCTTTCCGTGAGGATCTTTACTATCGTCTAAATGTTGTGAAATTATCCTTGCCACCATTAAGAGATCGAGGCGATGACGTAATCCTGCTGGCAAAACATTTTCTTGCGAGTAATGCGGAACGACACGGCAAAACCAAATTAAAATTCAATGATGCCGCCATCAAACGTATCAATTCCTACAATTGGCCGGGAAACATTCGTGAACTGGAAAACGCAATTCAGCGTGCGGTCATCTTGTGCGATGCGAAAACAATCAGTAAGGATCTCCTTGCAATAGAATTTAAACAAACAAGCAGTTTTCCTTTGCCTGATCCAGATAGTGACCACGTTTCACTGGAAGACTACTTCGTGAAATTCGTCCTGGAAAACCAGGACAGGAAGACTGAAACAGAATTGGCAAGCAAGCTGGGTATTTCCAGAAAATCCCTGTGGCAGAAGAGACAGAAACTGGGAATTCCCCGAGAAAAAAGTCGCGCAAGATAGTGTTACCTTTTTACCCGATGGTGTGGCGTTGGGTAACAACATGGCCCCACTAATAGAAGCCGCAAAATGCTATCTTATTGTTATTAAAGACATTATGGTTTTCCTTACATTTCTGGGATAGTTCCCCTACCAGTAACAACAACAAAATAAGAATATCACTGGTTAAGGTCGTCGCCCCAGGGCGATGACCAATAGAATAATAACAAGAACAATAAGAAGAAGAATGTTCTGGCTCGCTAAATGGGAAAAGTTCGCTTTTCCCATTTTCTTTTCCGCCCCGAAAAAGTCAGGACTCTGCTAATATTCCACTAACGATCCAAACAGACTTTCCCCCACTCAATGATAAAGATGTGTTGCGGCATCCGAGCCGGCTATCCTTCATGAACCCGCCTATTCTTGTTATTGACGACCAGAAAATTAATATCAATGCCCGTAAAGTTCTCGGTCGCCTGCAAGAATTCGGATATCAAGCCTATCTGGTCGGTGGTTGTATCAGGGATTTGTACCTTGGGAAATCGCCCAAGGATTTTGACGTTGCCACCGACGCCCATCCTGAAGAAGTCAACGAACTGTTTCGCAACTCAAGAATCATTGGCAAGCGTTTTAGAATTGTCCACGTGCGATTCGGGCGCGATATCATTGAAGTGACCACCTTCAGGGGTCCCCATGAAGACCGTTATGACGAAAATCATTCCGAATCGGGCATGACACTTAACGACAATGTGTACGGTACTTTTGAAGAAGATGTTTTTCGTCGCGACTTTACGATGAATGCAATCTATTACCGACCGGAACCCAGGGAAACCATCGATCTTGCCGGCGGTATCTCGGACATAAATTCCAGAATCATCAGAACCATAGGACACCCCGAAAACAGGCTGAGAGAAGATCCCGTCAGGATGCTTCGAGCCGTAAGATTTCGCGCAAAACTCCAATTCACCCTGGAAGATGAGCTTCGCGACACTATAAAAGCGTTGGGGTATCTTATACAAGACGTTTCGCCAGCCCGACTATTTGAGGAAGTACTCAAGCTCTTCATGGCAGGTTTCGGTGCGGCCTCACTGGATGCATTGTTGGAACACGATCTTTACGGTTGGCTTTTCCCCGACTCTAAAAGCTCAATGTCAAATTTCGCCACCGAAAATCTGGTACGCCTAGCACTAACCAGCACCGACGAACGTATAGTAAAAGAAATGCCCGTAACGCCAGCGTTTATCTTTGCAGCTATCCTCTGGTACCCGTTCGTTGAAGAAAAAGAAAGACTTCAACAAAACGATGGACTCACACTCATCGCTGCTTCTCATGAGGCGGCGAACAATATCATTTCAAAGCAGCTCCTTTTCACAACCATACCAAAAAGATTCTCTGGGCCCATGCGAGACATCTGGTTCCTGCAATCCAGGCTTCCAACAAGATTCGGTCGAAAACCTGAGTCCCTTCTGGTTCACAAAAGATTCAGGGCTGCCTACGATTTCTTGTTGCTCCGGGAAGCGGCTGGCGAGCAAACAGAAAACCTGGGTGCCTGGTGGACAGAATATCAAGACGCTTCAGACGAACGAAGAACTGAGATGAAACAGGGAACCGGAGGCAAACGCCGTCGAAACAAAAAGCGGAAGCCCAGATCACACAGGACGTCGAGCGGGTAAACAGCTTCTCGCAGACCAGCCATTCGGCGCTCAACGACAACAACGGTCTATGGAAGCTCTGATAGCCTGTATTAAGACGCCTTACAATGTGGCACCCTATTGACTTTCTAGCATCAGGGTCAAAGGAAGTAGCATGTCGGATCACAAACTCTATCCAGTACCAACAGAGACAGAGAATCAAGCTCATATCAGAGACGATCAATATCTTGCGATGTACGACGCCTCAATCAACCGATCCGAGGAGTTCTGGTCCCAAAAAGCTGATGAGTTTGTCACCTGGTTCAAACCGTGGGACACATTAACAGAGTCCGATTTCTCAAAAGGCGAGGTAAAATGGTTTCTGGGGGCGGAACTCAACGCTTGTTACAACTGTGTCGATCGACATCTCGAACTGAAAAGTGAGCACACAGCGATAATCTGGGAAGGAGATGATCCCGATAATGATCTCACTATTACCTATCGGCAACTACATGAACATGTATGTCGATTGGCAAACGTACTCAAAGACCGTGGGGTAAGCAAAGGAGACCTGGTTTGCATCTACATGCCGATGATTCCTGAGGCAGCCTACGCCATGCTGGCCTGCGCAAGAATAGGGGCGGTACATTCCGTGGTTTTTGGTGGTTTCTCTCCACAGGCGTTACAAGATCGAATTCTGGACTCAGATTGCCGCACGGTAATTACCGCAGATGAAGGCGTCAGAGGTGGCAGGACTGTGCCACTAAAAGCTAACACCGATAAGGCCCTCGAAGGTTGCCCGGACGTATCAACCGTACTGGTGGTAAAGCGGACCGGTGCGGAAATTGACTGGAACAGCGGCCGAGATGTCTGGTACGAAGAAGCTACAACTTCAGTTTCTGCAGTTTGTGAAGCCGTGCCAATGAGTAGTGAGGATCCGCTTTTTATCCTTTACACCTCTGGCTCAACCGGCAAGCCCAAAGGGGTACTGCACACAACTGGTGGCTATTTACTGTACGCAGCCATGACACACAAATATGTGTTTGATTACCACGAAGGCGATATCTACTGGTGTACCGCTGATGTTGGCTGGGTGACCGGTCACTCGTATATCATCTATGGGCCGCTTGCCAATGGCGCGATAACGCTAATGTTTGAGGGCGTACCCACCTATCCTGATTCATCCCGTTGCTGGCAGATTGTCGACAAACACAAGGTCAACATCTTCTACACGGCTCCAACTGCGCTCAGGGCATTAATGAGCCAGGGCGATGAGTTCGTGAGCAGTACCTCCAGAAAATCCCTGCGCTTACTGGGCAGTGTCGGTGAACCTATCAACCCGGAAGCCTGGGAATGGTATTACCACGTCGTCGGCGAAGCGCGTTGCCCCATTGTCGATACCTGGTGGCAAACGGAAACCGGCGGGATCATGATCACGCCGCTACCCGGCGCCACCGCCCTAAAACCCGGCTCAGCAACCCGGCCATTTTTTGGCGTAAAGCCTGTGCTGCTGGATGAAAACGGACACGAGATCGAAGGTGCTGCTTCCGGGAACCTTGCGATCAGCGGATCATGGCCTGGTCAGATTCGAACGGTGTTCGGCGATCACCAGCGTTGTATTGACACTTATTACTCAGCCTATCCTGGCTACTATTTTACCGGTGACGGTGCGAGAAGGGACGAGGATGGTTACTTCTGGATCACCGGTAGGGTTGATGACGTATTGAATGTATCAGGCCACCGAATGGGTACTGCGGAAATAGAGAGTGCATTGGTAGAGCATGAACTGGTCGCAGAAGCTGCTGTGGTCGGCTACCCCCACGATGTAAAAGGTCAGGGAATCTACGCATTCGTTACCCTGATGCATGACACAAAGGGTACAGACGAATTGGTGGAAGAACTTAATTCCCTGGTGAAATCCGAGATAGGTTCGATCGCAAAACCGGATATTATTCAGTGGGCACCGGGATTACCGAAAACACGATCAGGAAAAATCATGCGTCGCATTCTACGAAAAATTGCCGAGAACGAACTCGACAACCTCGGCGACACCAGCACGCTGGCTGACCCCTCGGTTGTCGAAGATCTGATCAAGAACAGCCCAGTTGCGGGAGATTAACCAGCGACCTCTTCGCTATCACCAGCGTCTGGGGCGCTATTGCCATTAGCGTCATCATCGGAAATCAGCTCTTTCATGGAAAGCTTGATTCGACCACGATCCACGTCAAGCACGAGAACCTCTACTTCCTGACCTTCAGTTAGATAGTCTGTGACTTTCTCAACCCGCTCCTTGGCGATTTGAGAAATGTGCAGAAGCCCATCTTTGCCAGGCAATATGTTCACAAATGCGCCAAAGTCAGCAATCTTGACAACTTTACCGCTGTAGATCTGACCCACTTCGGCTTCGGCGGTAATCGCCTCAATCTTTGCCACTGCGGCGTCGCGAGAATCCGCATCTTCACCAAAGATAATGATGGTGCCGTCATCTTCAATATCGATGGAAGCGCCAGTCTCTTCTGTCAGCGCGCGAATGGTTGCTCCACCCTTACCGATCACGTCACGAATCTTGTCAGTATCAATCTTGATGGTGACCATGGCGGGCGCATTTTCGGATACGTCCGTACGAGACTGGCTAATCACCTTGTTCATCTCGCCAAGAATGTGCAGCCGGGCTTCTCGCGCCTGACTAAGCGCAGTTTCCATGATCTGTTCAGTAATTCCCTGGATCTTGATATCCATCTGCAGTGCAGTGATACCCGTTTGCGTACCGGCAACTTTGAAATCCATATCACCAAGATGATCTTCGTCACCAAGAATATCTGTCAGAACGGCAAAGTCTTCACCTTCTAATACCAAACCCATGGCGACACCCGCAACAGGTGCTTTCAGAGGCACACCAGCATCCATCAGCGCGAGGCTCGCACCACAGACGGATGCCATAGAAGAGGAGCCATTGGACTCGGTAATTTCTGATACAACTCGTGTTGTGTAAGGCCAGTCTTCCGAATTCGGCAATACTGCTGCAATGCCTCTTCTGGCCAAACGGCCGTGCCCGATCTCGCGACGTTTTGGACCGCCGGAGAAACCTGTTTCACCTACACTGTAGTGCGGGAAGTTGTAGTGCAGCATGAAGTTATCTCGATAAGAGCCTTTCAATGCGTCAATGATTGCTGCATCTCTCATGGAGCCAAGTGTCGTTGACACAAGCGCCTGAGTCTCACCACGAGTAAACAGTGCAGAACCGTGGGCTTTTGCCAGGACACCTACTTCTACACTAATTTGACGAACGGTCTTTGTATCACGACCATCGATTCGAGGCTGACCCTCAACAATGGCTCGACGAACGATAGTCTTTTCAATGCTGGCAAACACACTGCGAATTTCATCAGCGTCCGTGTCTTCAGTTTCAAAAGCCGCAACTGCAGCATCTTTAAGCTCACCCAGCTTGTTCTGTCGCGACATCTTGTCGGCATTACGATAAGCCTCACCGATTTGTTCGCCAAACTGACCCGTCATTGATTCAATCAGCGCAGTATTCGGTGCTGCAGGTTCCCAGACCCACGCTTCCTTGCCAGCTTCTGCTTTCAACTCGTTAACTGCGGCAATAACTACCTGCATTTCCTGATGAGCAAACAGCACGGCTCCCAGCATCTGATCTTCAGTTAACTCGTTGGCCTCTGATTCAACCATCAAGACCGCTTTTTCGGTACCCGCTACAACCATATCAAGCTCGGAGCTCTCGAGAGCTTCATAGCCTGGATTCAGCACATATCCATCTGAAGTAAATCCGACTCGTGCAGCACCAATCGGGCCCGCAAAAGGCAAACCAGACAAAGCCAGTGCTGCAGACACACCGATCATTGCCACAATATCCGGATCTACATCTTTATTCGCTGAAACAACCTGACAGGTAATCTGGACTTCGTTCATGAAACCTTTTGGAAACAAGGGCCGAATCGGCCTATCAATAAGGCGACACGTCAGCGTCTCCTTCTCGGAAGGACGACCTTCCCGCTTAAAGAAACCTCCAGGAATCTTGCCTGCTGAATAGGTCTTTTCTTCGTAGTTTACGGTCAGGGGGAAAAAATCCTGCCCGGATTTCATATCCGGTCGGGCAACAACTGCAACCAGTACTGTCGTATCCAACATGGTCACCATGACCGAAGCCGTTGCTTGTCTCGCGACCTTCCCGGTTTCCAGAAGTACTTCCTGGCCACCAAAATCAAACTTTTTACTTATATAACTCACAATATTCTCCAATTTTAGATTGCCGGCTTTTCTTCACCGACAACAATCACTATCGACGCAGCCCGAGCTTCTTAATTGTTGAAGCGTAACGTTCGGGACTCTTGTTGCGTAGATAGTTCAGTAACTTTCGTCTTTGACTAACCATTCGAAGCAACCCAACCCTTGAATGATGGTCGTGGGCGTGCTCCTTAAAATGCGATTGCAGTTGCTCAATATTTGCTGTCAACAGAGCCACCTGTACTTCTGGTGATCCTGTGTCACTTTCTGAGGTGCCAAATTCTTTTACGATTTCAGCCTTTCTTTCGCTTGCTAAAGCCATTTATTAATCTCCAATGTAATATGCCCTGACTCTTTCTCACAAAAGAGAAATCAGTCTGTTAACAAAACAGAATCATCCACGCATATTTGTAGGTGACCTGTATTTTCATTTTTGCCAGTTTACTTTCTATCTGGCGACAGTACGCAGACTCTGCCGAGCCCCGTTAGCGCACCACCAAACGTCGTGGTGCTATTCTTCCATCTTCCAGAATCTCTCCAACCCCGATGAATTCATCATCGTCGTCAGTTTCCGAAAAAATGCTCACCCACCCTTGCGTGGGGGCATTGGCAATCTGTACCGGCTGACCCTGGCGCACATAAGATGCCGTCACGTCAGTCAATTCAACAGACGGCCAGTCCTTCACTGCTGAACTAATCGGCAATAACAGACTGTCCAGCTGCTCTTTGTCAGCGGACAAACTTTCGAGTAGATCCATCTGGACCGTCTCGTCAATTGTGAATGGGCCTGCGCCTAGTCGACGTAGTGCGATCACATGCGCACCGCATCCAAGATCTGATCCGATATCCTCTGCAAGTGTTCTTACATAGGTCCCTTTACTGCATTGGATATCAAGTGTGATCTCGTCAAATTCCCGGGCAACGACCTCCAGATTATAAATGTGGACAGGTCTTTCCTTGCGCTCAATTTCAATGCCCTGACGGGCCAGCTTGTACAACGGCTGACCGTTGACTTTTATTGCCGAAAACATGGGCGGAATCTGCGTAATAGCACCGCGATACCCGCCAAGAACCGCTTCAAGGGCGGCGTCCTTAATCTCCGGAACCGAATGTCGTTCCAACACAATTCCATCAGAATCACCCGAATCTGTTACCACTCCGAGCTTTATTCTCGCCAAATAGTGCTTATTGGCGTCAAGGAGATACTGGGAAAACTTGGTCGCTTCACCAAAGCAAAGCGGTAAAACACCTGTTGCCAGGGGGTCCAGGGACCCGGTGTGCCCGGCTTTGTTAGCGTCAAACAACCGCTTCACACCCTGCAGCGCGGCATTAGACGTCATCCCCATCGGTTTGTCCAGCAGCAATATTCCGCTGACATTGCGCCCTTTTTTATTTCGCCGCCCCATTAGTCACCCTCTGGCTTGCGATGGCTTTCATCTTCAGCGATGGCTTTGTCAATAGCCTGATTGAGCCTGGCGCCATTCTCGATGGTCGTGTCGTAATGAAACCGCAATTTTGGCGTTGTTCTGGTGCTGAGCACCCTGGCAAGTTTTGATCGCAGGAAGCCGCTAGCCTGATTGAGTACTTCCTCGACACCTTTGGTATCTTCTGCAGGCAATACGGTGAAATAGATATCGGAAAATGCCAGGTCACGACTGACGGTGGCCTCATTAATCGTAACCATGCCAATTCGCGGGTCTTTAACCTCCCGCTGGATCAACACAGCCAACTCTCGCTGGATCATGTCGGCAATTTTCTTTCCTCGACTGGTTTGTCTTGGCATCGTATAAGACCGCTAAAGTTCCCGGGCTACTTCCCGAGTGTCAAATACTTCTATCTGGTCACCAACTTTGACGTCATTGTAATTCTTGACGCCAATGCCGCATTCGGTCCCACTGGAAACATTCTCTACTTCGTCTTTGAAACGGCGCAGCGACTCTAGTTCACCTTCATAGATCACAATGTTGTCGCGCAGCACACGGATTTTCTTGGCACGGTGGACGGTCCCTTCGACAACCATGCAGCCGGCTATCTGTCCCATCTTCTTCGAATCGAACACATCACGTACTTGTGCAATGCCAACAATATCTTCTCGAATCTCAGGTGACAGCATGCCTGAAAGTGCGTCTTTAACGTCATCAACAAGATCATAAATCACTTTGTAGTAACGAAGATCAAGACCCTCGGCTTCGATAACTTTCTTCGCTGAATTATCCGCTCGAACATTGAAACCAAATATTACTGCACCCGCCGTAACAGCATAGGTCGCATCTGATTCTGTTATGGCGCCGACACCAGACATAACGACGTTGACCATAACCTCTTCGTTGCCGATATCCTGGAGCGAAGAAACAATCGCTTCCAGAGAACCCCGGACATCAGTCTTCACAACAATGTTCAATCGTTTGGCTTCATCAACGCCAAAGTTTTCAAGCAGGCTATCCAGGGAGGTCCCTGTATTGAGTCTGGCTTCGTTCGCCCTGTGGGCGCGAAACTCAGCTACTTCTCGAGCGCGCTTCTCGTCTTTCGCAACGATGAATGAATCACCTGCGTTTGGCGTTCCGTTGAGGCCCAGTGCTGCAATCGGTGTCGCAGGTCCTGCGGAATTGATAATCTGGCCATCTTCATCATTGAGAGCTCTGGCACGTCCATAATATTGGCCGGCGACAATGACGTCGCCTTGTTTCAGGGTACCGTTCTGGATGAGTAATGTCGCAACCGGGCCCTTACCTTTGTCCAGCTCAGATTCAATCACTACACCCTGTGCAGGACCATCTTCAACTGCCGTTAGCTCCAGCAATTCTGCCTGCAACGACACGGCTTCGAGTAACGCTTCGACACCATCGCCAGTCAGCGCACTACAGGGAACGAACTGCGTATCACCACCCCAGTCCTCAGGAATGACATCTCTGGCCGCCAACTCATTCTTAACCCGTTCTGGATCTGCACCTTCCTTGTCCATTTTGTTAACGGCCACAACGATGGGTGCACCCGCTCCTTTCGCATGGAGAATTGCCTCTTCAGTCTGGGGCATCACACCGTCGTCAGCGGCAACGACAAGAATCACGATATCCGTTGCATTTGCTCCTCTGGCGCGCATGGCTGTGAATGCGGCGTGGCCTGGCGTATCAATGAAGCAGATATCGCCATGACTTGTCGCCACCCTATAGGCACCAATATGTTGCGTGATACCACCCGCTTCGCCACTGGCCACTCGTGAATCACGAATGTAATCGAGCAATGAGGTTTTGCCATGATCAACATGACCCATAACGGTAACAACAGGTGCCCGGGGTATCGGTGCGTGTTCATAGACCAATTCATCTTCCAGCGTCTTCTCGACAGCGTCAGCATCAAGTAACCTGACTGAATGCCCAAACTCCTCAACTACCAGTGTTGCTGTATCCTGATCAATAGATTCGTTGATTGTTTTCATAATCCCCAGACTAAATAATGCCTTGATGACATCTTTCGCTTTCACAGACATCTTCTGAGAAAGCTGTTGAACCGTGACATTGGCACCGAGTTCAACTTCTCTTTTAATCTCTTCGGTTGGTGCGTTGAATTTATGTTGCCTGGCGGGTTTGCCCCCGGAACGGCGGGCTCGGGGAGACTTCAATCCAAGTGGCGCAGCTTCTTCACCTTTTCCTGCCTCTGTAAGCTCTTCTGCCACAGGCAGCTCGGTTTCCAGAAGACCGTCGCCCGCTAGTTCCTCAACGCGGCGTTTCCGGTTTCCATGTTTGGATTTCTTCGCCTGAAGATCTTCTTCATCAAGATCGTGACGATCTCGCTTATCTTTGCGCGACGAAGCCTTTGATTCTTCAGTAACTTCTTCCTTGGCGGCAGGCTTTTCCTTTTCTGTCTTGGCCGCCTCTTCTTCAAGCCGCTTCTTCTCTGCCTCTTCCCGAGCCTTCTCTTTTTCGGCCTGCTCCGCTAAAAGTTGTGCTGCAACCTGCTGGCGTTTCTTCTCTGCGTCATCAATTACAGGCGCCGGTAGAGTACTACTGGGCTGGGCATCAACCGGTGCGACAGCAGCTTCGGTTTGAGCATCGACCGCGCCGCGCCGAACATAAGTTCTTTTCTTGCGAACCTCAACGTTAACCGTTCGACCTCTGCCTGCACTTCCGCCGGTCTTCAGCGTCGACAGGGTTCTTCTTTTCAGGGTGATTTTCTTCGGCGCACCTTCGTCCTCTCCATGGCTTTTCTTCAGGAAAGCCAGAAGCTGTTCTTTCTCATCTTCTTTAATTGTATCGTCAGCTAATCGTTGAGCGAGACCTGCCTCTTCAATTTGAAGCAATAGTCGCTCAATCGGAGTCCCGATGGTCTCCGCTAATTGTCCTACTGATTCCTCAGCCATACCTTTACCTCTTTGTTGTGCCTATGCACATAAAGTCGCCTAAATAGCCCCCTAAGGGTCTACTTATTTAGCTTCTTCGATTTCCGACTCTTCATCTTCAAACCAGGGCGCACGCGCCGTCATGATGAGCTCGCCTGCACGCTCGTCAGTCAGATTCTCGACATCTGTCAAATCGTCGATCGCCTGTTCTGCGAGATCTTCCATGGTGACAATGCCCATACCTGCAAGCTGATAAGCCAATTTGGTGTCCATTCCCTCCATCGCCAGAAGATCTTCAGCTGGTTCTGTTTTGCCTACCTCTTCTTCACTTGCAAGCTCAAGAGTGGTGAGTGCATTCTTCGCTCTAGATCTCAATTCTTCTACGATGTCTTCATCAAAGCCATTGATCGCAATCATTTCTTCAATTGGAACGTACGCCACTTCTTCCAGGGTGGCGAAACCTTCCTCAACCAATACAACTGCTACATCCTCATCAACATCGAGTTGCTTCATAAAGCTTTCTATAATATTTCCAGCCTCATCCTCGTGTTTCTGTGCGGCTTCTTCTTCAGTCATAATATTGAGTTCCCAGCCTGTAAGTTCACTGGCTAGCTTCACATTCTGGCCGCCACGACCAATCGCCTGGGCAAGATTGTCTTCGGAAACAGCGATATCCATGCTGCGAGTTTCTTCATCTACCACTATTGATACAACTTCTGCTGGTGACATTGCATTGATTGCAAGCTGAGCTATGTTGTCATCCCACGGAACGATGTCGATACGTTCGTTACCCAGTTCATTCGAAACAGCCTGAACTCTGGAACCACGCATACCCACACAGGCACCAACCGGGTCGATGCGTCCGTCATTGGTTTTTACGGCAATCTTTGCTCGGGACCCAGGGTCCCGGGCGCAACCAAGAATTTCAATGACACCATCGGCAATTTCGGGCACTTCGATTTTAAATAACTCGACAAGAACCAACGGGGAGGTTCTAGTCAGCGCCAGCTGCGGACCACGCGCTTCCGGTCTGACTTCCTCCAACAAACCACGTAATCGATCTCCTATGCGAAAAGTTTCTCTCGGAATCCATTCTTCTCGCGGCAAGATCGCCTCGGCGTTGTTACCCAGATCAACGATGACTGCTTCTCTGGTCACCTTTTTTACCTGACCATTAACCAGTTCACCGACTCGACTGCGATAGGCATCTACGACTTGTGCACGCTCAGCTTCCCGAACTTTCTGGACAATGACTTGCTTCGCTGTCTGCGCAGCAATTCGACCAAATTCAACCGAGTCAACCGGGATTTTATAGACCCCGCCGATTTCTAACGATGAATCCTTTTCCTTGGCTTCTGTCACAGTCATCTGCGCTTCTGGAAATTCCATTTCTTCATCGTCAGAGACTACATCCCAGACCCGAAATGTTTCATATTCCCCGGATTCTTTATCAATGATCACACGAAGTTCGACGCCTTCGTCGTAACGCTTTTTCGTGGCAGTCGCCAGCGCAACTTCCAACGCATCGATGATGACCTCTTCCGGCACACCTTTCTCGTTAGATACTGATTCAACAACCAACAATATTTCTTTGCTCATCGCTCCACCTCAGTCGCTCCAGTTAGTCAGGAACAACATTTGCTCGATCAATTTCTTCAAAGGGAATGAGAACCTCTTCATCATCTTGATTAAGGATAATCTCATCTCCTTCAATACCACTTAACTGCCCAGAATACTTTCGCCGCCCCTCATAGGGTCGCTTCAGCTTGATCCGGATCTTCGCTCCAATAAAATCCCTATATTGATCCAGGCAAAACAATCGCCTGTCTAACCCTGGGGATGACACCTCAAGCGTGTACTCCCCAGTTATCGGGTCTTCTACATCCAGCAGGCTACTCACCTGTCGGCTAATCCTTGCACAATCTTCAACATCTATTCCTTTTGGGGAATCGATATAGATCTTTAGCATCGAGTGGCGCCCCATAGACAACTGTTCGATACCCCAGAGTTCACACCCCATTTCCGTCACTATCGGTTGTATCATTTCGGACAGCAAATCACTCATCTAGCGCCTCGCTAATCTTCCAATACCTTTCGAACAAACAAAAAATGGGCTTAGTGCCCATTTCAAAAATCGATGGGACTTATCGCCCCACCGTATTCTCCGGTGTCTGAATCCGGAGTTAATAAAAAGCCCCTTAAAAGGGGCTCAACACAATTGCGTGGTAGCGGGGGCAGGATTTGAACCTACGACCTACGGGTTATGAGCCCGTCGAGCTACCAGACTGCTCCACCCCGCAACAACAAGGGGCGAGATTATAGGGGCGCGGGCGAGTGGGGTCAACTGAAGATACGCGCTGAAAAGGGATTGCGAAAAGGAGGTAATTTCTTGTTTTTACGAAGGAAATGAAGTTTGTAATCCTCAGGGTACCAAAGCACCACCTAATTACGCGGTAAAAATGTGCCCGCATCACGCCCGCTATGGAAGATGACTGCGTTCGATGTAACTTTCGCGCAACTATTTGATTGCGCTGATTCTGGTGGAGCGGGGTGCTTTGATAGCGTTTTACTTGCTGGAGGAGCTCCGCTGCGGCACATCACCGATGCGTGGAACC
>Ga0208879_1000719_pt1 | contig 33307 bp, 25 predicted proteins | sample Knorr_S15_td_Bot_FD_185605 | JGI IMG/M metagenome (GOLD analysis project Ga0208879, IMG submission 185605) | Marine microbial communities from Southern Atlantic Ocean transect - Knorr_S15_td_Bottom_ad_5009_LV_A (SPAdes) (version 2) | ecosystem: Environmental > Aquatic > Marine > Oceanic | place... | reverse complement strand
GCACGTTCTAGCCCACTTGAGATAACTAAAGGCTAAATATGTCCTACTTCACTGATTTTTCCCAAATTACCCCTTAAGTATGGGGTTGGCAACTGTAATTATAACCAGAAGGCCGCAGACCCCCCCGTCCCTAAATTTGATCCAGCCTTGATATATAGAGGGCCCTGCTTTTGGTGGTAGCCAGTTCAGGCCACAGTCTGCTTTAAGAGATAAGCCAATAGACCAATCAGCACTAAGAGCCTATTACGAAGCAGAGTTAGGAATTTTTAAGTTGAGATTGAGGGGCTAACTACCAAAGTAACTAGCCCCTCTTATCATTTATGCTTTGTATACAGTTCCTGACCATGTGAGAGTTTCAAGATCAATTGTGCTTTCAACTCGTGTTTCACCTGCTGCGGAGTCTCTTCCGGTCATGCTTAATTTCCACACATGATTGCCAGCTTTTTCCCAAGTACCTGATAGAAATCCAATTGTTTTTGAGCCATCAGGGAGAAAACCTTCTCCTGCCCAAGATATTGAGCCTGTGTCTGCATCTGGGTCATTAATATCATGGACTGCTCTCAGGCTGCCATAGATAGTTCCATAGACTGCCATATCACCCTCACTCTCCCAATTGGAAATGCTAATCAGCTTGCCATTTTCCCCTTCAGAATAGCTTGAAGCTTTGTGTTTTAACTCAAAATCTGCGACTTTTTCACTCATTGGATTACCCCTTGTTATTTACTGGTTATCCTAAATTAGCTTTTAAGTATGGGGTTGGCAGCTGTAATTATTATGGGAGGGGGAAAGGCTCCCCCGACCCAATATATCACCGCACCTTCAATGCGTTTCAGGGGGGGGTAAATCAGCCACAATCAGGCTAGAAAACGGCAGGGTGCGTTTGGAGTTTGTTTGGTACTGTGTTTGGTACTGAGGGTAAGTTCAATATAAATTATTGATATATAACTATTTTATATGTTTATTGGGTTCACGTAGAAGCCCCAGTGCATGCTAAATTGGTAGATCAAAATACCAGCGATGAATAAACCCATAGTTACGCCCTCCTAAGCCACTATACCAAACACTTCACAGGAAAAACGGGGACCACTGGATTGCGCAATCAAGGGGGTCAAATTTATTTTATTTTGGCCCTACCGTCCGGCGACAATCTGTCGCGAAAAATAGTTCTGTCCCTATTTACTAGTCGAATTGAGAAATCGTGGTGCGATGCAGCAGACGGTCATAGCCATCATAGCCACCCGTTGCCTTGTGCAATACACTGCGGTTGTCCCACATCACCAACATGTTCGCCTGCCATTTATGACGATACACGAACTGTGGGGATCCCTGATATTGATAGAGCTCATTCAAAAGCTGTTTGCTCTCATCTATTTCAAGCTCTTCAAATCTCTGGATATAACCCGCCGTGGAATAAATAGCCAACCTGCCTGTTTCTGTATGCGGGCGGATCAGAGGATGAGTCTGTGTGCGCCTGGCTTCATCTGAGACTTTGATATCCATGCTTCGCCCGCTGTTCTGTTTGAGTTCATCGCTGTAAATACCCTCTGGAGAGTATGCAGAGGCCGCTGAATGAACGGCCGTTAAGTGTTCAATTTTGCTTTTAAGCAAAGGCAGCAGTTCGTCAAAAGCTTTGTGTTGATTTGCAAAAAGCGTATCACCACCAACCGGAGGAATCTTAATACCATACAAGCAAGTACCAATCGGGGGCTTAACTTGGAAGCTCCAATCGGTATGCCAGTTCTCTGCAAACAGCGGGGTCTTTTCTTTCGCATCGCGCCGTATTGCCGCAACGTGATTGTGTTCCTCAATAGGATCGAAGAACGGGTCATCCCCAAAATGACCAAAACTTAAGGTGAAACGCGCGAGATCCGCAGGGTTTAGCACTTGTTTCGGAAACACTAGCACATGGTTTTGCAACCAGGCCTGGCGAATATCCACCACCGCTTCATCCGAAAGTTTTGACGACAAATCAATACCGGTAATTACGGCCCCACAAGGAGCATCGATTGGACTTACTTTTACCATAGTGATTTAAATAGGGGTCAGACTACGTTTATGGAAATAGGGGTCTCACAATTACTATCATTCTTTTTGCCCCAGAGCAGCTCGTGCTTCCTGGGCACGTTCGCCGCGAAGGGCTCCCACCATACTGTAGTTGCCCTCATGGCAGCTATACTCGTAGATATGTCCGCTATCGTCTCGGGTAAATGAGAATTCACCGCGCCAGGGCTCGGTGTAATAGACAGGATCATCTACGGTGTACTGATAAAACAGCTCGGTTTCCGACACCCGGGTAAAGCGCTCAGTCACACGGGCGTCAGCGCTGATTAACATGGGCCGACCCATGGTTGCACGGGCTGGATTAATACTACTGTAGTGCGCGGTTTCTACCACCAGCGTGTCGCCTTCCCAGTGACCGATGGAATGCCCTTCCAGGGTTCTGATGACATCTGGCCGACTCTGTCCGTCCATGTGAATGACGCGTAGAGGATTGACTTCCTCACTCATCAACGCGATCGTGTCAGCAGTCTGTACTATGCCGTGAAACAGTTGATATGCAAAGGCTCGCATGGGCGGGGCACCCCATGCCTCGGTGCAGCGCTCCACGCCAGGTCTCTGCTCAGGGTGATCGAAACCGGTGCCGTCGAAGTATTGGTAGGAAGACATTTGAATACCGAGTTCGTTGTACGGCAGCACGCCATTCTCTGGGTAAACAATGACCGAGCTACGATATTCACCTTTTACCATGACCAGTGTCGGTGCACCAAGACGGTCAATATCCGGGTCGGTATTCCCCTCAAACGCTTGATGGACAGCCTGAGCGAATCCCGTCGCCTGCTCCGGTGACAATATCAGGGGGAGGCCTTCAGGGCGTTCCAGCATGGTATTGAACCGGGTACTCCATACACCCTGTAGGTCGGGTTGACCGTGCTCTGTTCTCGGCGGAACGTAAGTGTCCGCTGACTGGGCGAAGCTCAATGAATTGCAAATACAGGCAGTTAGTGCGATAGCGAGGGCGCGAATGTACATATAGATATCCTCGGAAATATTGGGGACAGATTTATTTTCTACTCTCTTCCAAAAATAAATCTGTCCCTATTTATTCCATCAAGCACTGCGCTTCTTAATTGCGCTAACCAGTGCGTCGAGTTCGGCGGTGGTGGTATACACATTCGGTGTGACCCGCACACCCCTGACTCCGGGCCGATCGATTCCGGTCGTAAATATTCCGTAATCATTCATCAGCGCGTCCGCAAGATCGCCTGGTGCTATGCCTGCAACGCCCACGTTGCCGATGCCGCCGTGTCGGCTCAATTCCACCGGTGTATTCACAATAACACCCGGATGATCGCGTAACTGACTGGTCCAGTAATGTTGCAGATACTGTAGTCTCGCGGCCTTGCGATCAAGACCCATCGCGTTCTGATATTCGATCGCATTCAGTATCGCCAGGTCAGTATGCACCGGATGTGTGCCGATGTGATTCAGCCGACGCATGTCATTGGGCTCGAGATCGCGCTCTGCGAATAACGGCCACACACTGTCGATTTTCTCTTTCTTGACATACAACATGCCCGAACCCAGCGGCGCGCTTAACCACTTGTGCAGGCTGGTTCCATAATAGTCACAATCGAGGTCTTGCATCTGAAATGTGATGTGTGAAAACGCATGGGCGCCATCTACCATGACCTCGACGCCTCTTGCGTGCGCCATATCAACGATCTTGCGAACCGGCAATACCTGCCCGGTGATGTTCACCATGTGGCAAACCATCAATAGTCGGGTCTTGTCAGTTATCGCTGCGGCATAAAGGTCGACGATTTCTTGATCATCTCTGGGATGATTCGGCACAGACACCAATCGATTAACCGTACCGAAACGTCTCGCAATAAATTTGAAATGATTGAGCATGGCGCCATAGTCCTGCTCCGCCATCACTGCCTCATCACCCGCCTGCCATTCCAGGCCGCCAATTATAAGATCCAGTGATTCGGTGGTATTCCGCGTGATGGCGACTTCTTCGGCGCTGCAACCAACAATCTCGGCCACCTTCCCGGCGACCCTATGCTTGTTCTCACCCTGCACGGTGCGCATATAGTACGAGCCTTCGTAGTTAATGCTACGCATATGCTCGACCAGGTGATCCATGGTCTGCCGGGGCATGAAACAGTAATAACCGTTTTCGAGATTGATGTAATCCGGCTTGAGATCATAGTCGCCGCGCACCTTGAGCCAGAAATCCTCGTCAACCGCCAGGTCGGCCGGCGCGAGATGCTCCACAGCAGCAACAGCTCTGCGCAGATGAGCGAAACTTAATGGTGCCGCAAGACCCATTAAACCGGCTTTTTTGAGAAATGATCGCTTGTCCATGACAGGCCTCTTGTGGCTGTAGTTGCCAGGCCGCAGGCTATTTCCTGCTTCTTCGAAATAGGGGACAGACCACGTTTTTCACTACTGAATCAGATAAATTGCTGTTCCAGCAGAAAAACGTGGTCTGTCCCTCAAATTTCAGTCGTTACCTGCCACTGCCCGCGTCAATTTTTCTTTGCGTTCGGCAAGCAACTTTTCATAGCCCTCGTCGTCAAGATGCGTCACGGCAATCCAGGCATGGGTCATCTCATCGGCAGTGCGACTGCCGCCGACAACCCATTGGTCGGGATCCGGGTTGTTAGGATTGGCAGCGGTATTGTCATACCATTGCTTCAATACCAGCACGTCGCCCTCAGGTAAAAGTGGTGCCACGTCCGGCTCATAGAGGTGACTGTGGTGCCAGGTCGCGCTCCAGTTGGAGATCTGGCTGATCGCTTCAATCTCCCCAGTGGTAGGGTGAAAAATTTCCAGTGAAGCCGCAACCAGGCGTAGATGACCGTGGGGTTGAAAGCTGTCTATTCTCACTGGGTGGTCAAAGGAATGAAATCCCTGGGTCATCTGATAGCCGTTGGGTGGGATCACAAGCTTCACTTCACGCTCGCTGCGCTCGAATTGGATACTGTATTGGCGCAGATCCTGGGAGTAGCCTACTTCTTTTTCATAACCGAGGGGGTGCAACCACAGGCCAATTTCCACCACGTTGTCTTCGATAACTGTGCCGGGCGCAATTGACCCCAGTCCACCGGGAAACATATGAATACCCCAACGCACCATCGAATTGGACGGCAGGGTTCGGCAGACATCTGCTGGAACCAGCTCACCCCATTTCCCCATGGCATATTCGGTTAGCTGACTATGTCGCTCGAGTTCGCCTTCCTCATTAAATACTTCGATGGAAGAGTTTGCATGGTGGACGACCGATTTGGCTTCACCTCTTGGTTTGACCTGGATTGCCTTGATGCAACGATCGGCAGTGACGCCGCTGGGCACGTAATGATTGTCCCATATATCATTGCCGTCGGCTGGAATGTCTATAGGGATGGAGGCAATGACCAGGTCTGGCGCGCCTAATTCCGCGACGAAATTCCATTCACTGGGGTCACCAAGCTCTGGCGCTAGCAATGGACTATCAGGATCTCCCAAGGGCGCGCCCTGATTTACCCAGGCGACGAGCGTGTCGATATCCGCTTGCTGCAGACGCCAATCACCCTGTAAATCCTGTATGCCTATGCCCTGATCATAAGCGTAGGGAGGCATCTCACGATTCGCTACTTTGAATTGAATCAGGGGCGCCCAGGGACGCACCTGCTCGTAGCTCTCGAATTGCATCGGGCCAATGCCGCCTTCGCGGTGACAAACCACGCAATTCTCGTTGATGATGCGGCCGGCCTCGCCGTTGTACGTGACCACGGGCTCCGTATGCTGTGCCTGTACAGTTGCGGCCAGGAGCGTGGCTACAGCGATGCCAAGAAACTTGTGAGTATTATTCATGGCTTCGATACTAGCATAAATGGAGACAGACCAGGTTTTTCGATCACATAGAGGGGCTTGCTGCTGCGCTAACAGAAGAACGTGATCTATCCCCTATTCTTTTGGTAGATCGCACGGGTCCACTGAAGACAGGTTTGCTGTTCCCATTGCTTACAAGCAGCAGCGACCTTCGGGCCTATCTGGATATCACCGTAGGCAGGATGTTGCTCGGGTTGAACTAGCGGTGCCAGCAAACTGGCCGCGGTGATATCGACCCGTGATAACGTGTCACCCGACAAAAAAGATCGACCGTCGGCCAACAGACCGTCCAACCATTCCATCTCTGTTACCACCAATTCCCTGGATTGCATCCCCTGTTCGGGACCGAGGTCCATGCCCTTAATCATCCGTTTTCGAATGCCGCCCCAGGCTGCCGTAACCAGCCACCTTTGAAGGAGCGTTAAATCTCTGGTGAAAATGGGTCGCACAGATTGTGGATAGTCCACCAGTGCTTCGGAATAGTAGAAGCGCCGGACATGCACGCCGAGAACATCGTCCAGTCGCCGTTCCATATCCAGCGCCTGTTGCTGGTTTATCTGTGGTGCCAGCGACCTGGCATCGGCTGCTTTATTGGCTTCGGCCCAATCGATGATGGCGGATGAACCCTGGATAAATTCCTGATCGCCCTGGCCCGACAACACCAGTATGGGCAGGGAGGAACCCGGTGCTCCCAACTTCTTCGCGAGCTGGTGGTGTACACCGGGGGCAATATGCTTGACAGCATAGTTCACGCCCAGATAATCCAGCGCCCAACGCGCCTTCTCACAATAGTGTGAGATCGCAAATACAATCAGTGTGGGTGTGGCCATGTTCAAATTATAGCAGGGGACAGACCAAGTTTTTCACTACCGAGATAGGTCGACGGCTTCACCAAACGAAAAACGTGGTCTGTGCCTTTTTATTCAACTAAGATTGGCTGAAATCAGACAAGACTCTCACATGAAAATCGGCGTACTCAAAGCAGACGACGTTCGGCCCGAGTTGGTAGATCACTTTGGGGAATACCCGGAGATGTTTCGTGAAATATTGCTCGCTGCCGATCCGAATGTAGAAATTATCAGCTACGAGGTCATGTCAGGTGAATATCCCAGCGACATCGATGAAGTCGATGGGTATGTGATTACCGGCAGCAAGCTGAGTGTCTATGATGATGTCGATTGGATCAAACAACTCGGACAATTCGTGCAGCGTTTACATCAGGCAAAGAAAAAGCTGGTGGGCATTTGCTTCGGTCATCAGATGGTGGCGCATTTTCTAGGCGGTCGAACCGAGAAATCTGACAACGGCTGGGGGGTTGGCGTGCATCGATCGGAATTCACAGAGGCCGCAGTAAAATATGGTGAGGCAGGATCTACCTTTAATCTGGTTTGCAGCCATCAGGACCAGGTCGTTGAACCCGCCCCATCCAGTGTGGTGCTGGCAAGCAGTGATTTCTGCCCTTTTTCAATGCTCCAGATCGAAGATCATATACTGACCTTGCAAGGCCATCCGGAATTCAAACGCGAGTTTTCTCGATCTCTGTTGGAATTGCGACGCGAGGTTTTTGGTGAATCCCGTTATGAGCAAGGCCTGGAGTCGCTTGCACACGCAACAGATGCCTATCAAGTGGGCAAATGGATGACAGATTTTATCTCGTCAGAGGTGCCTTAATAGGGCTGATCGCCATAGATGGTGATTCGGTGCAGCTTCCGATGTGCCGGAAAGTAGTCATTGATGGGTTTGTGTTGGGTGCTGCGATTGTCCCACAGTGCAATACAATCCGGTTCCCAACTAAACCGGCAAGTGAATTCCGGCGTGGTGATGTGTGCAAATAAAAAGTCCAGCACCGCTCGACTTTCCTTTTTCTTCATGCCGACGATGTGAGTAGTAAACAAGCTATTGACGAATATTACTTTCTTGCCACTTTCCGGGTGAGTGCGAATCACCGGGTGCTCAACCGGTGGATTGTCTTCGACTGCCTGCGCAAGACGTTCTGCTCCACCCGGTTCCTCGAGGCTTTCTTTGAAACCAAATCGAAAATCATGTACTGCCTTGAGCCCGTCCAATAATTGCTGCATATGACTGGAAAGATCTTCATACGCTGCAGTCATGCTCGCCCACAAGGTGTCACCGCCACGCTCGGGAATAATTTTCGAACGCAGAACCGTAGCCAATGGTGGATGCAGGCGAAATGTCATGTCGCTGTGCCAGGCTTCGATCTTGGTAGGTTCTTCGGCTGTGCTTTCCAGGATAGTAATTTCCGGAAATCCCTCGACGGTGCCGTAGGCGGGGTGGGTCTGCAAGGGACCAAAGGACTCGGCCAAGGCTTTTTGTTGAGCCGGCGTAACGTCCTGGTCACGAAAGAAAATGACTTCGTGCTCGACCAACAATTTACGGATCTGTTCGTAATCGACGGCCGAAGGTTCCTGAGTAAGATCGATTCCCTCGATCTCTGCACCGAGAGCGCCCGCCAGTGGTTTACTCGTAATCATGTGTTCCTCATCGAATTCAGAATGGTCTTGGCTATGGTCATTCATCAACTGACTGCCAGACACAATTGTAAATCATACACTCTTTTTCATTCAACACGGCCATTCCAAACTCAGTGTAATATTCAACGGATATCCTACAGTGATTGCTATGGCACGCAGCAAGCAATTTAATTGTAAGGTAGACTAGCCACATGCCATTAGTTCAGCGCTTTTTTGCAAGCCTGCTCATGCTGCCCGTTACTCAATCAGCGTCTGCCGCTTCGATCGATGAAACCGTAGAACTCTGGGTTCGCCCGATCACTACGGCGCTGTCGTCTGTGGTTTTCTTCGAGATAAATTTCTTCGGCCAGGCGACGCCACTCATCGTGCTGTGGTTGGTCGCCACCGCGCTGTTTTTCACTTTGTATATGGGCTTTATAAATATTCGTGGATTCGGTCAGGCCGTCAGGCTGATTCGAGGTGACTACGCAGACCCCGCTGCCGAGGGTGAAATCTCACATTTTCAGGCAGTATCCACTGCGATATCCGGCACCGTGGGCATCGGCAACATCGGCGGCGTCGCCGTGGCGATTGGTATAGGTGGCCCCGGGGCGGCGTTTTGGTTGCTACTGGCAGGGTTCCTGGCCATGTCGACCAAACTGGTTGAGTGCACATTGGGTGTCAAGTACCGCAAAGTTAACCCCGACGGTTCGGTCTCTGGTGGTCCCATGTATTACCTGGAGAAGTTGTTAGCCGAGCGTCACTTTCCCAGAGTTGGCAAGCTTCTCGGGGGCTTCTACGCCTTGGCCCTGGTCATTGGTTGTTTCGGCATTGGCAATATGTTCCAGTCGAATCAGGCCTATGTACAGTTCGTCAATATAACCGGTGGTGAGCAAAGCTTCTTCGGCGAACGCGGTTGGTTATTCGGCTTGATGATGGCGCTCACGGTTGGCGCCGTGATCATTGGCGGTATCCGCTCGATTGCCAAGGTCGCGAGCAAGATCGTGCCGTTTATGGGGATTCTCTATGTGGTCTCTGCCCTGGTGATTCTCATCATGAGTGCAGAGCATTTGCTGGGGGCTATTTCACTGATACTCAGTGAAGCCTTTTCCACTCAGAGCGTGACAGGGGGAATGGTCGGTGCACTGGTGGTGGGGTTTCAGCGCGCGGTGTTTTCCAATGAAGCCGGCATCGGCTCCTCGTCTATCGCTCACTCTGCTGTGCGAACTGACGAACCAGCTTCTGAAGGACTGGTTGCTTTACTGGAACCTTTCATAGATACCGTGGTGATCTGTACGCTAACTTCCCTGGTCATTGTTGCCACCGCCTACCCCGCCGGATTAATGGACTCCGGGCTGGAGGGAATAGAACTTACCTCAGCCGCATTTGAACATCATATAAGTTGGTCGCCTTACCCTTTAGCACTGGCTGGACTGCTGTTTGCTTTCTCAACAACACTGGCATGGTCTTACTATGGATTACAGGGGTGGATCTATTTAGTAGGTGATTCTTCCCTCGCACAACTCGGCTTTAAGGTGGTGTTCTGTGGCTTCATCGTGCTGGGTTGCATGATCCAGTTAACTGCTGTTCTGGATTTTTCCGATGCCATGGTTTTCCTGATAGCGATTCCCAATATTATCGGCTTGTATTTCTTCGCACCGCTAGTGAAACGGGAGGTTAATCAGTACCTGGAAAAAATCCGCAGCGGTGAAATAAAGAAGACAGGATAACCGGAAAAGGGGGTCAGGTCTTGCACGATAGCGTGAGATTTTGTGAGTGCGAACACGCAAGACCTGACCCCATATCTTCTTTTTCTATAAACGTGGTTTGTGCCCAATTCTTAGTGCAGTATGAGATTCCACTCAACTAGTCTGAAGTGCATCCCTATGTGGTCTCAAGCCTCTCGGCGACTCACCAATTTTCTAGGCTTTTCATTCCTCGCCCTGTGTATTTCATTGCCCTGGATTGTGCAGCCATCGGTTTTCGCTCAGACCGAATGGCAGAACCCGGATGTGGGCTGGTTGCAAGAGGTTATGCCTGCTGCTGACAGATTTTCCAGCAAGCAAGGTGAGCCGCCTGTTTTCAGAGCCTTTAAAACAGCAGCAGAAAATGCGGAGCCGGAACTGATCGGCTATGTTTTTACCACACCGGATTTACCGCCGGTACAGCTTGGTTTCAGCGGTCCCATCGATACGCTGGTGGGCATGGACTTGCAGGGAAGACTCACCGGAGTCAAGATTCTGCACTATCGGGAGTCTTACCGGACTTTACGCGGCGATTTCATTGAGGATTCGGGTTTCCCTGAGCAATTCAGAAACAAGACCATCGAAGAAGAATTTCGTGTCGGCAGAGACATCGATGGCATGTCACGGGCCACAATTTCCAGCTGGGCCGTTGCTAGAGGCATACGTAATGCAGCTCGCCGGGTCGCCACAACGTATCTTGCTGATTCCACATTCGTGGCCGAAGCAAACTTCGAGACAGAAGCGCTGTTTTCACTGCAGCAGAAATCCTGGGAGGAATTGATAGAGAGTGGTTTTGTAAAACAACTTAGTGTCCCTCTCGATGATCGCACTGAATTGCGTCTCTTCGTGGCCTACATGGGCCACTACCGGCTCGGTGAATTATTAGTAGGTGCGACGGATTATTCCAACGCCGATCGGGAAGCCAGCATTCGTGTTGACGAAGGCAGTATGCTGTTGATTGGTATCGGTGGGAACGCCCCGAGGCTGCGACAGCTGAGGTTGGCGGTGCTGCAAAACGGTAGCGTTTATCCAAATCGCAGAAATCGGTTTGTCTTCGCTGGCAGCGGCAAGGAAGGCAAGATTGCGGGCCAGGTTCAGTTCGCCGCTGTGATGATTCTCGATCCTGCAATAGATATTGCCCAGCCTTTCAGTGTCATCTACGATACCGGTCCAATTACGGGTGAATTCTCAGAATTCGTTAGTGTTGACTACCAGTTAGCTCCTGAGGTGTTGGCTCTGATCCAGGGGCCGACGCTGCCAGACGAACTCTCAGCAGCAGAAGGAATGGCGAGTAGCGACTTGACTGAATCGGCAGAGGAGCCCATCGCCAGCTGGATTGCTCGAAATCTATGGTCAGGATTGATCGCATTGGTACTGATTTTGATTTTAACGATTGCGACAATTAGGCGCAAAGGGGTGAATTGAAAAGAGGACAAATAAATGGGGACTGACCACGTTTTCCCTTAGTACAATTGTTAACCTATCTCGGTAATTGAAAAACGTGGTCTGACCCCAAATTATACCCTAGACTGTCGCACAATGATGATCCTCGCGACCATGGCACCCGCGTTTCAGAAGGCGGTGCCGCCACCAGCAAATTCAGAATTTATCCAGGGAGCAGGCGATGAGCAGCAATTCAGATTTTAACTACAACAGGGAATACCGTGGCAGAGTCAAAGCCGCCGTCCTGGACTGGAGTGGCACCACCGCCGATGCCTACGTGATAGCACCTGCCGTAGTCTTCGTCGAAGTATTCAATAACCAGGGTGTTGAGATCAGCATGCTGGAGGCACGTGGCCCCATGGGTTTGCGCAAGGATCTCCACATCAAGGCGCTCACCGAAGACCCGGTAATCCGGGAGCGATGGAATTCAATCAAGGGTGGCTATCCCACCGATGATGACGTCGCCCACATGTTCAAAGAGTTCGTACCTGCGCAGTTGGCTTGCCTTCCCCAGTACACAACTCTGCTGCCTGGCGTCGCGGAAGTGACCCAGCAATTGCAAAAAGACGGCATCAGGCTTGGGGTATCTACCGGCTTCCTGCGCTCGATGGTAGATGTTTTGCTAGCGGATGCCCGCAAGCAGGGATTCAGTCCCGATGCCACGGTCGCCGGTGATGAGGTGGTAAATGGTGCGCGCCCGAAACCGCATATGGTCTACAAGAATCTGGACCTGATGGATATCACCACCATCCAGTCGGTGGTAAAAGTCGATGACACCGCCTCCGGGGTGGGCGAAGGCCTGAATGCGGGATGTTGGGCGGTGGGTGTGGCGCGTTACAGCAACTACTTGAACATCAACAGTATCGACGAAGCGAACAGCCTTGCCGAGGCAGAAATTGAGCGCCGCACGGAACAAACACGGGAGATGTTACGCAAATCCGGTGCCCACTATGTGATCGATAGCATCGTAGATCTGCCTGCAGTCATCGATGACATCAATGCCCGCCTCGCTCGCGGCGAGAGACCCTAGACCCGGTAATGGCGAGTCCAGAATTTCCAGAAAACCCCTATCTCCTGCTTACTCCCGGCCCGCTGTCGTCCAGTCAGACCGTAAAATCCGCGATGTTACAGGACTGGTGTACCTGGGATAGGGACTACAACAGCATGGTCCAGGAGATACGCGCTGAACTGGTGTCGTTGGCTACCAGTAATCTGGATTGCACTGCGGTGTTGATGCAAGGAAGTGGAACATTCTGCGTGGAATCCGTGATTGGTACGGCGCTGGGTAAAGAAGACAAATTTCTGGTGCTGGCTAATGGTGCTTATGGCTCCCGTATGGCCGAGATTGCCAGATATCTGGATATTGCCCTGACTGTAATCGATTTCGGTGAAACTGGCGCTATAGATCCCAGGCAGATAGAGGCCGCTCTGCAAGATGACCGGGCAATCACAACTGTTGCTGTAGTGCATTGTGAAACCACTACCGGCCGGCTCAATGACATTGTGGCCATCGGTAAACTGGTAAAGTCGTTTGACAAAACCTATATCGTCGACGCCATGAGTTCCTTCGGCGGCATGGCTATGTCCATGGAGGAAATGCAGGCGGATTATCTTGTCAGCAGTGCGAACAAATGTATTCAGGGCGTTCCCGGCTTTGGCTTTGTCATCGCCAGAAGAGAAGCAATCGAGTCCACAGCCGGGCAAGCCCGCTCGCTGAGCCTGGATATGTACGAGCAGTGGCGCACCATGGAGCGAGACCAAGGCAAATGGCGCTTTACCTCGGCGACTCACGTGGTTCACGCCTTTTCCCAGGCGCTGAAAGAGTTGCGAGAGGAAGGTGGCATTGCAGCCCGCGCCGCCAGGTATTCTGAAAACCAGCGCCTGCTGGTTGACGGCATGCGCAAACTGGGTTTTGAGTGTCTACTGCCAGATGACTGTCAGTCCCCGATTATCACTGCCTTCATCAGCCCCCAACATCCGGGATATCGTTTCGAAGAGTTCTACCTGGCGCTTAAGGACAGAGGCTTCGTGATCTATCCAGGCAACGTGACGGAAGTCGATACATTTCGTATCGGAAATATCGGCGAAGTTTACGCTGACGATATCCATCGTCTGCTCAAAGTTGTCGCGGAATTACAATAAGGAATATTGGGGGTCAGGTCCAATCAGGATGATAATTCCCGGAACGGAAGGCGTGGACTTGATTGAATATAGCTATTAGTCTTCCAATATTCACTAACCCACCCTGGCCAGACAGGCACGCTGAAATAAAAGGGAGGAAGAACTGAAAAATGCATGATCGTAGCCATATTTTTTCTGCAGGATTCCCTCACATAAATTCTGTGTCCTGGATTCTATGGGTCTCGATTTTGTCGGTCTCTATTGTGACTTCGGTGGCTGCGCAGGAACAGGATCAGTCAACTGTCATTTACGATATGGCGTATTTTGCGCAATACAGCCCGGTTACCCTGACTGATATGATCCGCAATATACCCGGTGGCGCGTCCATTCTAGGTCGTAGAGGTGGATCACGAGGCAACAATAACCGGGGTTTTGGCTCCTCCGATGTGCAGGTCCTGATCGATGGCCGCCGTATGTCCGGCAAGGTGAATAACATGTCCACAGCCCTGGCGCGAATTCAGGCTGCACAGGTCGAAAGAATTGAACTGATCCGGGGCAACGCGGAAGGTCTCGATATTCGCAATGAAGGGATTATTTATAATGTGATTCTGCGAGAGGGGGCAAACGATTCATCCTCCAGTTTCCTGGATGTCGGTGTCACTAATATCGATGAGATGTCGATGGAGCCAAAGGTATTGGCCTCATTTAATGGTAGTAGCGGACTGCTTGATTACGGTCTCAGTTACCAGTACGACACCCGCCCGCGGCTCAGAAATGTTAACGAGGATGTATTGAATCCAGATCGTACGCCCAATCAGTTCCGTGCACTGGTTACAGAAGAAGAGGAAGCGAACCATATCTACACCGGTACGCTCGGTTACGAATTCCTAAATGGTACGCGTCTGCGTTTGAATGCACTGTATTCCGATAATGAAAAAATTGAAGATAGATTGGAGGACCAGTTCCTTGTCGGTAGCGGTGCTGCCCAGGATCCGTTTGCGATTGAAGACAGTGACTTCAGCTTCGAGAATCAGGAATTTGAAATTGGCGGCGATCTGGAATTCGATGTGGGAAACATTGGTCGGCTTAAAACGCTGTTCGTCGTGAATCGCACCGAGAACAGGGATGAAATTGTCCAGGATACGATAGCCAATGGCGCCAGCACTCGCTTGTTCTCAAGCATCGCCGATTATGATGAAGGCGAAACCATTGTGCGCTCTGCCATGACCAGTAATTTTGGCCGCCATACCCTGGAATATGGCGCCGAGGCCGCCTTTAACACGCTGGATAGAACCTTTGCCTTCAATGACGATCCGCTGGAAAATGCCATCGTCGAGGAAGATCGCTATGAACTGTTCGTCACTCACAGCATTCTCCTGACAGATAAGATCAGCCTGCAATCGGCCCTGACCGAGGAGTTCTCTACTATATTTCAAGACCGGGAGGGTGAGACCAACGAACGCAGTTTCCGGTATCTAAAGCCGCGTGTTGAACTTCGCTATGATCTGACTCCGTCCGACCAATTCCGACTGCTAACAGAGCGTACTGTAAGCCAGCTTAATCTCAATGACTTTGTTGCCAGCCGTAATGTCGAGGACGATATCATCAATTTCGGTAATCCGAACCTGGAGCCGGAGTCGACCTGGTCCTATTCCCTGGGTTATGAACGACGTTTTGCCAATGATGGTGGCTCATTAGAATTGGAGGCTCTGTATGAGAGTATTTCTGACCATATCGACAAAATTTTGATTGGAGAGGATGACTCTGGTGTTGGAAATATAGGTTCTGCCTGGAGATGGAACTTCAAGGCTGATCTAAATACCCGCTTTGGCTTTATTGGTTTTCCGTCTGCGGTGTTGACGTTCTCGTACACCTATGGGGAATCAGAAACCACCGATCCGTTCACGGGAGAAAAGCGCCCAATTCGTAGATCAACCCCCCATTACATCAGGGTGAGTTTCCGCCATGACGTGGAGAATACTAACTTCGCCTATGGCTTCAGTACTCACCGGCGCAGTGGTCAGGAACGCCAGGATGTATCCTTGTACGAGATAACCGATTACGAAATTCATTTGTCCAGCGCCTTTGCCGAATATAACTTCAGTTCCAATATCAGGGTTCGTTTTGAAGCGGCGCATTTTCTAAATGAAGATGGACGCACGTTCGACAAAACTTTTTATGACGGCAATATTGCCGATGGTGTTATCAGGCGGGTAGATATTCAGGATAGTAGGGTAATACCCGACTATGTCCTCAGCCTGCAGGCAACGTTTTAATAAAAATGAGACCAGAGTAAATATATAGTACTGTATAATTACTCTGACCCCATTTATATGACCCCATTTATAACCCCAGGGAGGAGACTGCTGTGAGCCGAGAGCAAGAACAGGATTTGTTCGGCCGGGCCAAATCAGATCGTCCGGTTGATGATAGAGTTAGTCGACGTGACCTGCTGGTCGTCGGCACCGCAGCGGCAGCAACACTCATGCTATCCCCAGCTGTATTGGCACAATTGGGCCGATCAAAATTCCGACGGATTCCACCCCAGTACATCGCCGCTCTGAGTGATCCCCAGGCACACTCCGGCAGCAATGCCCAGGAATGGGGTTTATGGCGCAAAGACCCCGGTCCCCGCGGTGTTGATCTGGATGACTATGACAGATTGCAGGCCAACGGCGGTGTTGCCCCGGCAAAATGGACCTTCGATAACGAGGATTGGTGGTTGGAGGAACACGGCCTGATTATGGAACAGCCTGAATTTCCTCTCCCTGCTGGCCTTTATCTGGTCACGGGTGACCGCCGGGCTCAAGCTGCGCTGACTGTGCATCCCATGGCCAGCGACGGTACTCAGAAGTGGGAGTTAGACAACGACGCGTCGATCTATGACGTGACCCATCTGCGCTGCCGTTCCGGCCGTTACACACCGGCTACCGACGGCAATGCATCGTGTTCCCCCGCCAACGCTAAGAAGTCGGACTTTCCTGTTAGGCCGGGGGCGACCATGCCTGGGGTTGATGGCTGTAGTAAGCAGGATTATTCGGTTTTGATCGTGATTGGACTTGGGTAGGGCGTTTAGGGGCAACCTGACCCCTTTTGTATAACTTGGTTACTGCTAAATAAATGGGGACAGACCACGTTTTTCTGTCTTTGACGCCAACTATCTTGCTTAACGACCAGAAAAACGTGGTCTGTGCCCATTTATTTGGAAAGAAGTGGTTTGTCCCTATTTTTTTCTGGCATATTCTAGAAAATAATTGATTGCTTCCGGATTGCGCATCGCACCCAAGTTCGCCGCTCGATCGACCTCCATGCCAAGCAGGATTTTACGAATGGGCACTTCCATCTTTTTACCACTTAGGGTGTAAGGCACTTCATCAATCGTCAGCATTTCATTGGGCACGTGGCGCGGTGAAACATCGCGGCGTAGCTTATTGCGTATTCGGGTTTTCAGATCTTCATCCAGGTTCGCTCCCTCTCTTAATACCAGAAACAGTGGCATGAATGAATCCCGACCGTGGAACTCCAGGTCGATAATCAGGCTGTCGAGTATTTCATCGAAAGATTCCACCACCCGATATATCTCGCTGGTTCCCATGCGGATGCCCTGGCGGTTTATGGTTGAGTCGGAGCGGCCGAATATCACGCAGCCACCACGATCGTTAAATCGAATCCAATCGCCATGGCGCCAGATGCCAGGATACATGTTGAAATAACTTTCTGTATACAGCGTCATGCCTTCGTCATTCCAAAAATAGAGTGGCATGGACGGCATGGGGTCGGTGATAACCAGTTCCCCAAGCTCATTCCTTACCGGCTTGGCTTCCTCATCGAAAGCCTGCACATTGGCGCCAAGGGACGCGCCCTGAATCTCGCCCGGGTAGATCGGCAATATGCGCGCACCACCGACAAAGGCGGTACAAAGATCGGTGCCTCCACTGAGCGACTCCAGCGCCAGATCCTTATTGATGTTTTCATAAATCCATCGGAACCCATCAATGGACAAGGGTGATCCAGAGGAGCCGACTGCACGAATCGCACTCAGGTCATAGTCCTGATTAGGGTGAATACCGGCCTTCAGGCACGCACTTATAAATGCCGCCGAAGTACCAAAATAAGTCACACCAGCTTTCTCTGCCAGTTCGAATTGCACACTCATGCTCGGGTATGCGGGGCTGCCGTCGTAAATTACCACCGTCGCCCTGGCAAACAAGGCACCGACCAGATAGTTCCACATCATCCATCCCGTGCTGGAATACCAGTAGAAACGATCACCGGGTTTTATATCATTGTGAAACACCAGTGCTTTGCAATGTTCCAGCACGATACCCCCGTGGCCATGCACAATGGGTTTAGGCAAACCGGTGGTGCCCGAGGTGTAAAGAACCCACAAGGGATGATCGAACGGCAGTTGCGCGAAAGTAAGGCTTGAATCGTCTGCATCGCTCAGCGCTTGTGACCAGAGCACTGTATTGATCAGACCTGCAGTATCTTCGCTGATGTGATCGATGAGTAATGTTTTCTCAACTGTGGGTAACTCCCGCTGAATTTCTGTCACCACAGCTCGGCGATCATGGGTCTTGCCGCCAAAGTCATAACCATCGACCGCTATCAACACCTTCGGTTGTATCTGGATAAATCGATCCAGTACGCTGCTTTTTCCGAAGTCTGGAGGACAACTCGACCAGATGGCACCGATACTGCTCACGGCCAGTAAAGCCACAATGGCTTCGGGAATATTTGGCAGGTAAGCCACGACGCGATCACCTTCTTCTACGCCCAACTCCTTGAGAACCGCGGCCAATCGTCGAGTCTGCTCTTCTATTTCCGCCCAGCTGTATTCCTGCAGCAAGCTGTTCTCGCCTTTAAACAGGATCATGGGCTTGCTGTCATCGCGCCGGGCGAAGATATTTTCAGCATAGTTGAGACGAACTCCGGGAAACCATTCGGCACCAGGCATCTTTCGCTGCGTTAATACCGCAGACCATTTCACACTATAGGTTAGCCCGAAGTAGTCCCATAGGCCTTCCCAAAAATCTTCGATGTGATCAACAGACCAACGCCAGAGTTCTTCGTAATTGGAGACTTCGATGCCACGGGCAGCAAGCCAGGTGATATAACGGGTAATATTTGCGCTGGCGACAGTTTCGTCTGATGGTGTCCAAAGGGGTGCGAGATCTGGAGTTGATTGGTTCATGGTGGCTAACGCTGTGTAAGACAGAGGGTCGGGCAGAAGAATGATAACCTATGCTCAAAAATAAATGGCAAGTCGGGGTCAGGTCTTGAATGTTGCGTCAATCACGGGCAAAAGCTGCGCGATGCTATATTGCAAGACCTGCCCCCGAAATGTCCGCTGTCTTCAATTTCGCTATTTCGCTGTGTTTGTTGTTATTCTACAGTCAATAAAAAGTACGGGAGGAACCCTGCGATGATTAAAATACCTCAGGCACTATTGGGTCTGCTCGCCTGTGTTATCGGTATATTGATGTCGAGCGGCGCTGTGGCTGCAGACAGCGACATAGTCGTCGTTGGTGGTGAGGGTGCGGACTGCATCGAAGATCCCGGCTGCGTGAATCGATTGCATCCCGATATACCGATGGCGGCGAGAGCCAGGCCGGGACAGACGATCCTGTTTAGAACACGTGATGCACGGGACTCTCTCGGTGCTGCCACGGCTCAGACCACCGAACCAGAATCCCTCAACGGCGACTTCAGCCGGGTGCATCCCATAACCGGGCCAGTTTATATCGAAGGTGCGGTGGCGGGTGATGTGTTGAAGGTAACCCTCAACAATATCGATCCCGGCCCTTATGCCTGGACTATGGGCGGCAGTTCCGGTTTCATCTCCGACCTTGTGGATGGGCAGAGCCTGGTGATCTGGCGACTGAATAGAATCTACGCCGAGAGCGACGACCTCCCTGGCATCCGTATTCCGAACGGCAGCTTTCCTGGTGTCATCACGACCATGCCTGGACCCAATCAGCTACGAGTGATGTTAGAACGGGAGCAGGCGCTGGCCGATGCCGGCGGGCGCGTCTCACTGCCTATGGCCAACGGCGCCGACCCGGCGGCTCTGTGCGGACCGAATGGTAGCGCACGTGACCAGTGCCTGCGCACACTTCCACCGCGGGAGCATGGTGGCAACATGGACATACGCTACCTGAAGACAGGCGTGTCGATATACCTGCCCTGTTTCATCGATGGCTGTGGCCTGGCAATCGGTGACCTGCATTATGCCCAGGGCGACGGGGAAGTCTCGGGCACGGCAATCGAAATGTCGGCGGATGTCTGGGTAACAACAGAGATTCTCAAGGACGGTCCCGACCTGTCGCGCGGTCCTCACTTCGAAGGTTCGGCCCAGCTGCTGGACATTCCTTCCCGTCGTTTCTATGCAGTAACCGGTATTCCTGTGAAAAATGCCGGGGACGTGCCACCGGACATGCGCTATCTGAATTCCGATGTGATTGCCGGCCTGGAAAACCTGTCTAACGATATCAACCTGGCAGCGCGCAACGCCATCGATGGCATCGTCGACTATATTACCAGTACCTATGGATACAACCGGCAACAGGCTTATGTAATCGCCAGCGTCGCCGTGGATATTCGGATAAGCCAGCTCGTGGATGCACCCAATGTGGGCGTCACCGCGGTGTTACCGCTGGACATATTCATCGGGAACTAGAGCTGGACTCTTGATTCTATAAATGGTGACAGACATGAATCTGGTACTCACTTCCGTGACACGCCGTGAATACATCCTTGTAGGCTCGGCGCCCGTTCCCTGCGGGCGACGGTCACTACACTGAGCACCAGATTCAAGTCCTGAAAATTTGTGGGTCAGTAGTCGGTCTGTCCCCATTTTTCTTGAAGACGTGGACTTAAACAGAGATAACTTCTATTCTTTCTAGAGACAAATATCCAGGGGTACTGCCATGACTAACATCACGCGCCGAGGGTTTTTCCAACAAGCAGGCATAGTCACCGCTGGTGGGCTCGCACTCAGTGGCGCTCTGCCAGGGCCCGTAACAAAAACGGCGCTGGCCCAGCCAATGCCCGACTGGCTTTCGCTGACCGAAGAGCCGGCGCTTGAGCCGGAGCTTCCCATCATCGACCCCCATCACCATCTGTGGGACCGCCCCAACAACCGGTATATGCTCGAGGATCTGATCGAAGACACCCGGGGGCACAATGTGCGGCAGACAGTCTTCGTCGAGTGTACATCCATGTACCGCGCCGATGGACCGGAAGAATTTAGAGTGGTTGGCGAGACCGAGTTCGTGCAGGGCGTCGCCGCCAAGAGCGCCAGTGGCGGCTATGGTGAGACTCGGGTAGCGACGGGTATCGTTGGTTCCGCCAACCTCCGTCTCGGTGATCGGGTCGCAGCGGTGCTGGAAGCGCAGATTGCGGCCAGCCCGCAGCGTTTTCGCGGCATTCGCCATCGCGCGGCATGGGCGGATAGGACCGTAGTCCCAAACCAGCGCGCCGACGCGCCAGAGCATATATTGTTGGATCCGAACTTCCGCAAAGGCTACGCGCACCTACGTACCTACGGACTGTCATTCGAAGGCTGGCTCTATCACACCCACATCGACGACCTCACCGACCTCGCGAAAGCGTTCCCGGATACCACCATCATCTTCAACCACCTCGGCGGGCCGATCGGGGTGGGCTCCTATGCGGGGCGTCGCGACGAGGTGTTCGCCGCCTGGAAGCCGGCAGTCGCGGAGTTGGCGAAATGCCCGAACGTCGTCGCCAAGGTTGGGGGCATCCAGATGGTCGTCAATGGCTACGGCTGGCACGAGCGGGAGCGGCCGCCGACATCGGATGATCTGCTCCAGGCCAATCGAGAGTGGTACAACTACACCATCGACCAGTTTGGACCCGACCGCTGCATGTTCGAGAGCAATTTCCCGGTAGACAAACTATCGTGCTCGTATACGGTGCTGTGGAATCAGTTCATGAAGCTGACGCAGGGATTCTCCGCCGACGAACGTGCCGCCATGTTTCACGACACGGCGATGCGCGTGTACCGACTGCCACGGATATAGTGCGGGGTCTAGTGCGGGGTCAGGTCTCCATCTGCACATCGGCGAAGGAAGACCTGGGCCGTTGATGAGAGGGACCGGAAGAGTCAGGAAATTCTAAGGGGAAGCTCGTCGAGGCCGCGCATGAGATAGCTCTGCTCCCATTTCGGTGTGCCTGTGTCCAACCGAATGATCGGATATCTCTCCAACAGCACTTCTAACGCTATCCTCGTTTCCAGGCGAGCGAGTTCGGCTCCAAGGCACAAATGAATTCCGTGACCAAAGGCGATGTGATTGATCTTTTCTCTGTGAATATTGAATTCCTGTGGATTGTCATTGGCGGTGGGATCTCGGTTCGCCGCGGCAATAACCAATATAATGGTTTGGTGTTTTCTAATATGCCCGCCAAGTATTTCCATGTCCTCGGTAGCAGTCCTGGTAGTCGTCTGTACCGGCGGCTCGAAGCGCAATACTTCTTCGACAGCCTGAGGTATTAATTTGGGATCCGATCGCAAGTCCTGTAGTTGATCGGGATTCTGCAGGAGCAGATATACTGCATTGCCAATAAGCCGTGTGGTTGTCTCGTAACCCGCCGCCATCAGCAGTACGCACATGCGTGTTACTTCCCGTGATGAGAGTTTCTCCCCGTCAGTATCGGCGGTGATGAGTAGAGAAATGAGGTCATCACCCAGATTATTGCGTTTTCCCTCGACGATATTTTCCATGAAATCGAGCATCTCTCCCATGGCTTTGTCGGCTTTTTCCAAGGCTGAAAATTCGATGACGGTAACATTCTGCAAAAACACTTCGGCTAAAGTTCTAAATCGGTCTCTGTCGGAGACTTCCACACCGATCAAGTCAGATATGAGCATAGCGGGTAGCGGGCGAGCCAGCACTGAGATCAAATCAATCTGCTTTTGACTTTCGACCCTGTCCAAACACTGGTTCGTCAGCCGACGGATTTTCGGTTCGAGGCTTTGTACAAACTTATGCAGGAATCCGCCGCGAGCAAGTTTGCGAAGTCGACTGTGTTCGGGAGGGTCCATACTCAACATCAATGGATTTTTGAGGATTCTCGAATCACCACCCGATGACATCCTATACATTCGGCGAATCGTCGGATTCTTCATCAAATCAGAACTGATTCTTGGGTCTGTAAGTACCGCGCTGACAGCGTCGAATCCTAATACACTCCAGCCACCAACCACGTAGGTACGAATCATTGAGCCTCGTGCCAGTAAGCGCTCATATTCAGGATAAGGATCGCCCAAATATTCAGGCGCTCCCAGCCGGTGGCCATTAATGGTGCGATCGAAGAAACTAGCAGTCATCTGAACGATCTTAAAAATTACACCAAGGAGTTTCTGCACAGTTCCTCTCGCGTCATCGGAAAAATAGAAGCCGTCTGTATTTGATGTCTCGCCTTCTGCGCCAACTGAAATAGTGCACGCAGTGATACGGAGAAGATGACAACTAAACCGAATGCGAAATCAGACGTCTGTTCACACATCGTGCTCGCAGATTATGCTGTTAGTGGGGGGTATAGGTGGAGAATTAGGGCAAGTGCTCCTGATCGAAAAGAGGTGCCGGAGGAAATAAGACTTAATCCCTGCCGCACCTCTATTTCATTGATTCTAACTTGTTAAACTGTGGGTGCCCTTCAGTCCTCTATAGCCCAGCCTCAAATTCTTCCCGCCTGGCGCCGGCAAGAATACCCGGCATCGCGTAATTTCCCTCGTGGCAGGCGTATTCATACATGCGCCCATCCAGGGGGTAGTAACTCAATTCCGCGGTCCACGGCTGGCTGTAAAGATTTGAATCATCCACAGTAAACTGGTAGAGCATCTCATTCTCGGCATAGCGACTGAAGCGCTCGGTTATTTTGCCATCTTCAGAGATCGGTATGGAACTTTGTCCCATTTGTAGCGGGTTGATATGGGTTGTCTCAATGATCAGAGTGTCGTCTTCATACCAGCCGACAGAGTCACCCAGCCATTGGCTCAATACCGCAGGTCGACGATTTGCACGCGCTTCTTCCGCCGTGGCAAAGATGGGAATTATGCGGGCATCATGCACCATCTCCACATTGATCAATACATAATCATCCGTCTGCACGAACTGGTAGCTGCTGTTGTAAAGCGTGCCCATCATTCCCGGACCCGCGGTGTTGCCGAAACCAATGAGGCAGCGTTCGGATATTGGCATGGCTTCCGGGCCCGAGGCGTCGGCGACACCAGTTAGATAGCGGGCACCGAACTGGGGTCGATTCAAGTCTACTTTGGGGTTCGCCAGTCTCGGCACCTGGCCATTCTCCGGATTGACAATATAAGAGGTTCGGAATTCACCTTTTACCAATGCCAGTGACGAACCGGGGTCGGTCCAGAATAAGTTATAACCACGTAGGCCAAAATCCTGGGCTCCCACGGGAGGCGCACCGGTTTCGGGATCGATCTCCGGGCCTGCAGCCACATTTTCGGCCGATATACCGGCGATCGACATGGCGGCTACCATTTGTTGGGCCTGTTCGGCGGAAACCACGAGTGCTTCAACACCCCGTGGGCGAGTCAGGCCCGTCCGTGAAGTGCTGGTCCAGACCCCAGACAAATCTGGTCTTGCGGAGTCCTGGGCCGTGCTGAGTGTGGATAGAACAGATAATGATAAACCCAGAAGGGCTGAGGTAACTGTCAATTGCTTGAATTTGGACATGGACGTTCTCCTTAATTCTTTAGGTACGCGCTGAAATTCCTGGCATCTACCATGGTAGAAGAAACAATATTCTGGTCGATCGCGATTGTAAAGTCTCGTCGATCACGGAGTCAGGTCTAATAGGCGACGGGGGGACCGACATTAAATCCCTCCGTCACCTTTACTACTCACCTTTACTACTACTATAGATCACACGGGCTACTTTTACTTGCGCCGCCCCACTAACATCAGTCCAGGTCACATAAACATCGTTACCCACGCTGTCGATAATGGGGAAGCCGCTACGGCGTGATGCCTGGCTGTTAGCTATTTGGGTCGTTTCCAACAAATTTCCTTCGGCGCCGAATCGTGTGAGCATGATCTTTGCATCGGGCCCTTCCGTATGCATCCAGCTGACGGCGATCTCTCCAGACTCAAGAATAGTAGTGCCAACGCGGCCGTTAGTAGTTTGACTCGCCACCAAGACAGGTGCCGAGAATGATTTGCCATTGTCCGTTGATACCACCAGTTGGACTAGTGGTGCATCGTCTTTGGCGGTGAACCAGCTGACAGCGACCTGCTCGCCCCTGGCTGCGATGGCGGGCCCATTGACAGGACATCCGGCTATTTCCCAGCCATCATTGTGGATTGGCATGGGTTCTGTCCAGGCGCCATTAGCATAGCGAGTGATGTAGATATCTCTGATCTCCGCCTCGGAGCGATCCCGATAGACCACCAGCGGTCCTGTAGCCGACATGGCGGCGCTGGTCTGGCAACAATCACAGACCCTATGATCCAATTCCCATTCGCCGACGGTTGCACCCGCTGAATCAAAAATACCTGCCCGCAGGGTCATGGCACCAGACATGCCAGGATCAGCCCTTGCGCCGGTAACGTGGTCACCCCCTCCGGCGGTTTCACGTCCATCCAGCCAGGAAATAAAAGTACGACCCTCGCTCATCGGCAACATGGAAACAAATCCATGTTCGGCGCTGATGCCATCTTTATGAATGGTAATGCCTTTGCCCCAGCTGTCGTTCCTTGAACTGTAGAACGCTACTTTTATATCGTAGTCATAGTTACCCTCGGCGCTCATACTTAGCCAGTGGGCCGCCATATTATCGTCGTTCACCAGCAGAGAGGGAAAATCGGCCCAGTTATTAAACCAGTTATCTCCCGAACTGATTACTGCCGGGTCAGTCCAGCTATCGCCGTCAAATTTTGAATAGCGCAATGTGGCCAACTCATCCTCTCGAGTGACCCAGGAAAGATAAACCTGCCCCTTACTATCTGTTATGACTCGTGACAGGCTGCTGTTGATGGCTGCAGGTGACGGCATCAGTTCAACCACCACGGCGTCGGCAGCTTGCAAGGCTGTGCCCATGGCTATAAAACCGACACAGATCACAATACAGAATGTATGTAGCGGTCGTAATAAAACAGTAGCTGCCGAATAATTCACAGTGCGTTTGTCCCGGACAATTAATCTTTTTCTACTGGCAAGTTAAGGATCGCTAATTGCGCCAGCAAACTCTCTTGCGTCTGGGCACCAATCATTTTTGCCACGACTTCACGTCCTGGTGACAAGATATAAGTGGTAGGCAATACGTCTGGCGCCCTCAACTCTAATTCGGCCACGACATCCATGGTTAAGGTGGGAAATTCGATGCCCATGTCTGCGGCGATGGAGAGGGTTATCTCACGGGGATCTTCATCGAAGTTGACACCGACTATGGTCACATTGGTGGGTGAAAGGGTCTCATTCAACGCATTGAGCACTGGGATTTCCACGCGACACGGCGCACACCACTCAGACCAGTAATTGACGATTAGCCATTTGGCTTGGTTTTGTGGTGATAGCTGCGCCGCCTGCGAGTCCCGCAATTGAGTCGCAGCCAGGGCCAAACCCACCAGTCCTGCGGCCACTATCATAGAGTGAACAATTTTCAATTTATTAATCCTGTTACTTACCCAGAAACCAGCCGACAAAGCCTGGATAGTATTCAGGCGCATCATAACAGCACTGCTCGGTGAGAAGAAGAATATCCGAAGTTGAGGTCTGACACCTGCTTGAACTCGAGATCAGGTCTCCATTGGCACGTCGCGCCCGCAGAAAAGAAAACAGAGCTACCTATATCGCTTATTCAATAACCCGGACAGTAAGGTTGACATCGCCAGTCAAACCCCCATCATCCGCCCTGCCCCGCAGCACGTACCCGCCCGCTTCATGAAAGATGATTTCGGTTCGCACCACGCCATCCTCCGGCATCTCCGGTGGCTTCCAATACGGTGACCAGGGCGAGTTCTGGAAGGCACGGGTGTCTTCCCAGGTTTTCACCTGTAGCGGGTCATAACTAAGCGCCCCGTTGCCGCGATAGACAAACCAGGAGAAGGTCATGCCCACTACCCTGTCGACGGTGCCGCGGATGGGAGGTCGCAGTGCTTTTTCCAGTCGCTGCCGGGGAGTTTCGTCTGCATCGAGAGGCGCATAGCGTCGATAGGTTCGATAGTCGGGTTTGCCGTCGTCTTCTATCGTTACTTCGAGTTGCAGCGGCTGACCCACCCCTACCGTGCGCAGGTTGTCACCATGGAGGCTGACAGTGGGTGGGACATTGCTCTGCACGTCGTCGGAGTTATTGAATCCACCCGCCACGGTGCCGGATTCAGACATGATGGTGATGGGTTCCAGGACGTAGTCTTTGAGCAGGGAACCATAGGCGGTCTGGGTGACACCTTCGCCATTGATCAGGGTCCACACCAATTCACCTTCGAAGTCTGCCGCTACCTCGATGCCGAACACGTTGCGGTTGCGACGGGGGAAAAAATGGGTGGGTTGACCGCGCTCGGCTGGACCCGGTGAAAAGGAATTTTCCGGGCCGATGGGCACGTTCAACTCCTGTTTCCAGTTTTCATTCATGTAGCCGAACAACAGGGTATAGGAGCCATCGTCGTTGAGGACCCAGCCCTCGTAGGCGGGTGATATGCCTCTGCCGGAATCGTAGGAGGATTGGGATTGGGCGGCGGCATTGCCGCTGAATAAAATCAGCGCCCAGAGGAATAACGCCGTCGATACAATTCGCATGATTGCACTGCCGGTGGTATTAGACCTGCTGTTCAAGAAATCACCTTGCGTCGCTCTGCTACCTTCACTGAAGTTTCCTGCAACAGCTCATCAATCTTCCGCGCTATCGTCCACAGCTTCCAGCAGCGGAAGGTCAGCCATGCACAGCGGACAGCCAATCAGGTGATCATTTTTTGTCAGACCCAGCCGCTCCCGGCGTTCCGCCATCTCTTGTACGAACTGCTCATCCGTCAACTCTACCGATTGCCCGAGATGTAGAAACATATTGGTGACCGATCGATTGCCGGAGCCAGACCAGTTTCTCGCGTCCACGACATTGGGATTACTGGCGATGTTGTCCATATAACCGATCATATGAAGAATGGTGCCCTTGGGCAGCAGTGGCGCGTAGTCGTCCTCAAAGGTGTATTGCTTGACCCAGTTGTGATCGTAACCGGAACAGGCCAGGGTCTCGATCTGGTTGCCCCAGATGGCCTCCAGGCACATACGCGCGCCTGGCGAATGCAGGTGCGGCTCGAATGAGGAGATCTTGGTGTGTTCCCTGAGCACGGCGTAGGTGTGCAGCTCCTGCCCTGGCATATTTCCCTGGATGCTGATGTTGAGACCATCGCCGAGTGACCAGCGGGCTTTCTTATGCTCCGGTTCATAGTCCTCGGGGTGAAAATAGAATCCCAACTCCATGTGGCCGCTGGTGTCGCGACCGTTGGAGTGCAGGTGATAGGTCAGGGGCATGACACTGGAGCCAGCTGCCAGCAGGCGTCCAGCCTTGGGATCGAAAATATCCGGGTTGCGGCCCAACTCATGCACCGGCCAGGTATCGCGCTCGTCGCCGGCGCCGATCACGGTGGTCTGCCAGGTCATATGATGGACGATGTAGAGTCCGCCAACGATAGTGCCGCCGGCGTCAGAGGACTGCACATCGTTTACTTCCCGCATATCCACTGCACTGACGTAGCGGTCCTCGGTCAGCCCGGTCAATACCGGCGTGCCACCAACCCAGACATCGGCTGCATCGCCAGCGACATATAAATCCTGGAGGGGTATGACCAGATCCGGTGGCCCCAGTCGCCACTCGTTAGAATCCCTGAATTCGGGCACTGGTGGCAGGTTCTCCGGATTGCCTTGTGGCGCGCCGTTGTCTGCCCAGTGGGCGATCAGTTGTAATTGTTCCTCGCTGAGTCGCTCGTCGTACTTTACCTGTTGGATACCGACTCCCCGCTCCAGGTAATAAGGCGGCATGGTGCCCATCTTGTCCCGCAATCCAGTCTTGTATTTGATCACCGGCGCCCAGGGACGGACTTCGTCATAGGTCATCAGCGACATCGGTGCCACACCGCCGGCGCGATGACATTTCACGCAGTTCTCATAGAGAATGGGGGCGATATCATCGGCGAAGGTGACTTCCCCCAGGGTGTCGTGGGAAGCGGATGACTGTGCCGCAACGCTGAGTGGCAGTGCCAGGCCCAGCAACGCAATGCCGGCGGCCCAGCCTGGGGTAATAGATAGACGCATGGAGGTGTCTCCTTGAACCCGCACTAACACCAGTACAGAAGTGGAATTTTGAACGGTTTGTCGTTATGTGGCTATTTCAACAGTTATCGGCCAGTTACGCAATGCCATTGTGGATTTCCACTTCCGCTCAACGGGTATGGCCCAACCCGTCGTTTAGTGCCAAACTATCGCAAAAAATACATCCGCCCCTACGGAATACCACAATTGAAAAATAGAATTCTACACCTTATCTGCTGCACTATCCCTCTCTCCTTTTTATTCACCTACTCAGTAATTACACATGCTGCTGAAACCAACTCTGCCTGGAGCTACTGGGGCGGAACCAAGGCGTTCAATCGCTACTCCCCGGCAGCTCAGATCTATGCCGAAAACGTGTCTGAGCTGAAAATCCTCTGGCGGCGCCCCGCCGTCGATTCGTCAATAACGAGTGCCTACCCGGACCTGCGGGTATCCGGCAATCTGCGCTCCACGCCGATCCTGATCGATGGGGTGCTCTACGCTGCCAATGGTGTCGGACTGGCGGAAGCCTTCGACCCGGCCACGGGCGCGACCCTGTGGGTGCAGCAACCCGATGCCCCCACGCTGGAGTCAGCGCGCGGGCGCAGTACCCGCGGCCTGGAATATTGGGCCGATGGCGCTGATAGCCAACTGCTGGTGATTCGCAAGGGCTACCTCTATGCCCTCGATCCGGCAAGCGGCGAAGCCATTGCCAGTTTCGGCGACGCTGGCAGGGTTAGTCTGATTCCAGCAGGTTCCAACTCCTACAGCTACAACTCCGGCGGGCCCATCGTGGTGAACGACGTGATTGTGATTGCCGGCACGGTAGACGGCGCCGGCGACAGCGGTGCCAAGTGGCGGGGTGTGGCCTCGGAGGACGTGCGGGGTTATGACGTGAGATCCGGGGAGCTGCTGTGGACCTTTCACGCGGTGCCACGGGAGGGCGAATTTGGATATGACACCTGGGAAAACGACTCGGCGAGAGAGTCCGGTGACCTCGGTGCCTGGTGCTGCCTGAGTGCAGATGAAGACCTTGGCTATGTGTATGTGCCTTTCACCGCGCCGACGGCGGCCTATTACGGTGGCCACCGTCCCGGGGACAACCTGTATTCCAACTCCCTGGTGGCCATCGATGTGACTACCGGGGAACGGGTCTGGCATTTCCAGATGGTGCATCACGACGTCTGGGAATACGACAATGTAGGTCCGCCGGTGCTTGCAGACATCACCGTGGATGGGCGCAGAATCAAAGCGGTGATGCAGGCCAACAAGACCGGCTGGGTGTATGTGTTCGATCGGGTCACGGGCGAACCGGTGTGGCCCATCGAGGAACGGCCGGTGCCACAGTCTGGTGTGCCGGGTGAAATGACGTCACCCACGCAGCCCTTCCCCACCAGGCCGGCACCGATCGCGAGCCAGGGTGTTAGTCTAGCGGACATCATCGACTTCCCGGAAGTGGGCCAGATCGCCCGGGCGACGGTCGCGAATTTCGTCATCGGCCCCATCTTTACGCCGCCCTCCATCGCCAGTGACGACGTGGGTAGCACCCAGGGTACATTGACGCTGCCTGGCTCCTGGGGTTCGGCGAACTGGAACACCGGCGCCTTCGATCCGGTGACCGGCTATTACTACGGCTTCGCCAATGACATCCCGCGGGTTTATCTCCTGAAGCAGGCTACTCAGGACGACGCCGAGATGGATTACTGGAGTCCCAATCGCACGGCGCCCTATATCGATGGGATCCCGCTGACGAAACCGCCCTGGGGTCGGATTACGGCGATTGACATGAATCGTGGCGAGCACGTATGGCAGGTGGCCAACGGGGATTCACTTAGTAATCACCCGGCACTGGCCGATCTCGATCTGCCAGCCCTGGGTATCGCCAGCCGGCCGGTGGCGCTGGTTACCAGCACGCTGCTCTTTATAGGCGAAGGCAGTAATCTGCATGGCGGTATTCAGCCGAATATGTGGGGAAGGATGTTCAAGGCCTATGACAAGTTGACCGGTGAGCTGCTTTGGGAGATGGAATTACCCTCGGCAACCACAGGGGGCCCTATGAGCTACATGCACGAGGGTAAGCAGTATATTGTGGTAGCTGTGGGGAGTTTGGGTGATGCTGCAGAGTGGGTGGCGTTGGGGTTGCCCTGATAAAAAGGGACAGATTCTTTTTCCCAAAGGATAAATAAATCTGTCCCTATTTCTTCCTGTTGTAGCTTGGATCGATAAAATGCCAGGTATAACTGCCAGTTATGCGCTAAGGAAACCGCCCTTTTTCAAGAGCTTTTACTAAGAAAGCATATTGTGTTATCTTTTCTTAACTGATTTCCTTAAGAAAGGATAGTCCCGCGATGTCGAGCCAGAAAAAAGCTAATCCCAGGCTGGGTTACTATATTGAGACAGTTACCGCCGGTGAACGAGTGCGAGCCTACATCCCCCCGGCACTCCCCCCAGTCCCCTCGCTGGAGCTGAGACCACTACTGGTGCTCATGGAGGAGGCCAGCCGGGCGCTCGGCCGCCTCGATAGTGTGGCTTCCATCCTGCCGGATACCAACTTGTTCCTCTTTATGTATGTGCGCAAGGAGGCATTGCTGTCTTCACAGATCGAGGGCACTCAGTCTTCCTTATCTGATTTGCTGTGGTTTGAAAATGAACCAATTCAAGGGGTTCCGCTGGACGATGTGAAGGAAGTCTCCAACTATGTGGCTGCCATGGACTATGGCCTTGCTCGACTCGAAAAACTGCCGATTTCCTGTCGATTGATAAAGGAAATACATGGCATTCTCATGGCCAAAGGCCGGGGTAGCGACAAAGGCCCGGGGCAGTTTAGGCGCTCTCAAAACTGGATTGGCGGAACCCGGCCGGGTAATGCCATGTATGTTCCACCCCCGACTAATAAGGTTATCGATTGCATGAGCGACCTGGAGAAATTCATCCACGAAGAAAACTCCGGGTTGCCGTTGCTGATCAAGGTCGCGCTGGTACATGTGCAGTTTGAATCGATCCATCCATTCCTGGACGGGAACGGTAGAGTGGGCAGGCTGCTGATCACTTTCATGTTATGTGCCCAACAGGCTTTAAAGGAGCCCACCTTATATCTAAGCCTGTATTTCAAAAGACATCGGAAACAGTATTACCACCTGTTGCAAGTCGTGAGGGAAGAAGGCGACTGGGAATCCTGGCTGCAATTTTTCCTCACCGGCGTGAAAGAAACTGCAGACCTGGCCTATCAAACAGCAAGCCGCATCGTTGAGCTGATTGAAACAGACCGGGAAAAACTAGAAAAACTAGGCAGACCGACAACATCTGCGTTACGAGTATTTCAGTATCTACAGACTCACCCTGTTATTTCCGTTCCAGTTGCTGTCAAAGCACTGGAATTGACAGCGCCAACGATCCGAAAATCCATCGGCCATCTGGAACAGGAAAATATACTACGTGAGGTTTCTGGTCGGCGGCGGGATAGGCGCTATGTCTACGAACAGTATTTGAATATCCTGAGCGAAGGAACTGAGCCTTTGTAGTTAATTGGGGGCAATTGAAAGACGATCATCAGAAATCTGGTGTCCCGCGTAGTTGTCTTGATGTGTTAAGTCAAGATTTGACTCCTTGATCTTACCTTGATAAATAGGGACAGATTCTTTCTCCCGAAGGATAAATAAATCTGTCCCTATTTCCTCTATTTCTCCCTATTTCTCTATATGCATGAGGGCAAGCAGTACATCGTGGCGGCGGTGGGAAGTTTGGGTGATGCGGCAGAGTGTGTGGCGTTGGGATTGCCCTAATAAAAAGGGACAGATTCTTTTTCCCGAAGGATAAATAAACCTGTCCCTATTTCCTGACGGAATAATCCGCAGCTACGATGTGCAAATGGACCCCAAAAAAAAATGGGGACTGTCTCCAGTCCCCACATGAATTTTCTAGCAGTACCTGGGTGAAACACGCGGGTACTGCCAAAAGTACTACTTGTTTTTCTTCGGCTTTTCTGGCTTCTCTGGTTTGGCAACGTCGGAACCACCAGCAGCACTTTGACGGGCATCCTTTTCATCTTCTGTGATCAGACCCAGATCGACGAGGCCATTCAGCATATGTGCTACGCAACTTACATACTGACCTGTATCCCGTCAGCCCTAGTTGGACATAATCCCCTAATTGCCTAAGAGACAGTATTGGCTCATCGTTAACTCCAAGAGGAAGTGATGATGAGAAAGAAAAGCAGTGCCCAGAAGACTATTCGAGATATTCGTCGGGCCACCCGCCGACACTACTCCGCCGAAGAAAAAATCCGCATTGTATTGGAAGGCCTGCGTGGTGAAGACACCATAGCCGAGCTGTGCCGCCGGGAAGGTCTGA
>Ga0208879_1000717_pt1 | contig 33430 bp, 28 predicted proteins | sample Knorr_S15_td_Bot_FD_185605 | JGI IMG/M metagenome (GOLD analysis project Ga0208879, IMG submission 185605) | Marine microbial communities from Southern Atlantic Ocean transect - Knorr_S15_td_Bottom_ad_5009_LV_A (SPAdes) (version 2) | ecosystem: Environmental > Aquatic > Marine > Oceanic | place... | reverse complement strand
CTACCCACACTGTCCCCCCGGCCTAGAAGACGGCAAACTAGCCCGGGGTCCCCCCTCCGTGGCTTCTGCTTGCGCCTACCGGCCCGTGCACGGCTGTTGAGCGTGGGTCTGATTCCGGAGTGCGCCCATGTCCGATCCAGTCGCCCGCCTGAACCCAGCCCGAATTAAGGAGGAAGTTACGGATGGTCCGCAGAGTCTTTCTAGCATTCTTGGTTTTGGGTCTAGTGGCGTGCGGTGACGACGTTATGGGCCCCGAAGACATCGCCGGTACCTACACGCTCCAATCAGTCAACGGGCAGTCGCTTCCGTGGGCCCTGGAAGCCGGGGTGGAGGTCACGGCGGGGAGCATAACCCTCAATCAGAGCATGACCTGTAGCCGTAGCCTTACGGCTATGCTGACGGATGGCGGTACGGTGGTGACCGTCACGCAGACGGACGTTGGCACCTACACCTTCGTCACTGGAGCCGTCACGTTGACCTGGGCTTCGGACGGCTCTACCGACTCGGGTTCAATAGTTGGTTCGCAACTCACGTTAACCCCCGATGGTGACGTCTTAATTTTCCGGAAGTGAGCCCGTCCTACATGAGATAGGCAGACAGCCACCCCCATCGTTGGAGGTGGCCGTCCCGCAGAAGTGTAGTGTGCACGCGGCAACTAGCCCCGAGCGCCGACGCCGGTGTGTGGTGCAGGTGCAGGCCGACGAAGCGGCTCTACGCACGGACGTCATGCGGCTGGCGAGTCGGTACGGATATCGTCGGATAATAACGGCAGCCCCAGCGACGGCCTCATCCTTAGCCGACTACGTCCTCCATCCGCCTCCTCGTCTCCTCATCGGGCAGCGCGCCCCTGCCGCCGCCCATGTTCTCGGCGAGGTGCTCGGGGTCCGACGTGGCCGGGATGGCACAAGCAACCGCCGGGTGCGAGAGGATGTACTTGAGGAAGAACTGACTCCACGCCTCGCAGTCGAACGATGACGCCCACCCTGGCAGAGGCCGGTCGCGGACCGCACCGAAGAGCCTCCCCCCGGCGAAGGGGCGATTGACCATGACTGCGATCCCCCGCTCCTGGGCCAGCGGGAGCACCCGTTCCGCGGAGGTCCGTTCACCCAGGCTGTAGTTGATCTGGAGGAAGTCGATACGCTCGGGCTCGGCTTCCAGCAGCGCGGCCACAGCGCCATACTGCCGCTCCGAGGAAGTAGTTACTCCGATGTAGTCGAATCGGCCCTCGGCCTTCCATGCCTCCAAGGTGTCGAGATGGAGCTGCACGTCCCTCAGGTTGTGGACCTGCATGAGCTCGATGTGGGAGGGCCGCTGTAGCAGAGCCATCGAGTCCTCCATCTGGCGGATCCCCTCCGCTTGCCCGTTGATCCAAACCTTGGTGGCGACCCAAAGGTCGTCGATCAGCCCCGTCTCCACCGCCAGGTGTCCCATGACCTCCTGGGAACTGCCGTACATGGGCGAGGAATCCACGATCCGTCCGCCCAACCGGTGAAAGGAGCGGAGGACCTCGCCGAGTGCGGTGCGCTGACGCCGGTCCGAGCCGACGTCGAAGGTCTGCCACGTGCCGAGCCCCACGGCCGGGATCTCCTCCCCCGACCTTGGGATCCGCTTCAGAATGACGTCGGTCTGTGTTGCGAGCCCGGACCGGGGACGGGAATGGAGCAGATCCGGGACGAGGGCGGCCCCGGCGAGTACACCGGCGCCCAGCTCGAGGGCACGTCGCCGAGTGACGGGTCGGTCCCCGCGATTGGGGTCGTGGGTGCGCTGTGGGTCGGTCTTCTCGTTGTCTCTCGAGCGGTCCCGCATGGCACACCTCCTGTCCGGCATGGAACTAGGCCCACAACCCTACTGACAGGCCTCGGGCGGGGTGCGTTGAGGCGGGATACTGAAGCCCGATCTAGCCAAGCACTGTTCACACCCGTCATATGCTCTGCCTGTCGGTCCCCTACTCTGTCACCGTGGCCAACATCCGCATATTCTGCGACTCGGGTCAGGGGCCGTGCTGACCGCTCCGGCACCCCATCCCACCACGCTTCAATCCCGAATGCCAGCAGGATCGACCCCACGATCACCACGCCTTCCACGAAGACGCGAAGCCAGGGGATCTGGGCCTTCGATTACTGCCCATCCGCTCGCGAAGTTCCTCGAACCAGTTCACGACGAGGATCGGGCAAGTCGCACTGCTTGCTCAGCGCTCGCCATCCTAAGGGCCGTGAAAGGCAACTGGCTTGCCACGTGGCTCCGGCTCCAGATCCGGTTGGCTCGAGTCCGTGAAGACCTCGTGCAACTCAAGCTGGCTCGGCCGCATGAACGCTTCTTCCGGAAGCGTGCCGGAGCGGGCATGCCCTTTCACGAACTCGTCCGACTTTACCCAAGCATCGAACGCGGCTCGGGATTCCCACAACGTCAAGACAATATATGGGTCTTCCGGATTGACTGGGCGCAGTACCTTGTTCCAGATAAACCCGGGCATCCCGTCCACCAGCCGCGCCCGTGTCCGGAAGCGCTGCTCGAACTGCTCGGCGTACTCCGACACCACATAGATCCGGTTCATGGCGGTGATCATTCTCGGTTACTCTCCAACGGGTTTGCGTTCGTGCTTGATGTCGTCGGCCAAGTAGACGGTCGCCATGCCGCCCTCACCGAGTTCGGACTCGGTGCGGTAGCGGCCTTCTAGGGCTGCGTTCAGGCGAGTGATGGCTTCGGACGGCTGGTCAGTCATGCGCTCAAGATGCGGCGCAGGTCAGTTGAGCGCGAGCAGATCCCTCTACAGGATAGAGCCGACGATCACCACGTGGCCGGAGCCGGCTCGGGGCGGCGGTCCCGGCGCGAAGCTGCGGTATGAAGCGAACGAGCCGCTCGAGAAGCTGAATCGAGAACACGCCATCGAGCAGGACGAGGTGAAAGTGGAAGTGCGCGTTGAGTGACGCTCAGTCCACGGCTTGGCCCGATGCCCGGCGAGCGCGCGATCAGTGAGGAGCAGTACTTCAGACTATTCGTCTGGTGTCGGCGCATAGGTAGCCCCCTGCGGGGGGGGCTAAGCGATAGCCTCCCCCTTGGGGGGGTAGCTAATGGTGATAGCACCACCCTTGAGGGGCCGCCTAAGCTGTAGTTGTCATGTTGACCAGAGCGCTAGTCGCCCTTTCACCGTGCACCAGACTCCGATGCTGGCGCCGGTGGAGTTGACCCGCTTCGGTGGACAGGTGAGTACTAGAGATATGTATCGGTCCCCCCGGCTGGGGAGAGCTACGCTTCCCCGCGTAGCGGGGGGACAGAGGCAACGTACTAGCGGTATCACGCGGCGTCTTTCGCGGCCGCATGATGCAGTCGCTCGAAATTGATCGGTGATTTCTGGCCGATGGAGGATGAGGTTTTCACCACCCACAGTGGTTCCGGCCCAGGTGTGGGGCGGAGGTCCGGCAGTGGGTGCTAGGTTGCGCTCGTCTCTTCGCTCCGCTTAACCGCGATCCCCTCATCCACAATGAAGGCGTTGACCTTTTCCAGGAGTTTTTCGTATCTGGGTTTGGAAAGTAGTGGCTCGAATGGAAAGCCTGAGTTTCCGACACTTACAGTGATCGTACCATCTGCTTCCGAGTACGCGACGATCGACCGCACTTCGAGGGCGGATGACTCGTAGTCGAACGTAAACAAGAAGCTCTTTCCCGCGGTGAATACGGCCTTCGTGTCGTCCGCATTCCTCTTCTTCCACTGGTTCTCGGTGTCGCGGCCGACGTCTTTGAAATACTGCTGGATTCGTTCGAACGCCTCTTTGTCACCGCGGTACGTGGTAGACACGTAGCAGGAGAAGATTTCCTTGAGCGACACCGGAGAGCCTCCCTTCGTTCTTGTGACCTGACGACTTCGCAGGATAGGTGATTCAAGGGCCTTTCGGGGCCTTGAATCGCCCCGGGAATGTTGGGTTTCGTGGCCGGATGAGTCAAGGATCTTGGGAGAGGGGGAATGGGCCTTATCAGATCTGAGGCGACGAACTAAGAATAGGTATTTCAACCGCCCTTTGGGCTGAAGCGTAGGGGTGCGTGCTGTTGTGTGATGGGAAGCGGAGGGAGAGGTAGGGCGGTTGAAATACCTATTCTTAGAGGTCGCCTGACCCTGACCGCGATGTGGGCGGGGACCTCAACGGTCTCCTTGGTTCCACGCCCACCAGCCGGGTCGAGTAGGAAATCCCCCTGACCGCGCTTTCAGATTGTAGAGTTGATCGGGCGCTTGGCCAGTGCCGTGGCTGCCCGCTCGCCCGGCAGCCGTCCACGCGCTATATGTGCACGTTCATCCAACCGGAGACCCGCGTGCGCCGCATCGTACAACTCGTATCTATAGCAGTCGTGTCCGTCCTTCTCGGAGCAGCAGGGCCGACGCCGTTCTTCGACGCCTACCCCCGCCAACCCGGCATCGACGCGATCCACTACACGTTCGGCATCGTACTGAGCGATGAGACGGACGAGATCAGGGCGGAGTCCGTCGCCGACCTTCGGTTCGTAGAGGACGGAGTCACGAGTCTCTTCTTGGACCTGACCGGCGCGTCGGCCGGGCAGGGTACGGGCATGTCCGTGGAGTCGGTGACCATGCGCGGCCAAGCGGTCCCGTTCCTCCACGAGAACGATCGGGTCACGATCACGCTTGCCGATGCGCCGGCACGCGGAGAGCGCCGCCGCTTCACGGTGAAGTACCACGGTGTGGCGGGTGGCGGACTGTGGATCGGCCCAAACCGGCATGGCGAGCGGAGCTTCTTCAGCACGAACTGGCCGGACGAGGCGCGGCAGTGGATGCCTGTCATCGATCATCCCTCGGACAAGGCGACGAGTGAGTTCATCGTCGTCGCTCCGGATCACTACCAAGTGGTGGCCAACGGTCTCCTCATGGAGGAGAGCGACTTGGGCGACGGGACCCGGCGCACGCACTGGAAGCAATCCGTGCCCATCTCGACGTGGCTCAACGCTCTGGGCGTCGCACGCTTCACGGCGCGCACCTTCGCACGCGTGGACGGGGGCATCGCGCTGCAGACGTGGGTGAATCATCAGGAGCGCGCGGAGGGCATCGCGACCTTCGAGCGGCCGGTTCGTGAGGCGTACGACTTCTACACGTCCCACATCGGCCCCTATTCGTACGAGAAGCTGGCCAACGTGGAGGCTGCCGGCATGGGCGGCGGCATGGAGCACGCCAGTGTGATCTTCTACGGCGAGCGCTCTGTTTCCATGGAGCCTGCGACCGGGCTCGTGGCGCATGAAATCGCGCACCAGTGGTGGGGGAACTCCGTCACGGAGAGTGACTGGAACGACGTTTGGCTGAGTGAGGGCTTCGCGACCTACTTCACACATCTCACGACTGAGCACTACCGCGGACGTGATGCCTTCGTAGAGGCGCTACAGCGGAACCGTGGCCGCATCTTCGAAGCGGAGGAGCGCCGGCCGGAAGCCTCCGTCATTCATGCTGATCTGGGCGACATGAGCGGGATCTTCAACGGGCTTCAGTACACGAAGGGTGGGTGGGTCCTTCACATGCTTCGGGGCCAGATCGGGACCGACGCGTTCTGGGCAGGCATTCGCGAGTACTACGCGCTCTACCAGAACAGCACTGCGTCTACGGACGACCTGCAGAGGGTGATGGAAGAGGCGTCGGGCCAGGAACTGCAGTGGTTCTTCGATCAGTGGCTACGCCGGGCCGGGTCCTCGCCCATGATCGAGGGGACGTGGCATCACGACGCGGGGGCCGGACTCGTAGTTCTGGAGTTGAAGCAAAGTCAGGCCGGTGAGGCGTACCGCGTGGGATTGGATATCGGAGTCAGTGGGGGAGAAGGCCCCTCGCGAATCGAGCGCGTGGAAATGACGCAGAAGTCGCAGCGATTCGAGATCGCGGTCGAGGGTTCGGTGACGGACGTGGAACTGGACCCGAACACCTGGCTGCTAGCGGGCCTCTCGCTGGAGGCCCGCTAGAAGGTCGCCGGGCTAGCTGATCACTCTCAGCCCGAGCGACTGAATCATTCTGTTGAACTCCTCGAGGTCGTCGTCCATGGCGGCCTCGACGGCGGCGGCAATCAACCGTAGCCGCTCCTTCAGAACGACGTGGACTTCGCCTTCCTGGTCTGTGGGTGGGACATCGGCAACGCCAACCGTGTTCAGGAGGTAGGCGAGTCGCGACATCAGCCGCGACGGGTATCGAACCCCATCCTGACCTGTTCCGGTAGCACGCATTTGGAAGAGCTCCTGCTCGACCCCCACCAGGGTCTCGTTGAGGGCTTCTGCTGCCGCAACGATTTCGTCCTGCCCGCCGCGTTCGGCCAGCATGTCTCTGGTGTCGAGCACCTGCCGACGCACGGACTCGATCCGGTTGATCATCGTCACGGCAGAGTCGGCGTCCGCCATGATGTCCTGCTGCATGGCGAACTGCGCCAGGATGTCCGCGACGCTCCCCTCCGAGTTCGGGTCTTTCCGCAGCTCGAGGGACGGGAGACTCCCGCCATTACTCCCGCTGTTCGATGCCGTTTTCCCGCTGTTGAACCCCGGCAGAGTCCGGCATCGTGTCTCGGCAAGTGCGACAGATCGTGCAGCCCGGTAAGGACTTACGTCGTTTCTTGCCGTGATTGGGCCCTCTGGGGACCCGCCTGATAGGCGTGAGGTCGGTAGTTCAAATCTACCCAGGCCCACTTCCTCGATCGATGCTGAGCCGGCTCGCCCCACCAACCCCGCGCGCATCCGACCGGCCCCAAATGCATCTCAATCCGTCCATGACGTCTACATGTTTCTCTACATGTTCGGGTTCATCAATCTGGTGCGATCCGGCAGCCCATTTACCGCAGATCGATGAACCTTTCCCCAGGACTTCGCCAAATCACCGAAAATGGGGGTGGTTTCAAGGGGCCTTACAAGCAGGGGGTCACTGGTTCGAGTCCAGTAGCGCCCATGTTCAAGTAGCGCAACGGGTTACGGAAACGGCCACCCCAGAAGATGAGGTGGCCGTTTTCTGTGTAGGTACCGGATAGGTACCACGATTCATACGCAGCGAGGCGATTTCCGGTTACGAACCAGTGCGTGCCGCCAACCCACGCTTTCCGTGTCCATAGGGCGGTTGTTTCGCCTATCCATGGGGCTCAGATTAATCTTCGAGAGTATCCTCGTGCCGCCAGGTCAGTTGGTCGCGGGTGTGGTCTGGGCGGTCTGGTTGGTCCCGGTACCACCCTGGATGGGCGACCAATGCGCGGCACGGCTCACCCAATCCCCATTCTCTAACACCATGACCAGCGTGGCCCTGAAGGTCTATCTCTGACCCCGAGCGGGAGAGCGGGGTTAGCGACTCCTTCGTGCGGGTCCTTCTGCCACATGTATCACGTACGCGGCGAGTACGGTCCAACGTATGGGAGACGGCTTCAATTCTTCGAGAACCTCGCCGGCGCTCGTGCCTTTGAACCGACCCTCGCACGCTTTCTTCGCCTTGTACGCGGCCACGGCACGCCGGACGACAGGTTGCTCCTCAAGCGTCAGGTCCATGACCGTAACCTAACGGTCTCACGGCCATCATACGGACGACCTCGTCCATGCCGGACCCGCCAAGTGCCTCGATCATGGCTGCCACCGACGCGTATCGCTGCCCTGTGCGGGCCGTGGGCACTTACGCAGGCACGACCGATGGATACAAAGATGGAAACGGAGCGCCGTCGGGCGCTCCGTGAAAGGAAGGGGCTAGCGGAAGTCGGGGGTGGTAGGAATAGGTGTCTAGCGGGCACTCACCAAGACGAAAAGCCCCTGCCCCGCGGGCACCGTCACCGCCGCCAGATCAACCTCGTGCGCCGCCTGGAGACCAGAGACTTCCGGCGCCCCCGCAGACACCCCGGCGGCAAGGCCGAGCGCATCGACATCCACAGTCAGATCCACGACCTCGTCGGTATCCGACCACGACGCCAGCGCGATCAGGACCCGACCATCGCGCCGGTACGTGGTGGCCAGCACGTCGTCCCGCCCGGTCCGGACCGGCGCGTCGTCCAGCCAATACCCGAGCATCTCACTCTCCGAGATGCCGAAGTCGTTCATCATGGTCCACACCGGTCGTGGGTCCACGTTTCCGTACTTTCGCGCGGTCATGCCGTACAGCAGTCCCCGATACGGGTGGCCACCGTCCTGTAGCATCTCCCCCATCAATCCGAACGGCAGGCCGGCCACCTCGGTCATCCAATACTCGGGACCCTGGTCGTAGTCGAAGTACTCACCGAACCAGAGCCGCGAGATGAACGGGAAGTGCTCCATGTAGAGCATGCCACTGTTGATGAACCCGTCGCGGACATTGAATTGATTCGCGGAGTGAAGATCGATCACGACCTCGTCCCGATGTTCGTGCAGGACCGTAACGAGCCGTTTCATCGTCGCACGACTGAACGCGATGTCGTCCAGGTAGAGCCCATCGATGTGCTGGTTTTCGGCGAGCCACTCCAGGCCAGCGATGTAGTAATTCGTCCAACGAGACGTGCCCTTGTTGAGCATCGCCGCGTCGTCCACGCGCCACGCGTGCCAGGCCGAATGATAGTCCTCTTCGAGATGCTCCTGCATCCACGAGTGGCCACCTCCCTCGCCGTCGTTCATGACCTCGTCCCCCAAGCTGCGCAGCGCAAAGAGTTCATGCGCCCGGTACGTCAGCTCACGGATCGTGTTGTACAGCTTCACCTTGATGCCCTTCTCGTGCGCCTCCTCGATGTACGCCGCCTGCTCGTCGAGTGCGAAGAAGGGATAGTTGATGTACGGGTTGATCTCATTCGCGTGGTGGATGTTCACCACCGTCCCGCCCCATTCGATGACGGAGTCGACTGGCACGTACTGATGTACGAATCGGGTCTCGAAGTGTTCGTTCGTGTCAATGGGTTTGAAGGGCGTGATGAGGAACCGGACGTTGAAGCGAAGCGTGTCTCCAGCGGCCATGTGCCGTGGCCCGGAGAAGTTTCTCGCCACCACCGCGCCTTCCCTCTCCCTGATGGAAATCCCTCCGCGACCGTCGTTGAACCACGATGCGGGCATCCTGAGAGGCTGATTCCGATAGAAGTTCGTGTTGAGTGGACGCACGTAGTCGTCGTCTCGTAGCACGTACTGCAATCCGCGGTTCATGCCGCCCAGCCACACTCCTTCCTGATGGTTCTCCACCGCCCACGTCCAGTCGATGGTGGGCGGGCGAGCACCACCCGTGCGACCCAGACCCAGCATGTACTCCGCCGCCTCCGGCACGAAGTGGACGGGGAGCGCGATGTCGTCCACGTCCGTGTCGGACGTCGCGCTGATACTCACCCGATACTCGAGCATGCCGTCGTACTCGAGCGCGCCCTCCACGGTCATGGACAGACCGTCCGCCTCGCTCGTGGTCTCCCACTCCGCCCTACCGCTCGAGACCTGCCGCACCGTGAAGTCTTCGGGCTGAAACGCCTGGACTTCGCCGTCGGTGCTGACCTCGAATCGCATAGGCGCCGCGAGGATCGGAGAGGTGTCTGCGGAGATTTCGGTGACCGTCGGCGTGAAGAAACTCTCGATGGCTTCCGGAAGACCGGACGCTCCCAGCACGACACGACGGCCCAGAATGGACAGCGACTTCCCTTCGACGCCGACGGGCTCGAAAGGATCGATGATGAAGTCGGCGTCGGTCCCCACCTCGGAGTCGAGCCAAGCCAACCGCGTCATCAGGTCGGGCTCGTCCGCACCGCCGTTGTGCGCGCGCGCGTCCAGAACCTCCAACGTCACGGGGACCGTTTGGCTTCCTCGCTCCGCCGATGCGATGGTCACGCTCCCCTGGATCAACCCAGGCTCGGCGTTCTCAGGCGTGCGCAGGCCGAGCCACAACGCCTGCACCTCACCGGCCGGCACATCCACCGTCTTGGTGAATCGCGTCCCGTTTTCGTCGACGCCTTCGCAGTTGTAACACGTCCACAAGTCGAGCCACGTGTCGGGGAAGCCACTGAAGCTCACGTCGAGCGCATTCAAGTCCGACCCGCCGGAGATCACGGCAACCTGAAACGTGAAGGCCTCGTCCTTCAGTACCCGGCTCTCGAAGCCAGCGGACGGCTCGCCAGATGCCCAATGCTGCGGGATCCGGTGCCTCATCCGCACGGGGCGATCGCGATGTTCGGCGAAGAGACGCCATCCGTTCAACGCGCCGTCCATGAAGGCCGCCGTCTCTGCCGATGTCGCGCTGATCTCCATTGGGAAGAACGAGTGGAAGTCGTTCACCGACTGGATCTGAGTCACGCGCCCAGACGCCAAGTCCGCGTCACTCGCACCCCGAGCTCTCGTCGCCCACGCCGCGTCCGGAGTCGAGGCCAGGTCGGGATACGTCACCACCGGGTAGTACCCCCCCGTCGACTGCCACGGCATGTAGTAGACGTGGTACTCAGTCGATGCGGTGGTGGGCTGGAAACGCACTTCCCCGGACTCACTCTCGACATGAACGATGACCGTATTGTCGACCTGCGTTCCCGACGCCGCGTCGACCACCACGACCGACTTTGCCACGGGAGCGTGGTCACGGCGTCTCCACGGGATCGTGACGGCGACGACATCGGCCCCGGTAGCCTCGGCATCCAACTCGACGACTGCACGGTGGTTGCCCCAGGAGACACCCCCCTCACCAGCCGCGAGATGCGGCTCCCAGTTTCCGCTCTCGAACACGACGCCATCCACCGTGTTGGCAACCGGGGGTGCACGGAATAGCGCCACGGTCTCGGGGGCACGCTCGGCGCACGCGGCGAGCGTGCCTACGACCAGCACAGTTCCGAGGACCTGGACCGTGCGGAGTACGGAACGCTCGATCGGACGCCGGCCAGCGCAACATGAGGAGTGCCTCATCGGACGCCTGCCAGTGCCAGCGCACGACGCACGAGTTCAGCCTGCAGGCCGTCCCCATTCGCCGCGTTGGCCGGGGGCGCCACCGCACCTGCCTGTTGCCCCAACGCCCGCCGCGCCGGCCCGGCCAATGCGTCGAGGGACCCCGCCGCGCCAGATCCCACCGCGCCCGTCGCGGCAACGACGGCCCTGAAGTGGTCAGCCGCCTCGGCCTCGTTTCCGAGTTCCGATTCGGCAACGCCGAGCAGGAGCCGCACGAGACGCTCTTCGGGCAGGTACGGTCGCCCCTCTCCGAGTGACTCCGGCCACTCGAGCGCCAGCGTCAGATGGCCGCGAGCCTCAGCTGGCTCCCCGGCCTCCAGAGCGTCCAGCGCCAAGAGCGTGTGCGCGTCGGCGTAGAGCTGCCTGGTGCCACGCGCGTTCTCCGACGGGAGCACCTCTAGCTGGTCCAAAACCGCGAGGGCTTCCCCCGCCCGGCGCCCACTCACGAGCGCACGAGCCTCGAACAAGGCGAGGTTGAAGTCGTCTGGGAAGCGGCCTCGTGCATCGGCCAGGGCGGCAAGTGTGACCTGCCAGTCCCCCGCTGCCTCGAGCCATTGAGCGAGCGCTACGTGCATGAGGCGATCATCGGGGGCGAGTGCTACCGCACGACGATGGTCCGCCACGCCGTCGACTCCTCGCAGCCCCTCGAGCAGACGGCCACGCGCCACGTAGAAGGCAGGCAGCCGAGGCTCGTCGCCCAGCGACGTCATCATATCCGCTGCCTCTTCCGTCCTGTCGACCGCCCAGTAGTTGAGCGCCAACAAGTACCGCCAAGCCCAGTGTGAACTCTGCGTGCTGGCCCAGTTGAGCGCGTCCAGACTCTCCCGCCGGAACGGGAAGGCGAACGCGAGCGCGTCCGCATCGTCCAGCCCCGCTTCGTTCAGCAGGCTCTCGTCGCCCGCCAAATACGCTCCCCACGCGGTGATCACCGGACCCTTTGCCCAAGCGGTTGGAATCTCCAATATCGTCCGTGCGGCTTCAGTTGCTCCTGAGGCCTGGTACACCATCGCAACCTCGAGCAGCGTCTGCTCCGGATACTCTCCACCCATCGATACGGCCAGGGCTTCCGCCGACGCTGGCGTCATCCGCGACAGGTACCGCTCCGCCATCACGAAGTGGGCCAGTGGGTCGCGCCGGAGCAGCTCGCCCTGAGCCTCGTCCGCGAGCGCAGCGTCATCAGTCACTCGGCCCAAGACGGCTAAGGTGCGCCACGCGGACACGCTGTAGCGGTCGAAGTCGATGGCCAGCCGGGCATACCGAGCAGCTTCCTCGAAGTCGCGCTCCCCCAGCATGACTTCCGCTAACTGGGCGTACCCCGCAGACCGGGTGCCCGTCGAACGCGTTGCCCAACCGAACGCCTCCCGAGCGTCGGCGGTCTGGCCCAGCGCGCGGTAGATGGTGCCGGCGAGGAAGTTGGCCTCCGCGTCGTACGCACGGAGCTGGAGCACGTGACGCACATGATCGAGTGCGGTCGCATACGCACCGCGACGGTATGCGAGTTCGGCCGCTCCCAGGCGTGCTTCGCGGTGCCACGGCTCGGACTCGAGAACCTCTGTGAAGAGGGCGCCCGCCTCGGGGTAGCGCCGCTCCTTCATCAGCTCGCCCGCGAGGAAGGCCGACCGGTCCACCTCCGAGACGGAGGGCAGTGCTTCAGCCGGCGTCGCGAAGGGCCGAGACAGGTGGCGAACGGCTGGGTCGGAATCGTAGTCGAGTCGGAGCGCGGGCAGCGTCACCCGCAGCGGCGCACGTTGGTCGAGGTCGACAGACGTGGTGAAGAGTCCCAACGGATCCAACTCCACGAGTTCGGACGAGACCAATCGATCGCCTGACCAGATCTCCAGCGTGTCGGACATCGTCGTGAACGCGTTGACCGAGATCGTCGCGCGTGAAGCGTCTCGACTCACGTGCAGCGCTCCGTCACGCGAGGCGTCGGATAGACCGCCGGTGCCCTCCAGGGGGAACCACGTCTCCGTCCACTGCGAAGCGGACATCGGATCGAAGTCGACCTCCGTGATGGGGTTCACGTGCTCACCCCTTGAGTACTGCACGAGGAGTCGACCTGCCTGGAATTCGACGTACTGCCCGTCCGTATCGGTGAGCAGGTCGTCCCAGATCCCACCCTGCCGTGAGAGCGCCCATAACCAGAGCTTCTGGCCGGGCATCTCCTCGTAACGAGACCAGTGCCCGAAGCCGTAATCCTCTGCCTCGTAGTATCCACCGAAGAAGTCGTTGAACTCGCCAACGACGTGGTACGACTTGTTGCCCTCGAACCGATTGTTGTCGTAAGGCGCGAGATCTCGGCCAAGCGAATCGACGGGCCACGTCAGCACCTCACCGGAGTGCTTCAGGTAGCTGTCACCCGGAATCGACATCACCAGGTCTTCCTGCGCGAAGGCCGCCGCAGTCATCCAGTTGTAGTAGGGCTGAGCCAGAGGCGTCGGGTTGTACCAAAGCGCTTTGGTCTCGAAATAGGCCTTGTCCGCCGGCAAACGCACCTCGACCCGCCAGTGTGTGCGCGACGGGAGATCCATCGCTCCCACGATCACGCTCACGCTTCCGTCTTCGTTCTCACGCGTCGTGTAGTCGACAGGAGTTGCCGTCGCAGGCGTGTGTCCGATCACGCCGAAGTTGAATTCGATGCCACCCGAGGTCCACGGCCCCCGCAGCGAGATATTCCTGAACTTCATCACCTCGTTTCGATAGATGAACTCGTGGCCGGTTTCCTTCACGACGGCGCCCCAGACCTTGCCTCCCACGTCCGGGAGGACAAAAACCTCGATGTACTCATTCTCGAGGACGACGACCCGCCAGTCCTGAGGTTCCGAGTTCTGCGCGTACCCGTCGATGCTGTGGTAGGGGTACAGGCGCGTGTCCTTGACCAGGATCGGAATCGGGTTGGGATCCGAGAACGGGTACGTCTCGAGCGTGCGCGTCTGCTCGGAAATGCGCGCCTGCGCGGCCGCATTCTGCGAGGGCGCGAACAGGCACAGTGCCGAAAACGCGACAAGAAGTCGTTGGTGCGTGGACATATGGGACACGGGTCGAGGCGAAGCGGTCGCGGGCGGACGATTCCCACCCGCACGGCACCTTACCGGAGCACGCTCCCGGGTGTCAATTCGTGCGGAGCCGAAGTCCCAACGGTAGACGCCACCCCGGCTCGACCCCACCCGTGAGAAGTAGCGGAACGCTTCGGCAATCCGTTATTGGCTAGGTAGCCCTGAGGAACCGCTCAAGCGCTGCGGTAACAGGTCGAACATCAGGGTACATGGACTCTTCGCGCCCCCATTCTCGTATCGGGCGTCTGCCGGGACGTAGACTCTTCTCGAAGACGTTCCTGATCTTGATGGCCTGCACGCTACTGACAGCGGCGGGCGTACGAGTCGCGCACGCGCAGGAAACTCCAATCGGGGTCGCATCCGACCTGCTCGACGAGGCACTTCAACAGGCAGAGAACACGTCCGAGCCGCCGGCTAGCCGCCCTCCTGGGTCGCGAGTCCATCAATCGCGCGTACCTCGGAATTGATCGGCTTCGAAAGCTCGTTGTTATCGGACCCGGTTTCGGGTCTGTACAGCTGCTTGAGCCCCATATGTGAGTGACTCTCCACGAGACCGGGCATCACGCTCATCCCGGTAAAGTCGAGAACATCGGCACCCGGAGGTATGGCCAGGTCAGCTCCGACGGCGAGGATGCGGCCACCCTCCACGAGCATCACCCCCCGTTCGATGGGAGGGCTCGTCACAGGGTAGAGCGTGGCCCCGACCACCGCGACGACGCCGGAGGCCTGCGCCGTGCGCGGCGGAAGAGGGTGCTGCACCGCTTGTTGCGGGAGCGCCACAGCGAGGGCGAGCGTAGCGAGGCCGAGCATCGTCATCTTCTCCCAGAACCGACAGGGGAACAGCCGGTCAAGCTACGGCTACGCGCGACGTAGGCCAGTCAGCCTCGGCGCCAGACGCCCTTCGCATGACCACCTCCGTCCCCACCGCACGAGCCAACCGAGTTTGCCGGATACTGACCCTACCAATCCCGTTCTCGGTACTTCCACTCGAACGAGGGCTCGCATCACGGTCCACCCAGATCGGCTGCACACATCCCGTATCTTGGCCCGATCTTCAGGCCAACCCCAGCCGGTCACCGGTGGGCCTTGCGGCTCCGGTTCTGGGAGAGCAAGGTGCTTCCGCACGTGGTCTGACTCCCGGAGGTCAGGATGTCCCAAAGACGTTGTCGCGCGATCGCTCAGATCGCCTTGTTCATCGCCCTCGCGCCCGCAATGGCACCCCAGCCAGCGACGGCCCAGTCCAACTACGACCTGCCCATCCGAGAGCACGTCCTCGACAACGGACTCCGTCTGCTGGTGCTGGAGCGTCCAGGTGATCCACGGGTGGCCGCCAAGATCTTCACGGACATGGGCGCGATCCACGAGGTGCCCGGGCTACTGGGAGCGGCGCACTTCCAGGAACACATCATGTTCAAGGGATCGCCGACCCTCGGCACCGCGGACTGGGAGGCGGAGCGCCCGATCCGTGAACGGATCAAGGAGGTGGAAGCCGCGCTCATCGAGGAGAAGAATCGGGCGCGCAATACGATCCGGCAGCGGGGCGTGATGGACGACTTCCGGCGCGCCGCCAGCACGCCGCGCCTGGACGAGCTCGTCGCCGAGCTCGAGCAGCTCGAGCGCCGGGCCGCCGTGTACCGTGAGAGTGGTCCGATGAAGAAGTGGTACCAGGCCTACGGGGGTGTGGCCCTGTCGGCGACCACCGAGCAGGAATACATGAAGTTCGACATCAACCTTCCGGTCGAGCGGGTCGACCTGTTTCTGCGCGTCGAGGCGGACCGGATGTCGAACACCATATTCCGCGAGTTCGAGCAGGAACGAATGATCCTCGTCGAGCAGCGGCTCGGCGATCTCAACAATGCTTCGACCCCCTACTACGAGCAGATGAACGCGCTCGCCGGGCTCGTGCACCCCGTGTTCTGGCCCGAGGGCTATATGACCGACTTCGCGGAGTACACGCGCACGGGGCAGAGGCAGCTGTACGAGGAATACTTCGTCGTGAACAACACGACGCTCGTTTTCGTGGGCGGGGTCTCCTTGCAGGAGATGATCCCTCGGGTCGATCACTACTTCGGGTGGATGGAGCGCGCACCAGAACCCACACGTACACCGGCCGTAGAGCCACCGCCCGCGTCGGAGCGGCGGCTGATCTATCGGAACGACGAGATCGAGCCGCGCGTGGAGTTCCGCTATCAGATCCCTGCGGTGGGCCACCCTGACCGTCCCATCTTCGACGTGCTGGGTGAGGTTGCGGGCGATCTGTTGTCCGAGGCGCTCGGTCGCGCGGGAATCCCCGGGAGCGTCAACGTAAACACGCGCGTCGTGCACACGGTGCGGTTCGGAGTTCCAGGTACGATCAACTTCGAGGTCGTGGTGAGCGACCAGGGCCAGCTCGATGCTGCCGAAGCCGTCCTGGACGCATCAATCGAGTCGTTGATGACCGCGCTCGACCCGGATCGCGTCGCGCGCGCACAGAAGGTTCTGCGAACCGAGTGGCATCGTACGGCTCGGGATCCGAATGCGCTGGCGTTCGAGATCGGGCACTTCCAGACCATGGACCGATGGCAGACGCTACAGGGCTTCCTCGACGCACGGGACGGAGCAACGCCCGAGGACATCGCGCGTATCGCGAGGCTCTATTTCGTGCCCGACAACCGCTCGGTGGGTGTGGCCCGGTCGCGTACGTCCGGCCGGGTGGTCTCGGAGGAGGGGCCATGATGGCGCGCGCCGGGGTGCTGATTGCCACACTGAGTCTTGTCGCCTCGCCCGCTGCAGGCCAGGACTACACACATCCCAAGGCCATGGGGCTTCCGGCTCCGGGGTTCGAGCGCCCGGAACCCGATCGTCTGCGACTGGCCTTGGACAACGGTTTGGTCGTATACGTGGCCGAGGACGACCGTGCTCCCCTCGTGACCCTGACCGCCTTCGTGGCCGCCGGTTCGGGGCACGGAGAGCCTGGTGAGGCGGCGGTACTCGGCGAGGCGCTGCGCCGCGGACCCTCGTCGATGTCGGGCTCGGCTTTCCGCGAGGCGCTTTCCGACATGGCCGCCGCGTATTCGGTCGCCGTGGGACGTGAGGAGACCGAGATCACTCTGGACGTGCCGGCGGAGGATGCTTGGCGAGCGCTCGGGCTGCTTTCGGCGGTGCTACGGCAGCCGGCTTTCAGTGGGTCCGCGAGCGGCGGACCCGGCCGCACTTCCCAAGCTGAGGGAATCGACTGGGCGAGCTCGATCGCGGGCGCGATCGCCGCCTTCGACAGTCGGTTGTACGAGGGCCATGCTTTCGGGCGGAGCGCGACGGCTGCGCAGATGGAGGCGGTTAATGGCGGAGGCGCTCAGCGCTTCCATCGTAGCTACTTCGTTCCTTCCAACGTCACGTTGGCGGTCGCCGGCGACTTCGACGTGGCAGAGGCGCGACGTCGCACGACGAGCGCATTCTCGAGCTGGAACGGCGGAGACCGGCCCGACCCAGTGACGTTCCCGGCGGTGAGCACTTCCGTACCGCGCCGGGTGGTCACCGCGGAAGCGGCCAAGCTCCAGGGCTGGATCGTGATCGGGCACGAGCTGCCCGTCGTGCCCCGGGAAGAAAGGGCCGCGCTCGAGGTGATGGACTATATCCTGGGCGCGTACCATCTGGACTCGCGCCTCTTCCGCGAGTCGCGGGAGCTGCGCGGGCTCACGAACGACAACAGTTCGTTCCTGGAGCCCGGCTTGCGGGGTCCCGGCGCTTATACGTTTCGGACGTATGGCCGTCCTGAGACCGTGCGCCTCCTCGTCGAAGTGACCTTCCGCGAGCTCGACAAGATCCGGAGCAGCGAAGCGACCGAGGACGAGATCTTCGTCGCCAAGGGGGCGCTCGTAGACGGCATCTACGCATCCCGGTACGCGACGGGGATCGACGCAGCGGGGAGTTATGCGCGGGAGTGGCTTCGCGAGGGTAGCCATGACTGGTCGGCGAGCTATCCCGACCGGATCCGCGCCGTGACGCTCGAACAGGTTCAGGCGGCCGCTCGCTCGTACATCCACCCGGACCGCATGATCATTTCCGTGGTGGGGCCGCTCGAGGAGATCCGTGCTTCGCCGATGATCGAATCCGAGCCGCAGTTGAACGCGTGGGGTCGCGTGGAGCGGGCCGACGCGGGAGGGCGCTGACGGTCACGTTCACACGGGACGCATAAGTGCTCCTTCACACGGGATGCATAAGCGCTCCTTCAGGGCGTGACGTCGGATCGAAGCTATGGCCTCCAGGGGTAGGGAGGCCGCTGGAGGTGCCAATCCGTCTCCTGCTGAAAGGACATCCCGAAGTCCAGCGCGGACTGATCGTCGAAGGGTGACGCGACGATCTGGAGGCAGAGCGGCAGCCCGTCCAGGTCGAATCCGCAGGGAACGTTGAGCCCCGGATGTCCGACGAGGTTCGCGATGTAGTTGAGGCGCGGTGTGCGCGCGTCCAGGTCGTCGGATGGTTCCCACTCGTTGCGCGCGGGAATCGGCCAGCCCTCGCTGACCTCCCGGAGCGCGGCTCCGTTCGGCCAGGTCGGCGCGATGACGGCGTCGTAGCGTGAGACGACCTCGTCAGCTTCCCGCGTGAGTCGGCTGCGGATGCGCTGAGCGGTGAGATAGTCCGCCGCGGGCATCATACGCCCCGCCATCCATCCCGCGGCACGGTCCTCGTTGAACGAGAACATTCCGGCGGCTCGTCCATCGTCGAATAGCCGCTTGAAGTTCGTGCCGCTCTCCACTGTGACGATCGTCGTGAAGAGCGCACCCGTCGGATAGAGCGGAAGCTCGATGTCCTCGACGACGACCCCCATACCCCGCCAGACATCGAGCGCCTCCTGAAAGACTTGCCGATTGTGATCGGACTGGGTCAGCTCGAACTCGGCCCGGTGCACACCCAAGCGCTTTCCGCGCATGCTTCCTGGCTCGGCACGAAAGCTGAAGGGGCGATCCGTGGACGAGTTGTCCCGCGCGTCGTATCCGACGATCTGCTCGAGGATGTAGCCACAGTCCTCGGCCGAGCGTCCCACCGGTCCGATCTTGTCGAGGCTCCATGAGAGCGCCATGCAGCCGTGGCGGCTGACGCGACTGAACGTGGGCCGGAGTCCTGATGCGCCGACGGCGGAGGACGGGAAGACGATCGAACCCCCGGTCTCGGTGCCGATCCCGAAGCCGATGAGCCCGGCTACGGTTGCAGCCACAGTACCGCTCGACGAGCCGAAGCTCGTGCGGTCCAGCTTCCAGGGATTCAGCGCGCTGCTCGTATTGCCACCGGCGAATTCCCCTAGCGACATCTTCGCCATGAGCACCGCACCGCTCTCTCGCAGCTTGTCGATCACCGCGGCGTTTCGTAAGGGCACGCGATCGCGGAAGATCCCCGAGCCCCACGTCGTGCGGATGCCGTCGGTATCGAGAAGGTCCTTCACCCCGTACGGGACTCCGTGGAGGATGCTCCGCCGCCGCCCCGCTCGTAGCTCCGCATCGGCGCGCTCTGCGGACTCGAGCGCATGATCGCGCGCGATCGTGACCATCGTGGAGAGCTTCCCGTCGTGGTCGTTGCGCGGCTCGCTCGGCAGATCGAAGGGCGGAGGGTCGAGCTGCTCGGCGCGGTCGAGGTACATCCGCGTGAGGTCGACCGACGTGATCTCGCCTGTTACGAGCCGGTCCGCCAGCTCACGGACGGTGAGGAAGTGAAGGGCCTCCTGCACGGTCAGCCCCTTCGAAAGATGGTAAGCGGGTGCTCGTCGTCATCGAGCTCGAAGCTTCGGAGCTGCTCAGAGATCTGAATCGAGTTGGCGACTGCCCGTCGGAGTCGCTCGAACTCCTCGGCCTCGCCGTAGATGCCGCGCGGGCCCTGGGCGTCGAGCAGGATGCGCACGGTCTCGGCGGATACCTCACCGGTCTCCGCGACCTGTACGCATGCCTGCTGCCAAGCGAGGACTGCCGTGGCGGCCCCGGCACCGGCGAGCTTCGTGAACTGTCGTCGGTCTATCGTCATCGCTCCTCCCGTGAGGTTGGCGATGTTACACCTCTCTCCCACTGGTCCGCAAACTTTGCCCGGGTGTCGAGCGCTCTCTACCTTCGCCGGCCCTCCCACCAACCTCACAGGCCCCGGGTGACGTGCGCGCCGTCCATCTACAAGACCTTCCGGAGTGGCTTCGAGAGGTGTTCGACGCGGCACTTACCGAGGCGGGCATCGAGACCGCATGGGCCGGAGCCTCACGAGACGATGAGTTGCCGGACATCGTGGCCGGTGCTGATGTGCTTCTCACGGCGAGGCGCCGGGTGGGTGCGCAGCTCATCGATGTCCCGGGACTCAAGCTCGTGCAGGTGCAGGGCAGAGCGCCGTGGGCGGTCGACTGGGCCGCAGCGCGGCATGCCGGCGTTCCGGTGTCCGTGCTGCCACACGGCGGTGCGATCGCGGTGGCCGAGCAGACGATGGCGCTCATGCTCGGCCTCTACCGGATGCTCGTCCCCGGCCATCAGGGCACGGTCGACGCGGCGTATCGCGAGAAGGAAGTCGAGCCGGTCCGGACGACCGAACGTGTCATCGCGTTCAACTGGCTGGGCTTCGACAATGTGCGACAGCTGAGGGGCAAGACGCTCGGGCTCGTGGGGCTGGGAGACATCGGTCTGGAGGTGTCGCGGAGGGCTCGGGCGTTCGATATGAACGTGTTGTATCACAAGCGCTTGGCCTTGTCGGCGGAATTCGAGCAGATGGCGGGTGTCCGTCATGCCGCCCTCGCTGAGCTCATGGGGGAGAGCGACGTGGTCAGCCTTCACGTTCCCCATACCGACGCTACCGAGGGCATGATCGACGCTGCTGCGCTCGCGTTGATGAAGTCCGACGCGATCCTCATCAACACGGCGCGCGGGGGGCTCGTGGACGAGACGGCCCTGGCCGAAGCGCTTCGCGGGGGACGTATCGCCGGCGCGGGGCTCGACGCGTTCGTCGAGGAGCCATTACCGGTCGGACATCCCCTAACGGACTGTCCCAACGTGCTGCTCTCGCCGCACGTGGGCGGAGGCACCGGTGGCGGACAGCGAGGGATGATTCGCAGTATCGTGGAGAACCTGCAACGCGTGGCCCGGGGGGACCCGGCGGTCGGGCTCGTCACGATGTCCACGCCGGAAGGACGGTTCGAGACGTGATTCAGGATCCGCTGCTCGTTCTCGCCTTCATGCTCGGTGTCGTCGCGTTCACGCGGTGGCTCGAAGAGCGCTTCGACTGGGTGAAGAAGATCAGCTCCGCCGTGGTGTGCACGCTTCTCGGCATCGCACTGGCGAATATGGGCGTGATCGCACACACCGGCCCGATGCACGACGCCGTCTTCACGTTCGCGATTCCGTACGCAATCGTATTGGTGATCATAGGCACCGACATGCGCGAGCTGACGAACGCCGGGCGCCCGATGCTGATCGCGTACGGCGCCGCGTGCTTCGGGAGCCTCGTCGGAGGGGTCGCCTCGGGAGCGATGATGGCCGCGTGGGTCGGTCCCGAGACGTGGAAACTGGCGGGGGCCTTCTCCGCCGCGTTCGCCGGTGGCGGCATGAACTTCGCGGCGGTGGGGCAGGGTCTCGAGATGGACGCGAGCACCTTCTCGGCGGCGGCGGTCGCCGATAACCTCTCGACCGTCCCCTACCTGCTCGCGCAGGTGGGGCTCTTCGGCATCCTGAGCGCAACCTTTCTGAGCCGTTCCGGCGTGGGGGCTAGCGCCTCAGAGGCCGTGGGCGAGGCCGACGAAGAGGCGATGCGACGGCGCTGGACGGACACGGAGCTGAACATCACCGACATCGCGATCCTCGGGGCCCTTCCGTTGCTCGCGCTCTGGACCGCTCGGCTGCTCAGCGGGTATCTGCCCGCGATTCCGGAGGTTCTGTGGCTCACGACGATGGCGCTCGTCGCCGCTCAGCTCCCCTGGGCTCGGAAGCTAAGGGGCGCGGAGGTCCTCTCGTACTTCGCGCTCCATATCTTCTTTATCGTGCTGGGTGCAGCGTCCGTACTGTCGGAAGTAGCGCAGGCGGGACTCCCGATCTTCAGCTTCATGATCGCGCTCCTGGTGATCCACGTGGTCGTCGCCTACGGCATCGGATGGTTCGCGCGGGTCGACCTCGCGACCGTATTGATCGCCAGCCAGGCCGCGATCGGAGGCCCGGGCTCGGCGCTCGCAATCGGCATGGCGATGAAGTGGCACAAGCTGGTCGCCCCGGCGGTCATCGTCGGAATCTTCGGTTACGCCCTCGGCAACTATCTGGGTTTCGCCTGTGCCTACATCGTGCGGTCCTTGGTGGGATGATCCTGGACGCTGCTGAGCTCGAATCGCTCGAGGGTGTCGACGCCCTGGTCACTGGGGCCAGCCGTGGCCTCGGGTTCGGAATTGCGCGCGCATTCGCCGCGGCCGGTACCCGTGTGTGGCTGGTCGCCGAGTTGGAGGATGAGCTCCACGCCGCGGCCGAGCAGATCAGTGAGCAGGGGGGGCAGGTCGAGGCACGAGTCGTCGATCTCGCTGACCGAGAGCAACGCATGGCCTTGGCCGACGAGCTGTCCGCCGCGCCCCTCCGCGTGCTCGTCAACAATGCCGCGATCCTCGAGCGACAGGCGGTCGCGGATCTGGAGGCGGAGCACTGGGACCGGACGTTGGCCGTGAACCTGACCGCACCGGTGCTTCTGACGCGGGACCTGATGCCGGTCTTGAAGCGTGACGGCGGTTCGATCATCAACATCTCTTCGCGCGCCGGCGTCCTGGGCTTTTCAGACCAGGCGGCCTACTGCGCTTCGAAGTTCGGTATGGAAGCCTTCACCCGATGTCTGGCCCTGGAGCTCGATGGGACCCGGGTCAGCGTGAACACGGTCACGCCCGGACTCCCCATCAAGCCGACGTCATTGACGAATTCGGAGGCCGAGGACTCAGGCCCGGCCGACCGGAATGCCTGGAACGACCCGATCGAGCTCGCCCCCGCGTTTCGATTTCTCGCTGGGCTCCGAGGCGAGGTGCGTGGCTTCCGATTCGACGCGCTGACACTCTCGCGGGCGCTCGAGGAGATCGGCGTCGAAAGAGCGCTGGAGCGCATTCACACCTTGGCGGAGCACGTGCCGCGCGACTACGAGGTCACGTAACACATGAACGACGGCTCTATCGTATCGGCTGCGTTGTCCGCTCGGGCGCGCCTCGCTCGGGCGGCCAAGCCGGGATCGGGCTCGGTTGATGCGTCTGGTGGTGGTAGGCCCGAGCCGGGCCTCATCGAGTCGCTTCGGCATCACCTGCATGCCGGCGAGACGCACTATCCCGTCCGGCCCGGCATGATCGAGCTTCGGGAGCGAATCGCTGCGCGCCTCATCAACTTGGGCCTTCCGGATCACGGGGCCGAAGGGGTCCTGATCACCGCGAGTGAAGGAGAGGCCCTCTTCGTCACGCTCCTCGCATTGGAGGTCTTCCCGGGAGGCTCGCTGAGGGGCACCGGCGAGAGTCGGCACAGCGCGCTGCTCGATTGGCTGGAGATATCCGTCCAGCCGGATTCCGACGCGACGGAGCACGAGCTCCGCTACCACGACCCCCGATCGAATGTGACCATCCAAGTCCTCGGGGATGCCCTGTTCAAGGAGGCCCCGAGCCTCGGCGACCCCGACGACATTCTGCTCGGTACGCTGGATGCCGTCCACGGGATGGCGCCGTTCACCCTCGGTTTCGTGGCGGCCACGCCGGAGACGGTGACCAAGATCACGAAGTGGAAGCAAGCTTCGTCGATTTGCGCGCCAGGGCCCTCGCAGCGCGCTGCGCTTTGGGCGCTTGGGGTACGACCGTGAAGAAGGAGCCGGCAGGTGCGAGTGCCGTCCGATCCGGCGAAAAGGCGACGTCGCTCCGCTACAGCCTCATGGATCTCGCGCGCACACGGGGTGACGTCATCTCCCTCGGACGCGGAGATCCGGACCTCCACACGCCCGCGCCGATCATTGATGGGGCCCTCGAGCGCTTCGCGCGAACCGAAGTTGGTGATGTCGGGGCGGACGACCGACTTCGGGGCCTCTCTGAATTGCGCCGAGGCATCGCGGACCGCCTGCGGCGGGAGAGGGCAGTCGACGTCGATCCCGAATCCGAGATCGTGATCACGAACGGCGCTCAGGAAGGACTTTTCCTCGCCATGCTCGCGCTGATCGACCCCGGCGATCGCGTCGTATGCCCGGATCCCCGATATACGTCGTACGACCAGGCCATCGGTGCAGCCGGTGGTGCGATCGTCACGATCCCCACCGGGGGGGATGAGCCGTTCGAGCTGTCCGCCACGTCGGTGCGGGAGTACGGTGCGGACGCGAAGCTGCTCGTCTTCGTCAATCCGTCCAACCCGACTGGCGCTCGCGTTGCGGCGGACGGTGTCCGCGAGCTCGTTGAGGTCGCGGCCGAAATGGACCTGCTCGTGCTCTCCGACGAGATCTACGAGGACGTCGTCTTCGACGGTCGGCCCTCTCTCTCGTTCCTCGCCGTGGAAGGAGCCCACGAGCGCTCGGTCCTGCTGTCGGGGTTTTCGAAGTCCTATGCGATGACCGGCTTTCGCGTCGGATACCTGGTCGGCCCCCCGGACTTCACTGGTGCTGTCGCGGCGATAAAGGCGACCACGTCGGGCGCGTGCCCGGTCTTCTCCCAGCTCGCCGCGCTTGCCGCGCTCGAGGTCGAAGAGGACCCGCGGCCGCGGTATCTCGCGATTTACGAAGGGCGCCGACGAGCCCTGCTCGACGGCTTCGACGAGCTGGCGATTCCCTACGGTCCGCATGGCGGAGGCCTCTTCGTATGGGCGGACGTGAGCAGGTTCGGAATCGGCGCTGAGGCGTTCTGCTACCGACTGCTCGAGGAGACCGGCGTCCTCATGTTTCCGGGCAACTCGTTCGGCGATCGATGGCAGAACTGGGTACGGGTCTCGCTGCTGGCCCCGGAGGAGAGCGTGACTGCAGCGATCGGGCGCATTCAGGGCTTCGTGGCGGGTCTGGAGCAGTCGTGAGCGAGCTTTTGATTCAGGGTGGCACCGTCGTCACGGCCGACTCGATGGGGGACGCGGACGTTCTCACCAGGGACGGAAGCGTCGTCGAGATCGGCTCGGGCCTGACCACGGACGGACGGGTGATCGAGGCCGCCGGGCATTGGGTCATGCCCGGCGGTATCGACACGCATACGCATTTGGCCCACCCGATCGGTAGGCTCGGCGTCACGACGGCCGACGACTTCTATACCGGGACCGTGGCGGGGGCCTTCGGTGGCGTCACGACGATTCTTGACTTCGGGCTTCAAGGGAAGGGCGAGTCATTGTCCTTCGCCCGCGACCGGCGGCTCGCGGAGATTCACCCGGACGCCGTCATCGACTATGGCTTCCACATGATCGTCACGGACGTGAACGATTCGATCATCGAGGAGATGGCTGGTCTCGTCAGGGCGGGCTTCCCGTCTTTCAAGGTCTATATGACCTACGGGGACAAGAAGATCAGTGACGAATACCTGATCCTCCTGCTCGAAGCCGCCGCGGAGCACGGCGGACTGATCTACGCGCACTGCGAGAACGACTGCGCGGTCACGCACCTGATCGAGCGCCACCTGGCGCGTGGGGACACCGCCCCGGCCTTCCATGCGACGAGCCGTCCTCCGGAGGTCGAGGCTGAGGCGACCAATCGCGCGATCATGCTCGCGGAGGTCGCGGGTGCCGCCATCTGCATCGCGCACGTGACGTCCTCCGGTGCGGCGAAGCACGTCGCCGACGCCCGGGAGCGGGGAGCGTGGGTCGTTGCGGAGACGTGTCCGCAGTACCTCGTGCTCGACGATTCCGTCTACGATCCGAGCGCGGGTTGCGAGGTGGCGAAGTTCGTCTGCAGTCCCCCGATGCGCACACCCATGCACCGCGACGCTCTTTGGGAGGCGCTCGCCCGAGGGTCGATTCAACAGGTCTCATCGGACCACGCACCGTTCAGGTTCGAGGGTCAGAAGACAGCCGGGTGCGACGACTTCACGAAGATTCCGAACGGACTGCCCGGCATCGAGACTCGACTGCCCATTCTTTTCACGGAGGGCGTGTCGAAGGGTCGCATCTCGCCGGAGCGTTTCGTCGAGCTCACCTCGACTGGGCCTGCACGCATCTTCGGCATGCATCCCCGGAAGGGTACGGTCGAACCGGGTGCCGACGCCGACCTCATCGTCGTCGATCCGGAGCGCGAGGTAACCGTGGGAGTAGCGATGCTGCATTCAGACATCGATTACACTCCGTACGACGGAAGGGTATTGCGAGGCTTTCCGGAATGGACCATCTCTCGCGGCGAGGTCGTCGTCTCGGAGGGAGAATTGCTCGCTGAGCGGGGGAGGGGACGCCTGGTCGAGCGCGGGCGAATCGAGCCCGGCGCCTTGCCGTGAGGCGTGGTTACCACCCCGCCTGAGGCTCGCCCCCCCTAGGGCGCCTACGAACCCCGAACGAGGTCGTCACGCACTTCGTCGATGATGCCGTAGAAGCAGCACCACTCGCCCTCGAGAACGGCCGGACGCGAGCGGAGGCCGAAGACGATGCCGTCCTCGGGTGCTACGACCTCGCCCGCGACGTCTCCGTAGAGGTCGTACACACGGCCGAGCACCGTGCCCCTCGATAGCGGTTGCTCGAATACCACGTCGGGGCTGCCCACCCACATCCCCGACGCAGGAGCCAGGAGGGCCTGTTGGTGACCCATACGCCACTCGGGCGCATAGCCGGCATCGCCTTCGATCATAGCGTAGTGCCGCATCACGTTGAGGTAGCCGTCGGCGAGATCGTTCGCGACCGCATGGAAGTCGCTCGTGAGCGTACGGCAATTGCCGCCGAGCTCGACGGTAATGCCGCTCTTCCCGAGCTCGGCCATCTTCGAGGCCGGGTTGTTACCACCGACGCCACTGCGGAAAACGAGATCCCACGGGGGGCCCATCGCCGCAGCGAGCTCGAGGCTCGATGGATTGTCTGCCGCGAAGATCATGTGGGCTAGGTAGGAGTGCTCCCCCCCGGAGTGAATCGCGATCTGGAGGTCGCACGCGTCCTTCATCGCAACCCAGTGCGCCCAAGCAGCACGTTCGGTTGGGTATCCGTCGGGGCCACCAGGGTAGAGCCGGTTCATGTCGTAGGAGAAGGTGTCGAGTGGGTCCCCACGCTTTCCCGCTTCGAATGCGGGAACGTTCATCGCGGGAACGCCCACGACCGTGCCAGCGACCTTCGCGGGGTCGAGCTGCGCGAACAGCCGGAAGATTGAGAAGGCCCCCTCCGGCTCGTCGCCGTGCGTGGCGCCGTTGATCCACAGTGACGGCCCTGCCTCGGCGCCGTGGCATACCAGCACTGGGATCTCGCGGACGCGTCCGTCCGCGCCACGCCCGGTCTCGATGGCTCCGCGTGCGGTATTGCCGGCGTCGGCGCGGGCCGATCCCACCACAAAGATGTCTCTCATGCTCGCTCGGTTTTGTTCGTGTGATTTAGACGGTTTCAACGGCCTTCTAGTCGACGGGCTCGAGGCTGAAGGGCACACCGATCTCGGAGGCAAGAGCCTGGAGCTCCTCGAAGTTCGCCCGCTCGACTGGAATCCCGTGTAGCCGGCGCTCGTGCGCGAGTCGTTGCTCGGCCTCGCCAGGAAGTTGAACCGGCCTGGCGGGATCGATCGGCGGCGCCGCCAGGACGTCTTCGAGGAGTCGCTCCAGCCGCTCGCCGAAGGTAGCTCGATCCATGAACGCCTCTGGATCGATCGCGATCATCGTGTGCGCGACGTCGAAGTTCGTGTCGTCCCGGAAGACGTCGACGCCGAACAGTGATCCGGTCAGCACCCCGGTCAGCACATCAGTGATGAGACTGAGCCCATATCCCTTGTACGCCCCAATCGGAAGCAGCGGGCCGTCCATGGCCTCGTTCGGGTGCGTCGTGCTCCGGCCTTCGGGAGTCAGGGCCCAGGAGTCCGGCATAGCGAGGCCCTCTCGCTGAAGCCATCGCATCATGCCCTTGCCGGACATGCTGAGGGCCATGTCGAGGACGATCGGCGCGTGCCCTCCCGAGCGAGGTACGCTCATGCCCCATGGATTCGTGCCGAGCACGGGCCTGGCCGAGCCCCAAGGGGCCATTTCCGCGCCCGCGTTCGTCATCACGACGCCGAGCAAGCCGGCGTCGGCCGCCTGCTTCGCGTGATAGCCTGCGATGCCGAAATGATTGCTGTGCTGGACGCCGACCATCGCGATTCCCGTTTGTCGTGCTTTCTCGATCGCCTTGTCCATGGCCATTTGGGACGAGACGTAACCGAGACCCTTGGCCGCGTCGAGAAGCGCCGTCGACGTGCGTTCGGTGACCCATCGCATGGGCGCGTTCGGGACGATGCCTCCGTTTCGCATTCGTCGAGCGTAGCGGAACAGTTTCCTCAGGCCCTGGCCCTGCCCGGGGTGCCACCAGAGGCAAGCGGTGACGATCCCGTCCGCGTTGATGCGCGCCTCCCTCTCGGTCGCACCAAGTCCGCCCAGCACCTGCTCGACGAACGTGCGCACGGAGGGCTCCGTGACACGGACGATGGCGAGTTTGTCCCTCAGTTCGTACACGACGTTGCGATCTCGGCTTCAGGTGTGGGTGGGGAGCGTCGGTGTGCGCGGGTCCAACTCGTCGGATGGTTCGGCCCGGGCGGCCTGGTCGGGGAAGGTCCAGCTGTCGTTGTGCGGCTGGATCAACTCGACGGTCATTCCCGGCAGCTCATCAGGATATACGAAGGCCTCTAGGCCGTCGTTCGCGTCGAAGACGGTATCCTCGAAGAACGAAACGCCGTCGTCGCGAAAGCGGGCGACATCGTGTTGCACGTCTCGACTGCGGATCGCGATATGGTCGAGGCCTTCGCCCCGGCTGTCGAGGAATCTGTTCACACGCGACTCGGGGTCCCAATTCTGCACGAGGTGGAGCCAGCACTGGTTGGGGAAGAGGATGCGCGCGTCGAGCTGCTTGCCCTTTCCCTGGTCGTCCCGGAAGTCTTGCGCCTGTAAGGCGAAGAGCCGCTCGAACTTGGCGCAGGCATCTTGCAGGTCCTCGACCACCAAGCCGATGTGCTGCAGGCGCACGAGCTCCATCGTCGAGCTGATCGGCCGGCCGACCTGCTCGGGCGGGTAGAACCAGCTCCGGTCGTGTGACTGGATGAGCTCGACGGTCAGGCCCGGCAGCTGGTCGGGGAAAACGAAAGCCTCGTAGCCGTCGTTCGCATCCAGGATTCGGTCCTCCCAGATGGGCACGCCGATCTCACGGAGGTGCGCGACGTCCGCTTCGATGTCGTCGGTTTCGAGAGCGATGTGCTCGAGGCCTTCGCCCTTCTCCTCGAGAAAGCGGAAAACACGGGACTCCGGGTTCCAGTTCTGAACCAGGTGCAGCCAGCACTCGTTGCCGAGAAGGACGCGCGCGTCGAGCTGCATGCCCCGGCCCTGATCATCCCTGAAATCACGGGCTTTCAGGCCGAGCGTCCGCTCGAAATGTGCGCACGCAGCCTCCAGGTCGCGCACGACGACGCCGATGTGTTGAATGCGGAGAATCGCCATGTGTGATCGGGTAGTCCGCCGATGCGAGTATACGCTCTCTAATGAATCAGATAGAAGCTCGTCTGCCGCCCATCGACCCAATGCCAGCCGTCGTCGAGTAGCGCAGCGTCCTCCTCAAGCGCGAAACGCACCTCCTGGCCGTCCCACTCGGGAACGGCGTAGCGGGCGTTCAGCTCGATCGAGTGCCAGGTATTCGGTCGCAGCACATAATCCCCGCGGACCGGCACGCCGTCCTGGTAGTCGGTCATACCGATCGGAGTACCGGCTCCGTGGCCGTGATAACCGATCGGGTGGCAATAGATGGTCGGGTCGATGCCCTCCTGGCGCGCCTGCGCGAGCGCCCCGGCCAGCGCCTCATTCCCGGTCGCGCCTGCCGGCCCGTGCATCATGGTCAGATCCTGCAGGCGGTTCGCCTGCCGAAGTCCCTCCTTCAGACCCTCCGGAGCGTCGGTCTCTCCGGGCCGCAGCACGTACGCGTTGTGCTGCGTGTCCGTGGAGAAGCCGACGCCGATGAGCCCGAAGTCCGTGTGCAGCATGTCACCGCGCTCGATCACGCTGCCATGCGGGCCAGCCTGTGGAAGGCCACCCCGGCGCTGGACGTTGACCGAGGGGTGGAACCACGCGCCGAGCCCCATTTCCGCGACGCGCTGTCGCATCCACCAGGCGACGTCCTGGTTGGTGGTGACGCCTGGCACGATCACCTGGTTCGAGAACGCTTCGGCGATCACCTGGTGCGCGAGGCGCATGACGCCCCGGTACTGGTCCGTCTCCTTCGGCAGCTTCGCTTCGAGCCACCCCACCGCAAGCATCTCCGCGGACGCGAGCCGCTCCGTATACCTTGCACCCAGAGCATCGGTCAGTCGTAGATACTCGTTGTGCGTGAGCCCATCGGCGTGGTTCCATCGGTCCGAGACGTTGATACCGATGCGCTGGGGATCCCGCTCCTCGATGAGACGTCGCAGGCCCACGTACTGGGAGTCGTTGTGCGTGCGATACACATCGAAGGCTCCCTGGTAGTCGGACCGCCCGACGCTGATGCGCTCGACGCCCCGCTCGGGTCCGAGGTCGTGGAACATCAGGATCGTCCGGCGGCGCGACGAGTACGTCGTGATCGGGGCCATCGACCGAAATACAGGATCCGAGTTGTACTCGCGCGTGATCACGAGCCACATGTCGAACCCCTCTCGGCGCATCAGCTCGGGCAGCAGCGTTTCGAAGCGCTCTTGGATGCGCTCCTTGATGAGCGGATCCTCTTGCCGGTGGGTGAGCACCGCATTTTGGGGCTGCATCTGCTCGGCGCGCGGGAGTTGAGCCACGAGTGGCGTCGTGGTCAGAAGCGCGGCGAGCGCCAGACGGGCTGGATGGGCGCAGATCATAGACGATCTCCGGAGACGAGTCTGCTACGTCCGATCAATCGAGACGGACACCGTGGGCGACGCAAGACGCGTGGCCGTTCGACGGAAAGTAACGCCGGCGATGGGCATGCCGATCGCGTCAACTCTTGGCCAATGTGGGGCGGCGACTGGAGGCATCAGGTGCCAGGGAATCCGAGACGGCGGCAGCCATGACTGCTGGGACGACGTATCGGCGCATGACGCGGTATCGGCGTATGACGCGACTCCTTGGCTAGGTTCTCGAGCGAGGATCGTACGTCGCTCGTCGCGTCCCTACCACATCGCACCTTGCCACCCCAGGGCAGAGTCGAGCATATTCGCCCACCATGGCCGCCCGCGAACCAAGAAGGTCTCACTTGCTGCCACGCATCGGTATCAGTCTGCTCGGGCTGGCCTTTCTGGCGCTAGCCTCGATGAATGGCATCGTGGCCCAGGAGCCTTACGACATCGCGATCATCGGGGGGCGCGTCATCGATCCCGAGACCGGCCTGGATGCGGTGAGGAGCATCGGTATCCGGGGGGACCTCATCGCGGTGGTGTCGGAGGAGGGGCTCGATGCCGCGACCGTCATCGATGCTCGAGGGCTCGTGGTCGCTCCGGGGTTCATCGACATTCTCGCGTCCCCTCCGAGGGCCGACGAAGGGGCCGTCTTCAAGATCTTCGATGGTGTCACCAGTGTGGTATCCATGCACGGCGGCCCCGTGGGTACGGCGGAGTGGTATGAGGAGCGGGGCCGGTCCGGCTCCTTCCACCACTACGGCACCACGGTGGGGCACGGGCCCCTCCGCGTCGCCGCGGGAGCGACCGACCCCTACGCGGCAGCCACCCCCTCGCAACTTGACTCCATGATCGAGATGGCCCGCAGGGCTCTGACCGAGGGGGCGGTCGGGATCGGCTTCGGGGTCGCCTATGTTCCGGGTGCCTCCCGCCTGGAGGTTCTGCGCCTCTTCGAGCTCGCCGCTGCCGAGGGGGTTCCCTGCCATCTCCATATCCGTCACTTCGGTCCGGTACCGCCCTCCAACAGCAGCCTGGATGCCGTGGAGGAGGTCATCGCGGCGGCGGCCGTCACCGGCGCGTCGGCGCAGATCGTGCACATAGGGAGCATGGTGGCAGACCCTGCGGACATGGCGGCGGCGCTCTGGATGATCGAAGGCGCTCGGAGTCGTGGCATCGACGTCATGGCCGACGTCTACCCGTATACCGCCGCCTCGACGGGGCTCGGCACCACGACCTTCGATGACGGCTGGCAGCAGCGGTTCGGAGGCATCGACTACGATGACTTGGAGCTGGTGTCCAACGGAGAGCGTCTGACCGCCGAGCGTTTCAACACGTTCCGCGCCCAGGGCGGAGCACCGGTGGTCATCCACTACATCCCCGAGGTGACGATTCGGGCCGCGCTAGCCCATCCCCTGGTCATGGTGGCGAGCGACGGAGTGATCCAGAATGGCAGAGGTCACCCGAGAGGAGCGGGCACCTTCGCGCGGGTGCTCGGGAAGTACGTGCGAGAGTCGAGCGTGATCGAGCTTCCTGAGGCGATCGAGAAGATGACCCTCATGCCCGCGTTACGGCTCGAAGCATCCGTGGACGGCATGAGGCGAAAGGGGCGGCTTCAGCGGGGTTCTGACGCCGACATCGTCGTGTTCGATCCGGAGACGGTCGGCGATCGGGCCACGTTCGCGGATCCCGCTCAGCGCTCAGTCGGCATGCGTTGGGTCCTGGTGGGTGGGCAGGTCGTGATCTCGGACGGAGAGCTGCGGGACGGCGCGAGACCTGGTCGACCGATTCGGCACGATCGCTGAGTCCGGGCTAGTGGGATGTCGAGGGCGTCGATCGTCCGTCAGGCATCCGCTTTGAGCCTCGCGAAGAGCTCGTTGGGAAAGAGCACGTTTCCCCTGGAGGCGAAGAGTTCAATCCGTACCCACTCTGCGACGTATGCGACGCCGTTCGACTCGACCCCGTCGAAGTGGGTACGCTCATAAAGCGACGCGTCCGTGAATCGCGCCGTGTAGACGTATCCGATCTCGTGCTCGCCTATGCCGTTGTGGACGAAGGCGGATTCGAATACGCCGAGCAGCGCCGGGCCCTCGAGCTCCACCCCGAGCTCCTCCCTCACCCCTCTTCGGATGGCGTCGAGTGAGTGCTCACCCTACTCGATGCCACCTCCTGGGGGGATGAAGAAGCCCTCGTCCGTCACACGGATAGGCGATTCAACCGCGGTATGGACGCGGGAAGGGTGGTGGGTAGGGGAGTGCGATGGGCTAGGGAGCGGGGTCAGGCGAGTCGGACTGCAAGCCGTTGCCGCGCCCCCGCGCGTGGGTGAGGCTCGGGACGTGGGGATGTTCAGACGGGCGGGTCGAGGTGGCCGATAGCTCAGCTTGTGCGGGTAGGCAGCGGGGGGCAGACCCTCAGTCGTCGGACTCGTCAGGCAGCGACTGGTCGAACACGAAGTCCGGGGCTGTCTCGGCCTCGGTGGGATCGAAGGCCGGGGTCTGGTCGAGGAGGAAGTCTCCCTTCGGTGGACCGCGAGCGGGTGAGATCGGGGGAGGTGTGTGAGGGAATTCGAGGTGCACCAGGATCGCGGTGACG
>Ga0208879_1000716_pt1 | contig 33500 bp, 21 predicted proteins | sample Knorr_S15_td_Bot_FD_185605 | JGI IMG/M metagenome (GOLD analysis project Ga0208879, IMG submission 185605) | Marine microbial communities from Southern Atlantic Ocean transect - Knorr_S15_td_Bottom_ad_5009_LV_A (SPAdes) (version 2) | ecosystem: Environmental > Aquatic > Marine > Oceanic | place... | reverse complement strand
TCGCCATGAACTTTTTCCAGTTCCGGTTTATAATCAAAAAGATCAATCTGCGAGGGACCACCGCTCTGAAATAAATAGATAATCCGCTTAGCCTGAGGCACTCGTTGTAACTTGTAATGCCCATTTTCCTTCGCCGTTGCAATATTCGGAGTCGCCAACATTTGGCTCAAAGCAATCGAACCTAGCCCCATGCCGAACTGCTGCAACATTTCCCGACGGTCCATACTGCCAGGATAATCGTAGCCGGTACACTGTCGCGCCGCGGTTTGAGACGCTGAATTGAGTTTTGAATTGGAGTCGGACATCGTTTGTTTATGCCTTATACACAACTTGCTAGCTTTACATCTACTAACGTCGAATCGTACACTCGTCGAAATTGATTAACAGGTTAACGACCATTCCCATCGCGGCGACTTGCGCGGCGGGTAATGTTTCGTCGACCGCCGCATCTCCGGTTTTCAAAAACTGAGTGACTTGCTCGGGTCGTTTTACGAAATAGTCAAATTGCTGCTGGTACGCTTTACACAAAACAGCAGTTTCTCGTTCACTGGGAAAACGACTGGTAAATCTACGGAATAATTCACGGATCGATGCAGGATGGTCATCACCATGTTTCTTGACCATCGCTTGCCCCACAACCCGAGCTGCTTCAATCAGCTGCGGGTCATTGAGTAACACAATTGCATGCAACGGAGAAGCAGTGCGTGCACGTTTGACACTACACACTTCCCTCTTTGCGGCATCAAGCGTCATCATGACTGGCGCCGGACCAGTACGTTTCCAATAGGTATACAAACTGCGACGGTACAACGCATCGCCCGTGTCTCGACTAACTGGCTTAAATGACTCGGCAACTTCGTACGGTTTTACTGAAGGTCCGCCCGTTTTATCAACCAACAACCCACTGGCTGACAACACATTATCTCGTAGCATCTCAGCCGAAAACTGAAACCGATTCGCGTGCGTTAGAAGTCTGTTTTCTGGATCGCGGGCCGCGATCTCCGGTGAAACTAACGAACTTTGACGGTAAGTCGCAGACAATACAATTTGACGAATGAGTGCTTTCGTATCCCAATTGGATTCCATAAACGTCGCGGCGAGCCAATTCAATAACTGCGGATGCGTCGGCGCTTCCCCTTGGCTGCCAAAGTCTTCTGGGGTGCGGACTAGTCCCTGGCCCAGCAGCATCTGCCAAATACGATTCACGGCTACACGTGAGGTCAACGGGTGACTGGGGTCCGTTACCCACCGCGCCAACGTCAAACGGTTCGCAGTTGAACTGACTTTATTTTCGGTCGGTGTTGAACTGGGAAACACCATGGGTGTATTTGGCACGACAACATCTAACGGATCATCATAAAGTCCACGATTAAGCACAAACGTTGGGCGACGCTGTTGCATCTCCTGCATCACCATAATTTCTTGAAAACTGTTGTTCAACTTATTGTACGCCTCACGAGCTTGTTTCAAGACTGCTTGCTGCTGCGACCATGGTTCATGGTACAACGACAAAAACATGTCGAGCAATTCAGCGCGAGTGGTTTTGTCTAGATCGCTGCTGGACAGTTTCAAAGCGAGGGGCTGCAATTCATTTGAAAATAACATTTTGATTTCTAACGGAGTTACTGCCCGCTGGAATACGCGGAACTCGTCAACAGTACCGCCACTGAATCCCAAATCACGAAACCGTTCTCCAATAGCGATATTGGCACCACCACTGCCAGTAATGTTTTTAACTAAATGATCGCGGACAACGTAAGTCTCTGCTAACTCGCCATCCACAAACAGCCGCAATCCCGCAGCGCGACTTGAACCATCATAGACCATCGTTACATGCACCCATTTATCAATAGGTAATTCTTCCTTAGTTCGCACACGAATTGCATTACCGGGCCAAAAATGAATCAACGACGCACTCAATTCACCTTCTTCAATCAACAATTGATATCCACGACTGGCGGAATCAGTACAGGCTCGTGAACGATGAAACACTACGGCACGCTCTTTACGATCCGGAGTTTTCATCCAAAGGGCGACAGAAAAGGGCGTGCTGCGAGTAAAGTTACCGACGGAGAGATTGACTGCATCGTCGCCGGTCAATTGAATCGCTTGACCCACTTTACCCGGTACCGACTTGTTCGCTCCGGCTTTTGTGTCCTCAAATTGCAAATGCTCAACTTCACCTAACGCGGTGCTCAATTCTCGGGCATCTTCAAATTTGGGGCGGTTCTGTAACCATGAATCAAATGCCGCGGTGGCGGATTCTCGGATAGCGGCCAACGTTTCTTGTTCCGCTTGGACTTGTGCATCTAAGGCAGCAAGCTGTGTCTTTTGATCGGCGGAGGTAATCGCTAATGTCGGCGTTGGTACGGAGGAAGTAAAATAAGAATAGAGGCCGGCTTCATCGATGTTGTTAAAATAAGCATACAGTTGATAGTACTCTGTCTGTGAGAATGGATCAAATTTGTGGTCATGGCAGCGACAACATTCAAATGTTAATCCCAAAAATGCGGTGGCAAAGGTATGTGTGCGATCCGCAACGTATTCCACGCGGAACTCTTCCGGTGTACTACCACCCTCTACTTTTTGCGAATGCAGTCGGTTAAAAGTGGTTGCTAGACGCTGATCATCCGTTGCCCCAGGCAACAAATCACCGGCAATTTGCTGCGTTACGAATCGGTCATAGGACAAATTATTGTTGTACGCATTGATGACCCAATCCCGCCACCGCCAAACTTGCCGATCACGGTCAACTTGGTATCCGTAAGTGTCACTATAGCGGGCAACATCCATCCAAACAGATGCCATCCGTTCACCGTAATGATCACTTTTCAAGAGTTCATCTACAATTGCCGCATAGGTTGTCTCGTGGGGAGATGCCAGATAGCGATCTAACATCTCAATCGACGGTGGTAATCCAGTTAAATCAAAGGCGACTCGACGAATGAGAGTCTCCGCAGCCGCTTGCTTCGCAGGAGATTGCTTGGCTTGTCGCAGACGCTGCCAAACAAAACGGTCAATGTCGTTGCGAATCCAAGTCGACTTGCCTACTCGCGGAAGGGCAGGTTTTACCACTCTTTCAAAGGACCAATGATTATTCCATCTGGCCCCTTGAGCAATCCATTGTTTAATGAGTTCAATTTCAGAGGGACTCAAACTGAGCTTTGAATCCTGCGGGGGCATCCTTAGATCCGCATCTGTTTCCGCTACTCGTAAAAACAACTCGCTACGGTGAGGCTTACCGGCAACAATTATTTTGCCGCCACTGGAGCTTAAAGCAGCAAACGCTTCGTCACGCAAATCTAACCGCAATTCGGCCTCGCGAGATTGAGCGTCTGGACCGTGACAGGTGTAACAACGATCCGACAGAATTGGTTTTATATCACGCGTGAAATCGACTTGATTCGGTTTCTCTGCCAGCGCGGCGGAAGAAACTGCAAAGCTTAAAAATAACAGCAGGTTTTGCAAGATTCTCATGGCTAGTGAATGCCAACTATTAATCGGTGGGAAGACATGTCGGACGTTGCTTCTCTTAGACAAAACCATATTGTACCACGCCCGAGGTACTTACAGCGATGCAGAATCGTTGACCGATACATCGCTACTCTACTTGCAATCGCAATAAAAAAAGCCCGCTGCCTTTTCAGACAACGGACTTTCTTAAATCGTTAAACTAAATTTGGCTTAGCCTTCGCCTTCTTCGCCTTCTTCGCCTTCTTCAGCTTCTTCAGCTGGTTCTTCAGCTGGTTCTTCAGCTGGTTCTTCAGCTGGTTCTTCAGCTTCTTCGCCTGGATCTTCTCCCATTTCGCCGATTTCGCCTTCCATTTCTGTGCCAATTTCCTCTGGTTCCGGTCCACCGGTTGTTTCTTCAACTGCTGAATCACATCCAGCGATACCAATAAGTCCTGCTAGCATGAATGCAGCAATAATCTTTGTAATCTTCATGTTATTTCCTCAAGTAAAAAAATGGTCTAAACCATCAACGAATGGGTTTCTGTCTTAATGCAGACCCAATCCGCCTAAGAATTATTCCCAAAAAAATGTCTACTACTAATTAAAACAAGTTTTAGTCGGTTTTAACAGTCAGTTTCACAAAAAAAACCCCCATTTTGAGATTCATCCATTGAAATGCTGCAAAAGCAGTACTAATCTTGTTCTCTAACATACTGACCTATCATATAAACCTATTATTGCTAGAAAACCGCACGGTGAGCCATGACACATTCAGCAATTTCCGGTTAACAACCAAGCAATCGAGAAACTCGAACATCGCTGGCAGCAACTTAGAAACGCATCAAAGAGTTGCAAAACAAATAATCACCCGTTTCAATTTGTGTAATTTGTGGTCCTTATTGCACTTCGATCATCTCAATGCGAAAGAATAATGTCGCATTGGGAGGAATCGAGGGAGGGCTGCCCTGCGCACCATAACCAAGGTCTGGTGGAATTTCTAATTCAATCATTGCTCCTACCGAGCACAACTGGCACCCTTCGGCAAAACCAGGAACGACTAGGTCAAGTTTCATTAGGCTAGCGAATCCAATAGCATAGCTCGTATCAAAAATATCCTTGTTGCCATTCTCATCGACAATCCAGCCTTGATAATGCACCCAGAATTCATCGACTCCTGAAGGTCGGGGACCACTGGCCTCTCTGAGTATCCGCCACTTTAATCCACTTGCCGTCTCAGTAAATGGCCGCTCAAGTGCACCTTCATCCATCTGTTGCGGATCCCATTTAGGGGCCCGCGTACAACCAGCGACAAGGGCAATGACCGAAAATAGAGAGGTGGCAATAAAGGCAGCGGCGAGGTTCTTGGATATGTTCATAGATGAATAGCGGTGTGGTCTCAAAACGGTGATTGGTTACGTGAATGCTCAAATGCGAACATACGCAATGGTACGTCAGACCACTAGTTTTGTTCAATACAATATAGATCGGTAATGGAGCGAATATATAGTGAATTGCCAACAACCGCGGGTGATGCGTGAAATCCCGACTCAAACTTACCGCTACTGATTTTCTTAAATTCAGGGCTACACCGTAATACGACGCAACCACCTTCGACGGCAAAGCAATACATATTTCCATTGGCAAAAATAGGAGAAGCACGGAATTCACCAGTGCCCGCTCGCAATTGCCAAACCAAATCCCCAGTCTTCGCTGCGAGGCACGTTGCCACGCCGGCATCATTCATCATATAGAGATGATCTTTTATTAAAAGCTGTGACGCGCGCTTTGGCACTGCTTTTGAAAACTCCCAAGCAATATGTGTTTCAGTAACGTCCCCGGTGCCGCCCGGTCGCACCGCCACCATCGCGCGAGCTCCATCACCCGCTGAGATATACAACAAGCCATGGCCAAACAACGGTCGAGCGGCTGCGTTCATGCCACCGTGGTTCACTCGCCATAAAACAGCACCGGTCGCTAGGTCATATGAAATTGTTTCCGTTGCGCTAGGCGAAATCGCTTGTCGCTTCCCTGCCACCTCAATGATCGTAGGCGTACTATAGGCCTTTTTCCGGTCGCCATTGTCTGTACCATAATCAATATTACGGTCGGTTTTCCAAATCGTTTTACCTGTTTGTTTATCCAACGCAACCACATACTGAATATCAAAACCGTCGTAGGAGATAATGATTCGATCACCGTCGATCACCGGAGATGCTGCCGGACCCCGCCAATGATTGCATTGAAAATCTCGTCGCTCCCATTTCTTCTTACCTGTCGCAGTATCAATAGCCGCTGTACCATAGCTACCAAAATGAACATACAGTGTGCCTGCTTCCAGAGCTGGAGTGGGTGAGGCGTAACTATTGGTTGGGTGGCGAAAACGAATATCGTCTAAAGCATTTTCAAATACAACAATGTCATGCAGCGTTTTTCCTGTACGACGATCAATACAAATCGCCGACATCTTTACACCATCCTCTGTGGCAGTGGTCAACCATATCTGATCTTTCCAAATTACTGGCGAAGACCAACCGCGACCGGCAATTGGGACTTTCCACTTTACGTTTACGCCTTCGCTAATTTCCAGTGGTAGTTGCGCATCGTCGGCGCGACCATCTCCCGCGTCACCACGAAAATGAGACCACGTTTCACCGGCATGGATAAACGAAGTTGTTAGCACAAAACCAACACAAAGTAAGCTACGAAATAACATAATGAAATACCCAAAGCATGAACAGAAAGTACGAAATCATAGTATAGCAGATTATGAAACCGCCATTTGTGCATGTCTCTGCAAGAACAAAAAACAATTGGCGGAGACCAACGCCCGACAGATTATATTTAATGGAGTTTCCGTTTTAATCCCGCAACCGGTCTACCGCTCTTGCTGAATTTCGGCTGTGGTCATGTTACGTACAACAAGCAAGACTTCACAAACCAAATCCGCACCGAGAATCGGTTTGTTGGAAGGCTTTGGTTGCGGTAATTCTCCACGTTTAGCGCCGCTGGGGCGGGGAGTAGGATCTTTGAACTCAAACTCGATTGCACTCGTTGCCGCACGCGGGTTAGCTAAGAATACGAGCGTCGTCATGAGCTGACCGGCTTTACCTTGCCATTGTTTCAGCCGTTCTTGATAGGCCGCTTTGGCAGTTTGATTTGGTGTGCCAGAGGGTGTTGTTGCCCACTGAGCATTCACGGCGTCGTGCAATAAATCAAACGTCTTCATGTCCTTAGGTAACATTGCCAAATTGAATCGATATTTAGCAATATCTTTATGCCGTGAGTGTATATCCAGCCGTGTTTGGTCAACTTGCATCCCTGTACAAACCATGTAAACCAAATCTACGTGTCCGGCTACCTCAGGTTGTTCTTGTCCTGCCATTGGTTTTTTGATGACACCGTCAAGATAGCGTGTTCCCAGCAGTTGAGCCTCCAATGCTGGTGGGACTTCGAGTCCATCATCATAAACAATCCCGTTTTTCATCAAGATGTCTTTAACTACTCCATTTTCGACGCCCTCAGGTGTTACACCAATTTCAATGACAAACAACAATTTTCCCATCAACAGCGATTCCATCCCAACCATATTTTCAATGTCTTTAAGGCTAGGTTTATTGGTAGGACCAACAACTGCATTTTTGTCTGGCTGGTTTGGAATGTTGGGTTTGTCTGGAGTGTTTGGTTTATCAGGTTCGACGGCGACCACTGGATTCTGGTTATCCGGGACGACCATACCTAGATCTACAATCCGCGGATCCACAACACCGTCAACTTGTCCGTTATTACTATCTGAACCATCAACAAGGTCTGAGCCATTTGAAGGATCTTCGCTATTAGGTATATTTGGGTCAATTTGATTTACCAATGGTTGCCCAGCAGTATTCTCTTTTGCTGGGTCGGTTGGCCACAACGTAAATACTAAAAACAAACTTGCCGCTAATACGGACAGCCCGACCCAAATCGGTTTCAGCTTCCGCGCTGCCGGCAGCGATGCCAATTCAACCACGGACATGTCCGTCGCACCAGTGATATGATGCGCCAATTCTTCCTCAGCCGCCCTGCTACTGTCATTGGCAATCGCACTCAGCACTTGTTCGGTAAACTCAGGTCCCAGTTCTGTTTCTTCATTCTTGAACGACTTTAATCCGCTTTGAATTGCAATTAGCTCGTCCATAATTTTGGCGGCTTCTTCATCATCAACTAGGAACGCTTCCACCTCAGCGCATTGAGATGGATCGAGTTGACCGTCTAGATAGTCACTCATCATTGATTCAGCGTCATTCGTATTGTGCGGAGATTCAGTCATTGCAGGCAAACAGTGTTCATTGGCTATACGTAGTGCTAATCGTCTATAAAAACGACATCACCAACGTAATATTCACCTAAATAGAAAAACCTGTCAAACATATTGCATAATCAATGCCCCAAATATGCAAAAAACACTAAAAGCGGGGACTCATATGCAAATTCCCGGTCTTTATACCCTATCGCTCCCCAGCGGCTCAAGCACACCAGCCACATCTATTCGCACGGTAAATTTGTTTGCAGTACAATGCATGGCATGAAAATCATACAACATGCCGCTAATCAATTGAGCCTCTTTGTTTTGTTGCTATGTATGTCAGTCGCGACGGCTGCACCGAGCGAAGAAGATGTCAATTTTAGCCAAGATATCCTGCCGATCCTCTCGAATAATTGCTATCAATGCCACGGTCCGGATAAAGCCGCGCGAGAATCTGATCTGCGACTAGACACACAACAAGGCGTCTACGCGCAACTTGAATCCGGCGAGCATGCGGTTGTCCCTGGGAAGCCTAATTCCAGCGTCTTACTGCACCGAATCTTAAGCGACGATCCTGATCTGAAAATGCCACCCAGTCATGCCAATCGCCAATTGACGCAACGCGACAAAGAATTACTGCAACGCTGGATAAAGCAAGGAGCACCCTATCAAGGCCATTGGGCGTTTACCGCACCACAACAAGCGGAACCTCCGCGAGTGCGGAATCGGAAACAAGTTGCCAACCCCATCGATTCTTTTCTGCTTAATAAACTCGAACAACAACGACTCAACTTCGAACCGATCGCAGACCGCGAAACACTCATTCGACGTTTAACACTCGATCTTACCGGACTACCACCGTCTATAGCTGAAGTCGACGCTTTTCTAGGGGATAAACAACCCGGGGCTTATGACCGGCTCATCACTCGATTATTCAAGTCACCGCACTACGGCGAACATATGGCCCGCTTTTGGCTCGACGCTGCTCGCTACGGAGATACCCATGGTCTGCATCTCGACAATATTCGCAGCATCTGGCCCTATCGGGATTGGGTCATCAATGCTTTTAGTAACAACATGCCATTTGACCGATTCACCGTTGAGCAACTCGCCGGTGATTTACTGCCAGAGCCTACGCTGGATCAACGCGTTGCTACCGGCTTTAATCGCTGCAATGTAACGACTAGCGAAGGTGGATCGATTGCAGCAGAATATCTGGTTCGCTATGCAGTAGACCGAGTCGAAACAACTTCCACGGTCTGGATGGGATTGACCTTGGGTTGTGCCGTTTGCCACGAACATAAATTTGATCCGATTTCGCAACAAGAGTTCTATCAACTGTTCTCATATTTTTACAGCTTGACCGAAAAAGCGATGGACGGCAACGCGTCGTTGCCACCGCCGGTCGTCCAAGTACCCTCGGAGCAGCAATCCAAGCAAATCGCTCAATTAGAATCTGAAATTCAACAATGGGTGGGGAAACTACAACAAGCCATTGCCAATTTTGAATATCAAGAGGTCCCGGTTGTCGATGCTGAACAGGAGATTGCCGAACGCTATGACTATGTCTGGTTCGATGACACACCGCCAACAGGTGCTAAACTCACTCAATCCGGTCACCCGTGGAAATATGTGACGGCTCCAGAACATCCCGTCTTTCACGGCGAAAAGGCAACACATCGATCGGAAAAAGGACTGACGCAACACCTGTGGCAAAATGCTCCCGAGACGCTGAAAATCGGCGAAGACGATATCTTATTTGCTTATGTTTACCTCGATCCTAAGAACCCACCTAAAGAGATCATGTTGCAGTTCAATGAGAGCAACTCCTGGGAACATCGAGCCATGTGGGGTGATAATCTGATCGATTGGGGCAATATAAATACACCCAGTCGACTACGAATTGGTGATTTGCCTGAAGCTGGGAAATGGATCCGCCTCGAGGTCGCCGCGTCTAAAGTAGGTCTCAAGCCCGGTTCGCAAGTCACCGGCTGGGCCTTCACTCAATTTGGCGGCAGCGCATATTGGGATTACGCGGGAATAAACACGCTGACAGTACAAGCCAAGACGGAGTTTAAATCTCAGCGAGCATGGGAATTGATACAAAGTGCAGGGGGTGTTAGTAAACTATCTGCGGCGGTGCAAGCGGCGTTTAAGGTAAAAGCTACCAACCGTAATGCAAATCAAAAAAGTGAACTGCGATCTTATTTTCTCACTCATGTGTATGCGGAAAGTCGTAAACTAATCACGCCTTTGCGTCATGAAGTTGACATGCGCCGTCAGCGTATCGCGGAGATCCAAAAACAGATCGTCAGTACATTGGTCATGGAAGATATGCCCGAAAAACGACAGGCATACTTGCTGATTCGCGGTGAGTATACCAAACAAGGCGAAGCGGTTGAATCCGGCGTGCCGAAGATTTTACCGGCATTACCCGCTGATGCACCCAACAATCGATTAGCATTGGCCCGTTGGCTTGTTTCACCGGAACACCCGCTGACGGCGCGTGTCATCGTTAATCGTTTCTGGCAACAGTTATTTGGCGTCGGCATCGTAAAGACCTCCGAGGATTTCGGAGTCCAAGGTGAACGACCGGTACATCCAGAGTTACTTGATTGGCTAGCAGTTGAATTTCAAGCAAGCGGGTGGGATGTCCAGTACTTGATGAAGTTGTTAGTTACATCGCATGCATATCGTCAATCCTCTTTTATCTCGGACAAAAAATATCAACTCGACCCCGAAAATCGTTTATTGGCACACGGTCCTCGTTTTCGAATGGACGCGGAAATGGTCCGCGATGTCGCTCTGTTTCACAGCGGACTATTGGTCGACACGGTTGGTGGCCCGAGTGTCAAACCTTACCAACCATCCGGGATTTGGAAGGCGGTTGGATATTCCGGCAGCAACACCGTTAAGTTTGCTCGGGATAAAGGCGAGAAGCTCTATCGTCGCAGTATGTATACCTTCTGGAAACGGACAGCGCCGCCACCATCGATGCAGATATTCGATGCACCCTCACGCGAATTCTGTGCCGTCCGCCGGAGTCGAACCAATACTCCAATGCAAGCTTTAGTGTTGATGAACGATGAACAGTTCGTCGAAGCGGCTCGGCGGTTCGGACAACGCATGCTTACCACCGGCGGAGAATCCGATCGTGATAAGTTGGTGTTTGGGTTCCGCAGTGTCACTTCTAGATTTCCCACAACCCCAGAACTTAACATCATGGTTGCTGTCTTAAAAGATCATCGCCAACGGTATCAAGAGGACCGAGAAGCGGCTCAGCAATTGATACATATTGGGGAGTCAACGGTCGATGAGACACTCGACGCCCAAGAGCTTGCAAGTTGGACAATGATCGGCAACTTACTGCTCAATTTAAACGAGACAATAACTAAAAACTAATCAGCCAGAGTATCCTGCAGGGTTTTCTGAAATCACGAGGTACTACCGCAAAAACGATTATGAATATTCAAGATAATCCATTATTGATTGAGCAGGCGAAATTAGCTAACCGTCGTCAATTCTTTGGCAGCGCTGCGACTGGCATTGGCGGTATGGCTCTCGCTTCACTGCTTAATCCAGAGTTGTTTCAGGGAAAACTTCAGGCACAAGAGGGTGTGCCAGCCATTCAGCCGGGAGCTGCTGGGATATTACAACAACAGCATGTTCCCGCCAAAGCCAAACGGATTATCTATTTGTTTATGTCCGGTGCGCCGTCCCAATTGGACATGTTCGATTACAAACCAGGCTTAGTCGACATGTATGACAAAGATCTGCCAGATTCGATCCGTAATGGTCAACGAATTACAACGATGACTTCTGGGCAGTCCCGTTTGGCGGTGGCACCCTCTAAATTTAATTTCTCTCAGCACGGTGAGAATGGAACGTGGTTTAGTGAATTATTGCCACACATGTCGAGCGTCGCGGATGATATCGCTGTTATCAAGACGGTGAATACTGAAGCCATCAACCATGATCCGGCAATTACCTATATCACCACGGGTAGTCAGATTCCGGGACGCCCAAGTTTAGGAGCTTGGTTGTCGTACGGACTCGGCAGTGCCAACCGCGACTTGCCCTGTTTTGTCGTCTTGCATTCTACTTGGAGCGCCAAACGAGATGCTCAAGCGTTGTATGAACGGTTGTGGGGATCTGGATTTATGTCAACACAACATGCCGGCGTTGCGCTGCGAAGTCAGGGAGACCCTGTTTTATATTTATCGAACCCAACAGGGATGCAGCGGAAGACGCGGCGGCGGATGCTTGATGCACTGCAGCAATTAAACGCTGAACGGCGGTCGGTTGTGGGAGATCCTCAAATTGATGATCGCATCGCACAATATGAAATGGCATATCGGATGCAGATGTCGATTCCAGAATTGACCGATATTTCCCAGGAAACAAAAAATGTGCTTGAACTCTATGGAGACGACGTCACGAAACCGGGCACGTTTGCAGCAAACTGTTTGTTAGCGCGGCGTCTGGCTGAGCGTGATGTAAGGTTTGTACAAGTCTTTATTCGAGGCTGGGATCAGCATGGAAATTTACCTAGTGATCTAACATCGATGTGTAAAGATGTAGACCAAGGCGCGGCGGCATTAATCAAGGACCTGAAACAACGCGATATGTTGAAGGATACATTAGTTGTCTGGGGTGGTGAGTTTGGCCGCACGGTCTATTGCCAAGGTGGATTGACCAAAGAGAATTACGGCCGCGACCATCACCCGCGAAATTATTGTGTGTGGCTCGCAGGTGGGGGAATTCAAGGTGGCATAACCTACGGTGAAACGGATGATTTTTCGTACAACGTTACCGAGAATCCTGTGCACATCCATGACCTCAACGCCACCTTGCTGCACCAACTAGGCATCGACCACGAAAAATTGACCTACCGTTTTCAGGGTCGCGACTTCCGCCTAACAGACATCCATGGCAAAGTGGTCCATGACTTGCTGTCTTAGAATCAACTACCCACCCCTTACGTCACGTTCGTACAAATTCGCGGTTGAATTGTACGCCATCAATAAACACCTTCGGACGATTTTAATCCGTAAGGTAAATGCCCAATGTTGTTGTAGGAATCGAGGCGAGCGGTTGTTCGAGTGAGTGTTAATTCAGTGACACCAGCGTTGTGCAGCGGGCCGTAATCAGCTCGTGAAAAGGAATGCTCTGCACAAAACTTACCCAATAATTCCCGCTTGAAATCAGCATGTATAACAAAGACCACTTTCAATTCCGTATCCCCAAACTCGGTTAACGTCCGCTCGACAATTCGTTGCACACGCACAGCAATATCTGCTGCTCCTTCATACGGCTTGCCACCCCACCAACCCGACTCCCCAATGAGCCCTTCGACATCGCAACTAGGAAACTGCTCGATAATCTCCTCCGCCGTTAACCCCGCTTCACCTACATAACCAATCGCTGGGTAACCCGATACACAACCGCCGACCTCGTGCAAATCACGCCATACCAACGGATCCAATCCTGTAGCACGCTGGATCGGTACCATCGTCTTCAGCGCTCGTAAGAATGGGCTCGTTATCAAAACATCCGGGCTCACCGATGCAAACCATGGCCCTAAATACTCCACTTGCTCAGCACCCAACTCCGTTAACCCTGGATCGTATACTCGTTGCGACTCGTCCCGCGCATTGTTCGCAGACTCTCCATGACGTACTAAGAATAATTGCATGTCCCTAAATGACTTCCTCTGAAAATTTTCGACTTCGCTAGTGGGCAGCTTCGTATTGTATCATTTTTTGATATAATTCAGACCGACAACGAGTTGAACCCAAAATGTTTTGATCGCTCTTAGGAAAGACATCACCTTGAAAGATTTTCAATACGCCGCACCTACTACGATACAAGCTGCCACTAGCCTCTTAACAGAACACGGATCTGGAGCACGGATTCTCGCTGGAGGCACTGATATTATTGTGCAACTTCGCGAAGGACTGCGCGAAGCTGATATCGTCGTCGACATTAAAAAAATCCCTGAACTTCGCGAGTGTCAATACTCTGATGAATCCGGGCTGTGCTTAGGCGCCGCTGTCACCTGCTGTGAAATCTATGAAGATGCCGACTTAGCAGGACGCTACGGAGCACTTGCTGATAGCACCCACATCATCGGCGGCTGGCAAATTCAAAGCCGAGCATCCGTCGGTGGTAATCTCTGTAATGCCTCACCCGCCGCGGATACCATTCCCGCTCTAATCGTACTCAATGCTGAAGCTCAAGTTACGGGTCCCAACGGGCAGCGGACTATCGCAGCCGATGCGTTTTGCACGGGACCTGGAATAAATTCGCTAGTTGATGGCGAATTCGTGGTTGCAATTCAAATCCCGCCACAATCAGCTAGCATGGGATCCGCCTACCAACGATTTATCCCTCGCAATGAAATGGACATCGCCGTGGTCGGAGTCGGCTCCTGGATCGAACTCGATGCAGATGGAAATATAGCAAACGCTCGAATCAGTCTCGGAGCGGTAGCAGCCACACCACTCTTTGCCGTGGAAGCAAGTCAATTCCTCGTTGGCAAAGAACCGAGCGATGATAACTTCGCGGAAGCCGCTGAATTAGCCAAGCAAATTGCCACACCCATCACCGACATGCGAGGAACCGCTCACTACAGAACACACCTCGTGGGAGTCCTCGTAAAACGAACTCTCACAACCGCACTTGCTCGTGCTCAAGCCTAGAAAATATTGCCTCAACTATACAACCTGAAACAGCCCTACCTTTATTACAGACCATAAGGAATTCGAGTGTGACAACTGCCACCAAGAAGATTCACGTAACCACAACCGTCAACGGCGAGAGCGTTGAGTTCCTTTGCGAACCTCGTAACAGCCTACTCGAAGTCCTCCGTGACACACTTGGATTAACCGGCTGTAAAGAAGGTTGCAACAATGGAAATTGCGGTGCCTGTACCGTCATCGTCAACAAACTGCCAGTCAACAGTTGTTTGGTGTTCGGCGTCGAAGCGGAAGGTGCTGAAATCGAAACAGTCGAAGGTATCGCCGATGCTAATGAACTGCACCCAATTCAAGATTGTTTCCTAGAAGGAGCAGCATTGCAATGCGGAATTTGTACTCCAGGGTTTCTCGTCTCCGCAAAAGCACTGCTCGAGAAAAAACCAGGAGCTTCTGAGGAAACCATTCGCTTTGACCTATCCGGAAACCTTTGTCGCTGTACCGGTTACGACAAAATTGTCCGCGCTATCCAAGCAGCTGATAAACAAATGTCTGCGGCAACCGTCGACTCAACAACCAACGACTAATCATTACACACCACCCACCGCTAACCACTACGCAGCTATAAATTTAGGAGATACATCACTGTGGCAACAACTCCCTACCGCGTCATTGGAACACGCCCTGTCCGACACGACGGTGCCGATAAAGTAACCGGCAAAGCGGTTTACACTGCGGATTTCAAACTGCCCGGTTTGCAAGCCGGGTTTGTATTACGAAGTCCGCATCCCCATGCCAAGATCGTATCCATTGACACATCTGCCGCAGAAGCGACAGCAGGAGTCTCCGCGGTCGTGACAGGTGCCGACTTCCCCAATGTGCAAGACAAAATCGCCCAACTCGGCGAAGGTTCCGTGAACCTTGCACATCTTAGCGCTAACTGCATGGCTAAAGACAAAGTACTCTATAAAGGTCATGCTGTTGCCGCTGTCTCAGCCACCAACGCTCATATTGCTGAAGAAGCAGCTGCGAAAATCGTCGTCGAATATGAAATACTCCCCTCAGTAACCGATATTATGGAAGCGATGGCCGACGACGCGCCACTGCTACATGCTGATCTATTCACCGACGACCTCGGTCAGAAAGCGGACACCGCCAGCAATGTGGCTGTCCACATGCATTTCGAAAAAGGGGATGTGGCAGCTGGATTTGAACAAGCGGATGTTGTGGTCGAAGCCGAATTTAAAACCGCAACAGTACACCAAGGGTACATTGAACCACACGCGATCGTAGCAGATTACAACGAAGATGGTCGAGTAAGACTGTGGACCGCAACGCAAGGGTCGTTTACCTGCCGGCAACAAACTGCTGAAATTCTACAAATCGGGGTCGGCGATGTGCTGGTAACTCCCTGTGAAATCGGGGGCGGATTTGGTGGTAAAATTGCCGTTTATCTAGAACCAACGGCTGCCATACTAAGTAAAAAAGCTGGTCGCCCCGTTAGTATCCTGATGACACGCACCGATGTATTTGAAGCAACTGGGCCCACGCCGGCATCATTTATGCGAGTCAAAGTCGGAGCGAAAAACGATGGGACGCTCATAGCTGGTGAAGCTTGGATTGCCTATGACGCCGGCGCGTTTCCAAGCGGAGTGATTGGCCATGGATGCACGTGCGTGTTTAGTTGCTATGACATCGAGCATGCCGTCGTAGATGGGTATGATGTCTGTGTCAACAAACCACACACGAAAGCCTACCGCGCTCCCGGAGCAACTCAAGTGGCCTTCGCTATGGAACAATTGATGGATGAACTAGCAGAACAACTCGACATCTGCCCCTTGGAAATCCGCATGAAAAATGCCGTCAAGGAAGGCTCTCGTCGAGTCGACGGTCCCGTTTATCCGCAGATTGGGTATGTCGAATGCCTCGAAGCTCTACGCGATAGTGATCACTGGAATTCGCCGCTCGCAGGTGACAACCGCGGGCGTGGAATCGCGGGCGGTTTCTGGTTCGGCTGTGGGATGAAATCCAGCGCCGCTTGTTCCGTGAATTCCGATGGCACAATTAACCTGCTAGAAGGGTCAACCGATATCGGCGGGTCACGTGCCTCCTTAGCAATGCAACTAGCAGAAACCCTAGGAATCGAATCTTCTGATGTCAACCCGATGGTCGGTGATACGGACAGCGTGGGATATACCGATGTTACCGGAGGCAGTCGAGTTACGTTTGCTACAGGCTTGGCAGCTTATGAAGCCGGTATTGACCTGCAAAGTCAAATGAAAGTTCGCGCCGCTGAATTATGGGAATGCGAAACTAGTGATGTCTCGATTGCCGATGATGGTACGTTTTCGGGAAATGGAAAAACCGCAGGGTTTAAAGATCTTGCCACGCAACTGTTTTCCAGTGGTGAAGCATTGGTCGGCAGAGCAACCGTAGCTCCCGAATGCCCAACGAATGGGTTCGCAGCACACATTGTCGATGTCGAAGTCGACCCGGATACCGGCAAAGTTACAATCTTGCGTTACACCGCCATTCAAGATGCTGGTACAGCAATTCATCCCAGCTATGTAGAAGGTCAAATGCAAGGTGGAGCGGTCCAAGGTATCGGTTGGGCACTTAATGAAGAATATTTCTTCAATGACGACGATCAGATGACCAATGCTAGTTTCCTCGATTATCGCATGCCCACGATGCTCGATGTCCCGATGATCGACACTATCATTGTCGAAACCGGAAACGCCGATCATCCCTACGGTGTACGCGGAGTAGGTGAGCCACCAATTATCCCACCACCACCGGCCATTGGAAATGCAATTTATAATGCTACGCAAACGCGGATGAGAGAATTACCGATGTCTCCGCCGAAAGTGTGGCAGGCCATGCAATCCTCTGATTGACCACCCGTTAAAGTGTCTGTCCAGTTGCAAGTAGTCACTGGCAATAAAGTGCTTTACCAATTCCCTTAGTGGTTCCAAAATTTCGAAGGTAAATAGATGGCAACGATATTTATCCCTGCTCAACTTCGTACACTTACTGCTGGCATCGAACAGTTAGAAATGGATGTGCACAACGTCCGTGAAGTAATTGATCAATTAGAACAAAGATTTCCAGGCATCCGCGATCGACTGTGCCAACAAGATCAAATTTCACCGTCGTTGCAAATCTCGATTGATAGTGTCATTACGTCCCGCGGCATGATCGCTAAAATTCAGCCCAACAGTGAAGTACATTTTATTCCCGCGATCGCCGGAGGCTAACCACAGTGCCAAAAACCTTTGTAAATCCAATTGAAATCTCAGTTGACCAAAACATCACCAAAGCGGATATGGATACGCCTTTCTTGGCTGTGGATCTCGATAAAATGGAATCTAATATTTCGCAAGTCGTCGCTGGCATCGAAAAATTCAACCTGCAGTGGCGTCCACATTGCAAAGGACATAAATCTCCGGACATCGCCCGTAAATTGACCGCCGCCGGAGCGATTGGATCAACGTGTGCGAAACTAGCCGAAGCAGAAGCGCTGGCTCGGGGAGGAGTCACTGATCTGCTGGTCGCTAACTTAATTGTCGGTGATAAAAAATTAAAGCGGTTAGCGGCGCTGTGCCAAATTGCTAATCCTGTCGTCTGCATCGACCACATCGATCAAGCAGAGCCGATGAGTGCTGCGATGGTAGCAGCAGGAGTGCAAGTGCGTGTTATTATTGAAATTAACATCGGCTTAAATCGAGTCGGATGTGGAGCGGAACAAACAAGAACACTGGCACAACAACTTAGTGAACTTCCGGGGCTCAAGTTCTCAGGTATTATGGGATATGAAGGGCACCTGCTGACGATTGCCGACCTCGATGAAAAGAAAACAAAGATTGAAGCGGCGCTAAAGATTCTATCCGACGTCGCGACAGAGCTGGCAGAAATCAACCTCCCTTGTCAAATCGTTTCCTGTGGAGGTACGGGATCTTATATGCTAAGTCGCATGCAGCCCAACATTACTGAGTTACAAGCGGGGGGCGCTATTTTTATGGATCAGTTCTATCACCAACAATGCGGTGTTGAACATCTAGAAAAAGCGTTGACGGTTTATGCGACAATCGTAGGACGTCCCACGGAGAATCGAGCAATTATTGATGCGGGTAAAAAAACGATGCACGTCGAATACGAAATGGCTGTCGTTGTTGGGCGTGATGATATCCAAGTTGAGAGTTTGTCAGCCGAACATGGTACGCTTAAATTGAGCGGTGAGGCGTGCCAGTTACCAATCGGTACACGCTTGGAGTTCGTACCCGGCTATGCAGATATGACCTGTGTATTACACGACTACTTTTATGCGTTTCGAGGAGACAATCTCGAAGCCATCTGGGAACTTGAAGCCCGCGGCATGTTGCAATAAAGCCATTCCTTGGCCAACCTTTATTAACGCCTTAGTTCTATTATCAGAAAGAACCTAATGATGAATTTGAAAACAACTACCACAACTATCATAATTGGACTGTTACTCGGACTGTTTGCCAGCTGTCTAACCACTGCACAGGTCGGAGCAGATGATAAGGATAAAAGCGTTTACCGGCATGTCGTGATGTTTCAATTCAACGCAGAAGTCTCGAAAACTCAGGTCACGGAAGTTGAAGATGCCTTCATGGCACTATCAGGGAAAATTGATACCATTGTCGACATTGAATTTGGAACCAATGTAAGTCCTGAAGAATTGAATGACGGGTTAACACACTGTTTTCTTGTGACGTTTAAGAACAAAGCGGGCTTGGAAGTCTATTTACCGCATGCCGCACATCAAAAATTCGTCGACCTCGTCAAACCACGACTCGAAAAAGTAATGGTCATTGATTATGTCAACAATAAATAGAGTCCACCGCCGCCTGCTCGTTTTGCCAATCGCTATCGCTGTCTGTTGTTGCAGTCCGAACTCAATTGCAAATGCCGCTGAAAAAGGCATCCTGCGATTTGCGACGTTTAATGTCAGTATGAATCGTGGCAGCAGTGGCGAATTACTTGCAGAACTACAGGCAGGCGAGAGCGAGCAGATCAAAAAAGTAGCTGCTGGGATTCGTATCGTTCGGCCCGATGTTATTCTGCTCAATGAGTTTGATTATTGTGGTGACCAAGCCGCCACAGCTATTGCTGCATTCCAAGAGAACTATCTCGCCGCCAAAGAATTATTTGGTACTAAACCGCTTACGTATAAATATCATTTCGTGGCCAGCGTCAATACCGGACTACCCTCTGGTCTTGATCTAGATGGCAACGGTAAAACCACGGACCCTGGGGACGCCTATGGGTTTGGCCGCTATCCTGGGCAATACGGCATGGTAGTTTTGAGTCGTTTTCCAATTTCGGCGGACGCTAGAACATTTCAAACCTTCCTCTGGAAAGACATGCCTCGAGCAATGCTTCCCCAGAAGGTTAAGTCTGGGGATAAGTTAGAGTCTTTTTATAGTAGCGCCATCTTAGACAAATTTAGACTCTCTTCCAAAAGCCATTGGGATCTCACCATTGAAACACCGACCCGTGAAGTACATTTTTTGGTCAGCCATCCAACACCACCAGTTTTTGATGGCCCTGAAGATAAAAATGGTACCCGCAATCACGACGAGATCCGTTTCTGGGCTGACTACATCTCTGGCGACAATTCCCAATACATCTACGATGACAACGGTCGACGAGGAGGCTTGGCTAATTCGCAGTCGTTTGTCATTGCCGGCGACATGAATGCTGATCCTGTAGATGGCGATTCGACCGACAAAGCAATTTTGCAGTTGTTAAACCATCGCCGTATTCGTAACCCGCTTGCAGCTAGTGACGGTGCCGTTGAAGCTAGTAAACTACAGGGCAAAATCAACACCTTACATCAAGGTAAACCCAAATTTGATACGGGCGACTTCTCAGATCGATCCCCAGGTAACCTACGGATCGACTATGTGTTGCCATCACGAGATTTGCACATCGTAAATGCCGGCGTCTTCTGGCCTCGCAATGACCAACCCGCTGCTACCCTACTCGACGCCTCCGACCACCGACTAGTCTGGCTCGACATCAAATCGAAATAAAAACGGACGTCTTGCGGTTTCACGTTCCGGATGGGTCGTTTTGTTTAACCATTTAACATGTGTAGAGACATCTAGCGGACTGCGCTCGACTTCAGCAGGTAAACTCCATATTTTATAAGGTTTGCTGTAATGCAGAAGATTTCAAACATGTAGGCGAGTTAGCACAACCAGCGCTAGTTCAGGACGGGTTATATCGATTATTCTGTATATTTTCGCTGTCTTTCCTATTTTTCCCAAACAGTATATTTTCACAGACCTGTTTGTGAACTATCTTGAAGTAGTTGCTACATCGCGTTGCAACATTATTTAGATCTTGAGGTCGTTCATTGACTAAACGGCCCATCGGATAAAAATGAATAACTATCTTATGAGAACGATTCCCATGAAAAAATACCTTGCTAGCTTCGTATGTCTTTTTAGTTTCGTAGTTTGTGCTGTTGCTCAAGAAACGCCCAAGCCGGAATTCCCTCCTCATGCAACTGTCCTTAAGGGATACGAGAAAGTTGTTTCCACAGCCGATGGTGCGCGCAGTATGTACACGTTGTGGACACGTTCCAAAGACGGACAAGTTTATGCTGAACTGCCTACGACATTTGCTCAAAAACGATACTTCATTGCCTTAACCGTTGCCAGTGGCGACAAATTTGCGGGGCTTCAATCCGGCGACTATTACGTATATTGGCGCCGCTACAACAACAAATTAGCCCTGATCGTGCCGCACCTCGAAACTCGCTCCAACGGCGACCCCGAATCACTTTCATCGGTAAATCGACTTTTTACAGACACCATGTTATTGACTATTCCAATCGTCACGATTGGGCCTAGTGGTGGACCTATTATCGATCTCGATTCAATTTTTGTCGGCAAAGCGAGTAAGTTTTTCGGACCCTCAGTCGTCAACCGCGAAATGGGCGGCATCTTCAAACTTCAAAAAGCAAAAGCATTCCCACTAAATATAGAGCTCGCTTTTGAAATCCCTACCGCTAGTGGCAAGCTGTCATCACTGCACTACAGCATCAGTGAATTGAATCCCAAAAGCAACTACCGCCCACGAGTAGCTGACGAACGAATCGGGTACTTCGTCACTTCCTACAGTGACTTAGGAAAATACAAAGACGACGAAACAAAAGTTCGTTACATCAATCGCTGGCATCTTGAAAAACGTGATCCCCGCTTAAAAATCAGTCCTCCTAAAAATCCGATTGTATTTTACATCGAACACACGACCCCAGTACGTTATCGTCGTTGGGTAAAAGAAGGTATCCAGAGTTGGAACTCTGCCTTTGAAAAAATCGGTATCTCAGACGCTCTAGAAGTTTATTACCAAGATAAAACAACTGGCGCTCATATGGATAAAGACCCAGAAGACGTACGGTATAACTTCGTACGCTGGTTGAACAATGACATCGGGACAGCCATTGGACCGAGTCGTGTAAACCCTAACACGGGTCAAATTTTAGATGCCGACATCATCCTTACCGACGGTTGGATTCGTCATTTTCATTACGAATTTGACAATCTACTACCAAGAATCGCGATGGAAGGTTTCAGCGCAGAAACACTTAGTTGGTTAGCGACCAACCCTGAATGGGATCCTCGTTTAGCGTTCGCTCACGCCTCGCAGCGAGATCACATCCGCCAACAACTCACCGCCTCAGCGGGTCGTGCCTACGGTGGACACCCTGCGACACTTGTCGACAACACCTTACTCGGTGACGACGAGTATGACGGGTTAATCGGTCGTGTTTCTCAAGTCAACGGTTCATGTTTGGCATCTCAAGGCATGGCCTTTGACGTCGCCATCATGCGAATGATTTATGAAATCCAAGCTAACCAACTTAAAGAGGACGAGGAAGACAAAGATAAGGAAGACAAAGATAAGGAAGACAAAGATAAGGAAGACAAAGATAAGGAAGACAAAGATAAGGAAGACAAAGACGAGGAAGACAAAGACGAGGAAGACAAAGACGAGGAAGAAGCGGCGGCGAAAGAATCTGTTGATGAAGAGATGATTCTTGATGGTATGCCTGAGTCGTTTATCGGTCCTCAATTGGCACATCTTGTTGCACATGAAGTCGGCCATACTCTTGGTTTACGACACAATTTCAAAGCCTCTAGTGCTTACACGCTCGAACAAATCAATTCGGTTGAACATCGTGGAAAGCCAATCGGTGGCAGCGTTATGGACTATACGCCTACCAACATTCGCTTCGAAGCAGGAACTATTCAAGGCGACTATTCAATGCACGGTATTGGCCCCTACGATTACTGGGCCATCGAATATGGTTACACCTTTGAAAAGGACCTCAAACCAATTTTAGCTCGCGTCGGTGAACCAGAATTACAATATGCCACAGACGAAGATACGGGCGGTCCTGACCCCTTGGCTCGACGTTACGATTACGGCAAAGACCCTTTAAATTTTGCTAAAGATCAAATGAAACTTGCAAATCACCACCGCGGATTGGTCCTCGACAAATTCGTGAAAGATGGTGACAGTTGGTCCAAAGCACGACGTGGGTACCAAATAACTCTAAGTATGCAAGCTCGCGCTATTAGCATGATGGGTAATTGGATTGGTGGCGTACACGTTTATCGCGACAAAAAAGGCGACGCCGGAGATCGTGCTCCATTACAAGTTGTCCCAGTTGCTCAACAACGGGCAGCGATTGACTTTGTAGTAAACACTGCATTTCAAGATGAAGCATTTGGTCTGACCACCGAGCTCTTGCAACGGATGACGACTGATAAGTGGCTCGACCGTGGTTCCCGACAAGCAGTAAGCGACCCAGACTGGCCAATTCATGATCGCATCGCTGGAATTCAATCTTCGGCACTGACGACTCTGCTTAACCCGTCTACGTTACGCCGAGTGTACGACAATGAATTCCGGATAGCTGCCGATCAAGACGCCTTAACACTCCCGGAACTCCTGGAAACGGTAAGTTCGGCAATCTGGGGTGAACTCGATCAAGAAGTCACCGTTGCCGCGTCAGCTCGTAAGCCAGCAATTTCTAGTTTACGCCGGAACCTGCAACGAGAACACGTAAAACGCCTCGTTGACCTAGCAATGGCAAACTCGGGAAGCAATCAGGCCTATAAGCCAATTTCCAACCTCGCCCGAGTTGGGTTGCGGGCAACGCTCAACAAAGTCAATGCTTTCGTGGGCGCTAATGCTGACAAGCTTGACGCCTACACCGCTGCTCACCTTGCTGAAATTCAAACCTCAATCACCAAATCACTTGATGCAGATATTGTGGTTACCAAATAAAAAAACGACCAGGCTCAAATGCGGGCCTGGTCGTTTTTTGTATTCAGTAACGGTGCTAGGCTGCAAATTCCACTCGGCGACTACCAAGTTGTCCTTGCAGGCGTTGCACTAAACTACTATGCATCTGACTCACTCGGCTTTCACTGAGATTCAGCGTTTGACCGATTTCTTTCATCGTCAGCTCTTCATAGTAATACAGGATGATGATCAATCGTTCGTTCCGATTCAATCCTTTGGTGACGAGTCGCAGTAGGTCATATTTTTGACCACGCCGCGTCGGATCTTCGCTCTTCTTATCATCAAGAATATCGATCTCACTAACGTCTTTTTCACTATCCGTTTGATACCATTTTTTATTCAAACTAATCAGTGAAACAGCGTTTGCGTCTCGCATCATCTTTTCGAGTTCCGAAACAGTCAGTTCCATGTGTTCAGCTAATTCAATTTCAGTCGGAGACCGCCCCAATCTATCTTCCATGAGCTTCGTACCGGCGGTCAATTTGGTCGCTTTCGAACGAACCAAACGGGGTACCCAGTCCATGCTCCTAAGTTCATCTACCATGGCGCCACGAATACGTGGTACACAGTAGGTTTCAAACTTAACACCTCGATAGAGATCGTAGGCCTTGATGGCATCCATCAAGCCGAAGATGCCAGCCGAAATTAGATCATCTAATTCAACCCCATCCGGCAAGCGGGACCAAACTCGTTCTCCATGATATCGAACAATCGAGAAATATTTTTCCATTAATTGATTGCGAAGATCTCTACGTGTTTGGTCAGCTTTAAAATCCAACCAAACCTGGGCAACATCTTCGGACACTCGTAACGCTTCCATTCAAACCCTCCATAATTGTCTTGAACCCCACAGCACCCAATTAACGAGAGTGGCACATACCTAGAATGCGAAAGCACTTAGGCGCGTACCACTCCCGTCAAACCCATATGCGCACAGAATTCACTCTGTCTGGGGGTTCTTTTATCGGGGGTGAGGAATGTACAACGAAGGATAAGCAAGATATTGCCCGTTGTGTGAGTTACCTGTAATCAGGTAACTTCGCTCATCCTTCGTAGTTTAACACTCACGTACGTAAAAGCACGTGAGTGATTCCATAGCAACTCATCGGATAAAAGCTGTAGGGGAGTTGAGGATAACTCCGGTTTTTTGGGAAATAGCGATTACCAAACCAGCGGACTTAATAGTATGGTTCCCTGTTTAATCTACAATGGTATTGGTATTGGACATTGATACACCAATGGCTCTAAACCACTCGCTGCTGGTACTTACTAAAAGCGCCAATACATGTACGACAACATCTTCAGATATCGTTTGATATAATGAAACTATGAAATATCCATTTGTGATCGTCGTTTGTCTGCTGGCGTTAAATACGGCGGCCACGGCTGCACCCTCCAAAGTCATTCGTTACTCGGAATTAATCCTGCCAGATAAACCGATCGCTTACTGGCAAATGCAAGCCAATAAACAAGGGCAGTTCCAAAACCACCTAGCCCTCGCGCAACCTCTCACAGCCACATCAATCGGTAAAACAACCACAGCCAACGGTCCAATAGCACCAATCCATCCAGGCTTTGGTAACGACATAAACCCAGCCCTGGGAATCCCTAATTCAACTGGATATCTTGTCGTTGATGACCCCGGCGACAACAGTCCCTTGGATTTTACCTCCGGAGATGACATCACCATCGAAGCTTGGATAAGCCCAGCCAAGCTCAGCGGGTTTCAGTACATTGTCGGCAAAGGGCGAACCGGCCGTAGCGGTTTTCCAGTGGACAATCATAACTATGCCTTACGTTTGACCGCGAGTGGTAATCTAACATTCCTCTTCCGCTCTCGCACTAAAACCGGCGAGGAACAATATCATCGCTGGACCAGTACCGAGTCTATTGTCGCCGGTGACGGTTGGCATCACGTTGCCGTCACCTACACATTCGGAAAAACCCAGAACATCCATGGATATATCGATGGCCAGCGAGCCTACGGAAAATGGGATCTCGGCGGTGATACGGAAGCCCCGCCCGTTGTCGATAATGACCAACTGTGGATCGGATCTGCAATGAGTGGCAATCCTAATTCAACGTTTCAGGGTGCTATTGATGAAGTTGTCATCTACCGCCACAGATTAACTGCTGCTCAAATCGCGACTCGATATTCATACCAAGAGCCAGCACCCGAATTTAACGCCCAGCAAATCCCTGAGAACGAAGTGCTCGTTCAAATATTTGAGGGGGTCAACGACAAGTCTTTTTTGAGTCGCAGTCCACAACTGACCGGTCAATACACTACATCCGCTTTTGCTTTTTTTCAAATCCCTAATAAATACAATGCCCAAGGCATAAAGATCGACCGCTCTAGTCCGTTTATGATTCGCGCGTACGGCAACGTCGTGATCCCCACGGGAACTCACCGCATCTTAGTCCGTGCACGCAACGGAGCGAGATTATTTATTGACGGTGAATTAAAAGCAACCGTTCCCTTTTTTAATATTCCCAGCAAAGCAAGCGGTACCATATTTGAAGTACAGCATGATCTAGCACCGTCCATCCGTGGATTGCAGCGGGGCGACAGCGAAGTCGTATTTAACATCGAAGGTGACGGGCAACAGCATCTGTTACGATTTGAAATGATGGTGGGCGGTGGAAAACGTCGTCCCGAAACCGGTGAAACTGCTGTCTGCATCGCGACGGAAACTGGTGAATTCAATCTGTTTAGTAATCACATTAATGTTACGCTAACAAACGAGAAATGGCTGGAATTCAAACGTAAATCACACGCGGCGATCAATACCATCGACCGTAATAACCGTGTAGCGGTTACCACGGAAGAACGCGACTATTGGCAACGGCGGCACGTCGTGGCTCGCGATATCATTAATAGCCTAGCCAAATTGATACCACCAGAACCGGTATTCCCTGAATCAATACAGAATCCGATCGATCAGTTTATCAATGCCCGACTTGGGTCAGCCAAGCAAACACCACTGCCAATAATAGGGAACTATGCCTTTATCCGACGACTTGCGTTGGATACGATCGGCACAATTCATACGGCTGATTCCATCAATGCAATCATGGCCACAGATCAGCCAATGGATCGTAATAAACTCGTACAACAGTTTTTAAACGACGATCGCTGGGCTGACCATTGGACAGCATATTGGCAGGATGTTTTGGCAGAGAATCCTAATCTAGTGAATCCGACCTTAAACAACACGGGCCCATTTCGCTGGTGGATTCACGAGTCATTTATCGACAACAAGCCAATGGATCGATTTGCTACCGATCTCATCATGATGCAAGGTAGTGAATACTATGGTGGTCCGGCTGGGTTCTCCATGGCAACACAAAATGACGTGCCGCTGGCAGCCAAAGCCCACATACTGTCCCAAGCCTTTCTTGGAATTCAACTACAATGCGCCCGTTGTCACGACGCACCTTTTCATGATCTAACTCAGCAGGATTTGTTCTCGGTTGCCGCCATGCTAAAACGTGGAAATGAAACCGTTCCTAAATCAAGCACAGTTCCGATCAGCACCACTGGAGGACCGGTGCCCAATATCCCAATAACGCTCAAGCCAGGCGCTGCCGTCACACCCGTCTGGCCATTTGCTGAACTGGGCGAAGTCGGACTTCCGGCAGAGCTAATACGCAGTGGCACAGACACTCGAGCCCAGCTTGCTGAAAAAGTGACCGGCCCGGGCAACATGCGATTTGCGCAAGTCATCGTTAACCGACTCTGGAAACGGACGATGGGCTATGGCTTAGTCGAACCTGTTGAAGATTGGGAACATGCCGATATCTCTCATCCACAACTACTGGAATTCTTAGCTCGCGAACTTATCGCCAATAACTATAACCTGAAGCACATTGCCAACTTGATCTTTACCTCGCATACGTATCAACGACAAGCCATTGATTTACCCGCTAGTGGAACATTTCTATTTCCTGGGCCCGCCACGCGACGCATGACCGCTGAACAAATTATTGACTCGATCTTCGTAGCCAGCGGTCGACCGTTTGATGCCGGTCCCATGAATATTGATATTGATGGAGCACGAGATTATACAGTTTCTCTCAATCTGGGCATTCCGCAGCGTGCTTGGCAATTTGCATCATTGGGAAACGAACGCGATCGCCCCAGTTTATCCTTACCTTTTGCTCAACCATTCACTTCTGCCATGACCGTTTTTGGATGGAACGGCGCACGGCAAAATCCTACCAATCAAAGAGAACAAGAAGTTAATGTTTTACAAGCCGCAATCCTCAATAATGGCTTGCTCTTGCGAGACAATGTGCGGTTAGGACTAACCAGTGCCTTCACAAAACTCGCCTTACACGCTGAGGACCCTACCACGCTCGTTGAACAAACCTATTTACGTATCCTCGGACGCACGCCTGATAAGGCGGAACTGAAGATGTTCGTCGAGTTAATACGCGACGGATTTTCGAACCGACGGGTCAGTGTATCGCCCGCAGAACTCGCAATGGCAGCGAACCTAAAATATCAATTACCACGCGGCCTAGTGTCTTGGTCCAATCACAACAGCAGGCAGGCTAATGAAATTAAGCTTGTATTACGCAAAGCTGTTTATCGCGGTGAATCACCCACACCACAATTGAACACGGCATGGCGTGAGCGTATGGAAGATATGGTGTGGGTACTGTTTAACTCACCTGAGTTTATTTACATCCGTTAAACACTGCGGTGAACCTATAAAGGAAGTATTGTGAAGCCTGTTACACGACGTCAATTTATCGCAAATTCAATCGCACTGCCAACTGCTGCACTGGCGACCAGTAGCCTCCCCGGCGAAGAAGATCTTGAACATATGCCGTGGACCTTCCCCGCCGGTAAAGTCGAACACGTCATTATGGTGTGGCTCGGGGGCGGATCATGCCAAATCGACACGTGGGACCCTAAACGCCTCGGAGATGCCAAAAATCGCACAGCCGGATCATACTATTCTCCAATCGATACAGCCATAGCCGGAACGCAATTGTGTGAACATCTACCTAGATGCGCCAACATCCTCGATCGGTTTAACATTCTCCGCACGGTCCACCACGAAATCATTGACGAGCATGCGGCGGCGACAAATGTGATGCACACCGGACGTAAAACGACCGGCACAATTACCTACCCATCGATCGGATCTGCGGTATCCTATCATCGAGCAGCGGCCTCAGAAAAAGCACCACCCTACGTTCTCATCGGATACCCCAACGTAACACGAGGCCCAGGTTTTCTCGGATCCAAGGCTGGATTTATGTATCTCACGGAAACCGCCGAAGGTCCGGCGGGATTGCACCGTAGCCCAGATGTAAACGACCAACGCCAACGACGGCGGGAAGCCTTACTTGCTCAAGTCCGACGTGATTTTCTTGCCCGCGATACTTCTCAAGCAATTGCACAATATGATGAGACGATCTCTCAAGCCTTAAAGTTGGCCGGCCCGCAATTCATGAGCGCTTTTGAATTGGACAAAGAACCTGCTGTTTTACGGAACGCTTATGGTGGTGAATTTGGCCAACGCTGTCTGCTGTCACGACGACTAATCCAACGAGGAGTGCGGTTTATTGAAGTATCGCATAACTTGAATTTCGTGAATGGGACCGGTTGGGATACTCACGACGAAGGACAACTCAACCAACATATTTTAATTCAAGAACTCGATCACGCCTTGGCAACGCTTGTGACAGATCTCGAGCAAAAGAAGTTTCTTGATAAAACCTTGATCGTCGTTGCCTCTGAGTTTGGTCGCCCCGCGGATTTCGACGCCGGTGGCGGACGGGGGCATCATAGCAAATGTTTCAGCGTCGCCCTCGCGGGTGGAGGTTTAAACAATGGAATTACCGTCGGGACAACCGATGAACTGGGGATGAAGATTGTCGACCGGCCCATTTCCGTTGCCGACTTGCACGCCACAATTCATTGGTCGATGGGAACCAACCCGCGAAAACTAATTTACGCTGGTGACCGCCCCGTTCCCACAACTGACCAAGGCACACCCGTTAAAGAGTTGTTCGCTTAAACACGAAATATTGCTGGTCCCAAAATTATTGACGACACGTTAATTTGTGGTGTCCACTCGTCGAATATACACAAAATAACTCCCCCGCACTTTTCCATTGGGCAACGTCATATACGTCTGCAACTTGGTGGGCCCCTGGGGTAATTCCAGTTTGAATGTGATCGACGTTGGTTGTTCTTTACCCACGACCGCTGTTTCCTTGCGACCACCTACTTGGATCGCAACACTAACAGCATCCAGTGGTTTATTAATATATTTCGGCCAACGTCGAAGTTCGATTTCATACGTTCCGGCGTGGGTTACGTCGATTGCCCAAAAGCCATTCCCCATCGCTCCACTACGAACATGATTTTGGTGCCACGGTGGCGTCCCACCGGCAGCATGCCAATCATGTGAATGCAACAACGATTCTGGTTGAGCGATGCTGCCAATTCCAATTCGCACAAACTGACTAAATACCGGTTTTAAACTATTCCACCACTGGTCATATTCTGCAGTGAGTCTGTTGAATACATCAGGGTGTTCACTTGCCACGTTTTGTTTTTGCCCGGCGTCTGCATCCATATCAAACAATTCTTTACCGTTGACCAATCTCCACCGCTGGGTCATAACCGCACATTTCCGTAATTTTTCCGGATTCTCGATGCGTTGTGAATGCACCAAAATAGTCCGATCTTTTACTGTTGTGTTGTCGCCATAAAGTGCGGCTTTAATACTAATCCCATCGCGTGACGCAGCAGATTTATCACTCAACGAACATAGTTCAGCTAAAGTCGGAAGGATGTCAATGTGCGCTGACAATTGCTGCACATCGCGACCGCCGCCCAATTTGCCCGCGGGATAGCGAATATAAAACGGAACACGATGGCCGCCGTCATACTCCGACCCCTTTCCGTCTCGCATGCCCGCATTGAAGCCCGTCCACTGAGCACCCTTAATCACTCGATGCCCCATCGCGCTTCCATTATCCGTTGTAAAAATCAAAATCGTGTTGTGGGCCAATTTCCATTCATCGAGTTTAGCGACTAACCGTCCCAGATTTTCGTCGATATTTTCGATCATCCCGTAGAACTCAGCCTGACCCTTTCCTACGCCTTTGTCTTTGTAGGGCTGCGAATATTTTTCGTCGACAATGTAAGGCCCATGGGGAGCGTTGGTTGAGATGTAAGCAAAAAATGGTTTATTGCGGTTGCGTTTAATAAAACTCAAAGCGTCTTCAAACCACACGTCTGTGCAATATCCCTTTTGCTTTTCGGGAACACCGTTGCGCCAATAGGTGTCATCAAAATAATCGTTGTCCCAATAGTCCGGCCCTTGCCCAACGCCACCACCGCCGTGTATGAACGTATGCTCAAATCCTTGATCTTGAGGGCGGCAGGGGTAATTGTCACCCAAGTGCCATTTACCAAACATCGCTGTTTTGTAACCGTTGTCACGAAATACTTCCGCCATGGTGTACTCCGCGGTCGACATCAGACTACGACCATTGACCGTATGCCAGACGCCCGTACGAGTAGAATACCTGCCGGACATCAAGGCGCTGCGAGTCGGTGAACAAGTTGGATCCACGTGGTAATCGGTTAAGCGTACACTTTGCGCATACAATTTATCCATATTTGGCGTCTGGATCATTTGATTGCCATGGATAGCAATGTCGCCATATCCTTGATCATCCGTAATAACCACAATCACATTGGGTGGAGTGATTTGAGCAACAACGTCCTTGCAAGCCCCACTGCAAACACTTGCCGACAAAACAGTTATTAGAAGAAAACGTATAGGTCTCATAAATTCTCGCTTTGAATAATAAAATACACCACAACACAAATCAGGTACTCGTTGATAACCTCGGAGGCGCGTGCTTAGTTCCGCATGCCCGATACCGCTCGCATGACGTAGTAGGCCAGGGTAATGAGCGTCGTCACTACAGCCGCCACATAGGTCATGGCTGCGGCATTGAGCACCTTATCCATCCCGACTCGTTCCTCGGGATAGATAATCCCTGCTTCCACCACAATTCGTTTAGCACGGGCAGTCGCATCAAACTCTACCGGTAGCGTCACTAATTGGAATACCAACACCAACCCAAACAACGCACAACCTGCTAGCATCACAATCGAACCGATATTACCGGAGGCAAGCCACATCAACAACATCCCAACAATGATGACGCCATAGCCGAGACTACTGCCTAACGCGGCCAGAGGAACAATCGCCGAACGCAGTTTCAAGGGGCCATAATTTTGAGCATCTTGAATGGCATGGCCAGCTTCATGAGCAGCAATACCAATGTGCACGACGGACGTGCCTCGGTAGTTTTCCGCTGAAAGAGCTAGGGTTTTATTCCTCGGGTCATAATGGTCCGTGAGAAACCCACCAGTCTCGGTGACTTGCACATCCTGCAATCCTTCTCGGTCGAGAATCATTCTGGCAGCTTGAGCCCCAGAGTAACCATTCATTGAACGGACTTTAGAATACTTTTTAAATGCTGCTTTCACTCGCCAACTACATAAACCTGATATGAGTAGTGTTGGCAGAAATACTAGTAGCAGATACAGCGGATCAATAAAGAACATTAATTTATCCTGACATCCTTAGATGGTAACGCTTAGTTAATTTGGATTTTTTGATTTGCTTGTTTTTCACGTTTAGTCAAAGCAACCTGTAGCAGACCGTCTTCCAGATGAGCCAATATACCGTCACTATCAATTGCACGAGTCAATTTAAACTCTCGCTCAAATCTCCCGTAACGACCATGGTTCAATATCCACTTGTCGCTACGATCCTGAGGACACACTCGCTCACCTTTTACGGTCAAGACATTCTCATCGCTAAGCTCAATGGTAACATCTTTTTCCTTCAAGCCGGGCAATTCTATTTCAACATAGTAAGCATCCTCTGCTTCCCACATTGAAATTGCCGGGTCTAGGCTCGGTCGTCTGGACGATATTTCAGTTCCAAAAACGCGTTGCATTTCATCTTTTAACCAGTTTAATTCCCTGTGCAATGGATCGATTCGTTTAACAAGCATTGTAATTCTCTCCTCTATTAACAAAAATCAAATCTCCGTCCGCCATTCGCTAAATACTAAACGCAATCGCCGTGCCAATTGCAGTGAATAACGTTTTCAAAACCTCCACAGCTAAATAGGAAAATACTACTTTTCCACCACTAAAATAGACTTACGGCGGTCTCAACTAAAAACAATTTATTCAAGTGCGTACCCAATAAACGACAAGTCATTCGCTGCTGCCCTGACATATTGGCAGTGCAAGTAAGCCATCGATCTTCGCTCCCTAGCGAAAAAGAACCTCTAAGTATTAGATTTTTCCTAATTAGCCGGTTTTAATAGGTCGCAAACCGAAATACTATCAATAATAATGTCCAATTCCCTCATTTTACTCGAAACCACACCGCCCATTTTTGTGTTAAATTATTAGGTACACGGAACACTACTTGCGCCAAACTATTTTTACAAACACATCTCTTCATCGGAAAATAAGAAAATGAAACGCTTACAGATATTTACATTAATGTTGGCCGCCCTGGCAATGGTCATGACTACTTCCGCCGTTGACGCCCAACCAGGCGGTCAACGTCAAGGTGCACAACAAGGCGGTCAACGTCAAGGTGGCGGATTTGGCCGTGGAATGACAGGTGGAGCGCGCCCAGTTTCGATCACGCAGT
>Ga0208879_1000714_pt1 | contig 33505 bp, 20 predicted proteins | sample Knorr_S15_td_Bot_FD_185605 | JGI IMG/M metagenome (GOLD analysis project Ga0208879, IMG submission 185605) | Marine microbial communities from Southern Atlantic Ocean transect - Knorr_S15_td_Bottom_ad_5009_LV_A (SPAdes) (version 2) | ecosystem: Environmental > Aquatic > Marine > Oceanic | place... | reverse complement strand
CGTGCCTCCGGTTGCTGATGCAACAACATAGGCAGGTGCCCATTTTGACCAGATGCCTTCGAACCGGAATCTGAATTCTGCTAGGAAGTCACTGGAAGAACTACCAACCTCTGTAACAACTCCCGTAAAGGAGACGCTGGAAACATCACCTTCGCTCGATACCAACGTGCGTTTTCCGGCTACAGAGCTCGTCTCCGCTGTAAGAGGCGTGAACGAATCCACCAGGTCGCCAATCACCTGGGCCCGGGTCACGTTCGCGGAAAAAAACAGCAGAAAGAATGCCAAACACGAGAGTCGTTGCCTCATCACCATACGCATTCAGTACTTCGAGAATGGTTTATAAAAGCCCCAAAAGAGCTTTAGAAATAAAGATTGAGCGTGTACCAGTGGGTCTGCTCCAGACGACCAAAATCCGCATACGCGTAATCAAAACTGGCGCGGGTCGAGCGGTCAATCCGAAGATTCAATCCGACTCCCCAGGTCAGACCCTGTTCACCGTCAACCTCAAAAGCGTTCCGGTAACCGCCGCGAATCGCGAAGAGGTCCCTGAAATTGTACTCCATTCCCATATTGAGGTATTCACTGTTGTCATTTGGATGGGCGGCATCTGTCATCACAACAACGCGGTGATCGGCGGTATTCATTGCATCCCATGCGAGTCCAACACGGAACAGTAGTGGAAGAGGGTGGCGATCTACGAGGTATTCGGAATTGACGATCTCCACATTCCCCTCCTGAAGCGGTGATGGGTCTGTGCTGAAAATGATGTCACGCCCACTCATCTGCATTTTGGGACCGAAATTGGCCATGCTCGCTCCAAGTCTCAACTGCCTGAACGGGGTCGTGAATAACACTCCTACGTCGAACGCCATGGCCGATGCAGAGCTGTGCCAGATCGTCTCGCGGATGAATTTGACGGTCGTTCCAATGGAAAAACGGTCAGTTAGGGCACGCGCAAAGGATAATTGCAGAGCCAGATCCTGAGCCTTGAAAAATTCTCCAGTACCGTTCGGGTCTGATACCGTGCGAACCTTCATTTCCCCTGAATCCAGGTAGATAAGGCTGGCCGCAATGGTGCCGAGAGAGCCAATTCGGAATCCGAAAGCCGCATAGCTGTAGCTGATATCTGCCAGGTACTTCGTATGCGAAAACTGTACGGCCCCGCCCTGAATATTACTGAGGCCAGCTGGATTCCAGTACAGAGCAGAGAGATCGTTGGCTTCAGCTACAAAACTTCCGCCCAGGGAAATGGCTCGCGCACCAACCCCGATTTTCAAAAACTGAGCGGCCGTGGTACCGGTCCTGGTGATGGTTCTGGTTTCACCTCCATCCGCGAGGCTTTGCGAGTGTGCGTGGCCGACTATCAAGAAAGAAAGAGCAAGTCCAAAAACTGTTGTTGCGAAGTGGCCTGATTTGAGTAGGGAAGGGTTCATTTGATCACCGCAAATTTACCGATAAAGGATCCTTCATCTGACTCAACATGAAAGATATACAGGCCGTATGCGATATTCATGTTGTCTTTTGTCCTGAGATCCCAAAAGGCTTTTCCGTCATCGAGCGTACTGTTGTGTTCAATCACGTCAACGAGCTCTCCGCTCAAACTGTAAATACGGATGGTGCACCGGCGCGGTACGTTGGCAAAGTAAAGTCGTCGATCACCCCGCTGTGCTCGCGATACCGGGTTTCGAGGTTCGAGTTCGTTGGTGGCCACGTAAGGATTAGGCACGACGAAAATATCCCTCAGCTCTTCTCTTTCGAGGTCCGCATCTGCTCTGGCAGCGATGGTACTGAAGCGGAACGTATCTGCTTCCGTAAATGGCTTGAGTGTTCTGATGAAGAACACGTCGCCGGTCCCTGGAAAACTTCCGTTGTCACTGAAGCTGACCTGCCAACTCGCAGTCAGCACACCGTTCGGAACATCTAAAAATATTACCGGCTCGTTTATATCCCATACGTTGTTTCGATTCAGATCGGTCGCGAATACTTCGATCTGCTGGTTGGCCTGCGTCAGATTTACCACACGGAAGGGCAAGGGAATATTGTTCGAGAATCCCGTGCTGATCATGGAATTATCGAACGTGATTTCGTAATCAGCAGGCTGCGGTATTCGTAGGGGACCGGCCCTCGCAATTCCTACCTCGAATTCAATGTTTTTGCCGCCTGACGCCCAGCCCGTCTGCTCCAGGTCCAGTTCCAGGTCCACATTCTGGACGAAAAGCTGCAGTCCATCAAATATGGGGTTTGCCTCTTCGCCATCCAGAAGGTTGCTGTCTGCGACGGGGTAGTAGCGAAACGAAGCGCGCAATGTCTCGCCGTCCGATATCGAGCTTCCAACGATCTGGATAGATCCAGAGATCGGGTTCAGCACATAATCTTGTGGAGCGGTCAAAACGGCTCCATTTTCGCGGGTCAGAAGGAAGGTGTCGGCTCTGATATTACTGAAGCCGAGAGGGCTTGTTTTTCCAGGCACAGCCGAGAAAGTGGTAGTGATTGTGTTTCTGTCCTCGACCCAGTAGGACGTACCGACTACGGGTATGTCCTCGAACGAGAGTTCATAGTTGGCTCCTGCCTTTACGGCAAGTTCGTCTAGTATCCTTATCGATATTTCACCGGAACCATGACCCGTTTCATGGAACACTCCGCCCGAAGTCATATCAATCGATGGCGCGACATAGCCTGCGACCCGGGGTTTCGGAACGACTACTGCAGTATTCGTATCGAATATGAATGAGTCGGTTACGGGGTTAAACGTAACTGTCTTACTCGTTTCGCTCGGAGGGATTCCGTTTATAAATTGAGCGTCGAGACCAGGGGCGAATCCCCGATCGTAGGCCGTGACCCCATAATAATAGGTCTGCCCATTAACTACATCTGTGTCCTCGTAGGTGTGAAACAGTCCGGTATCATTACCTAGATTGTAAGCGACTCCGCGCCGCGGGAAGACGATGGGGCTCGGTCCGGTCAAGCCGTTAATGAGATCAAACCTGGCTTCAACTCCAAGTTCATTGACCAGAGGCTGAAACAGGAATTTCGAGCCGTTGATGTCAGTGATTGTTTGTTGATCACTGAATTCATGGTCGGTGGACCTGTAAACTGCGTACCCCTCGAAATCTCGAGTCCGCGAGAGTGGGTCCACCGAAAATTCCGATCGATCGTCCCAGTAGAGGGTGACCTTTTCGTCTCCGGCTACCGCCGTGAGTAGGGGCTTATCCGGAGGTCGTGCGAAGCGGTACCCAACGTCGAAAATCTGCTGCACAGTTTCGGCATTAAGGCGGAGGTCTGCCAGATTTTCCCCAACGATCAGTGCGATAGAGAATCGTTTCGTTTCTCCCGCGCGCATCGGGAAACTGCCAGATCCGTACAAGAAAACATAGTCGCCCGGTTCAGATGGAACGGCATCAAAACGACCCGGCTCGACCCAGTCCCATACCCGCTCATCATCCCTGATATTTGAACCTGCAAAGCGCGGAGATGCGAACGACGTCAGTCCGATCATGTCCGATTCATCGATGTCCGTAAACTCGAAGTTAGGCTCTCCGGGCTTTCTAATATCGAACTGGTCTCCGGCGGTGGGGAATCCATCTCCTTCTCCCATGTCTCCCGTTCCCGGAATCCCATCTATTCCAACATCGTCCTTCTCTGGATCCCAGTCATTGTCGTTGTCAATGCCGTCGGTCCAGGATTCATCGACCATGCCATCTCCGTCGTTGTCGATGCCGTCGCCGGGATAGAAAACACCTCCGATTATTTCATTTCCGAGGCCGGGACTTTCCAGAAACTTGTAGCCAAAATAGCCAGGGACTCTACCCGGGACGTCTCCGATCTGATTATTGTCCCACGCAAAAACCATATTTCGTTGCTGATCGAACCTGGCCAGATCGTCCTGCCAGTCTCCCGGGCCACCGATATGGGGATCTCCCCACATTCCAAACGTCACCTTTTCGAGGTCCGTATCACTTTTATTGGAAATTTTGTAGATGAGAAATATGGCGTCTTCTGCCAGCGGATTCGCCCACTGATAGAGCCGTACTTCTATCTCAAGTCCAAGGCCCTTTTTGGTAGAATCGCCAACGAATGGATAGTAGTGGAATTCTTTATTTCCATAATCATTCATGAAATAGAGTGCTTCCTTGTCGGCGTTTGAAGAACCTTGCTGGAGGGCACCTGGCCAGACATATTCTTTCAGGTTTTCATTATACCAAGACACCGGCCATGAATCGGGTTTGCCGTCCAGATCGGTGTCTGGGGCATCCGAAGTGGGAATCTGATTCGAAAATGGGCTGACGACTTCGATCCCCTCGAAATTTCCTACCGGTTCGGCACACGGAATGGGCTGCCATCCCCATCGTTCAGATCCATCGGGTGATATCTCGGCTCCGTTCGACGTGATTCCATCTGAAACGATATGCATCACCCACACCGGCTGGCCATTTTCGTCCGTCACAACCGTGCCATTTTCATCCCGAAGAATGACGCTTTTGGGGTCTTTATGCCCAACATCTACAATTTCAGCGGCTACAAAGGGTCCGAACTCATATCCGTAGCCAAGGCCATTCCAGACGATATCGGTAATCGTGTTACCCGGAGAGGAGATTGAACCGAAGTTCAGAATCTGCGTCGTGATGCGATTGCCGTTCAAAATAGCATCGCGGCGCTCTGTCGTATCCTCAAAACAATCCGCTGGTGCGCTCTCACCGCCCTTGGCTGACTGACGGTCGAACCAGCGTTTCTGCTGGGAATAATCCCAGCCGCGCTCCCGATTTTGAGCTTCCACCGAAGTTGAGAGCATCAGGAGAGAGAGAACTAAAACTAAACATTTCAGGCAGCCAGCAAGTGTGATAGTACGATTCAACATGATGTGAACAGGATTTAGAATGACAGGGTTGCTCCCAGTCGTATTTCTCTCGGCGAAGTGTAATAATGGGGACGAGTATTGTATTCGTCTAGATCATGGATGCCTGGCATGCCGTAGGCAGGCTCCCAACTTGCGTGTACGCCACGATCTCCGTTCAACGAGTAGGTAGCCCGACCGGTATCGCTGAAAACAGTACGCTCATTCAGGATATCGAGCACATTGAAGATTTTGACGAACACCCGAGCGGACCCTCGAGCCGAAAAATCCATGTCGTAGTACAGGTGTGCGTCCAGCTTGAACAGGCTTGGCTTGCGTTCCTGATTGGGAAGTTGGTCTATTTTTTGGTCAAACAGGAGGGGTGTGTACGGATATCCGGTGGAGTAGGAGGAAATGAAAGACGCGCCCCATTTTCCCGGCTTTGTAAGCGTGAGCGTACTGGAGAGAATATGGCGCTGATCATATCCAAGGGGAATCAATTCAAGCTCATTTTCTCTTCCAGACAGCGAGTTGAAGAAGAAGGCATTGGTCTGGTTATTGTTGCCTTCTGCAATCTGAAAAGTATAGTCAAAGGTCGCAGACACCAATCCTGTTCGAGTGCGCCTCTTGGTTACAGAAAACGTCACTCCCTTAACGTTTGCATAATCTCGATTCAGATAGATACTGTACAGGTCTTCGCCCGCGATGGTGCTGAATCGTATGGTCTGAAGGGCCAGATAGTCTCTGATATCCTTGTAGTAGCCCGTGATATCGAAAGCAATATTATCTGTAATACCCTGCTGCAGTCCCATTTCATACTGCACTGTTCGTTCAGGGCGCATGTTGGTGTTACCGAACGTCGGTGCACTGGCCAGATCGAATTCAAATTCCGGATTGAGGTACAGATTCCGGAGGCGGGGCATTTGTGCGAAGTGCCCGTAAGAAAAATGAATGATGCCGGTGTCCGTAATCGGGAAAGAAACGCCGAGGCGGGGCATCAGCAAAATACTGGCATCTGCGGTTTGGAGGTCTGAATTTTTTCCGAATGGATCGAGTAGATCGGGGAAGTAGAGGCCGTTTGGATTGAAACGTTCAAATCGAAGGCCAGCGTTTATGATAAAGTCTTCGAATTCGAGTTTGTCCTGAGCGTAAAGACCGAATTCGGTTACTTTTTGACCTTCATATCGATCGTGCGCGGGGGTGTTTACATCCGGAACAGTTGGCTCTCGGTACTGATCGCCGTCGTAGAGAACGATGAAATTTTCTCTATCGAGAGAGTGTCTTTGAAGCTCAACTCCTGCCTTGACTTCGTGAACTGCACCAATTTGAATGGTATAGTCCCCTTTCATGCGAAGGGATGTGGTTGCTTCCCGGACATGACGTTTTTGATTGCCGCCAAACACGAAGTGATTTCCAGGGAATCCCACGATATCCCCGCTGGAGACGTACAGGGGGCTCAACGGATCTTCGTAGAGGAACGTGCGCTCTTCATTTGTGGCAAGCGACACTCGAAAGATGTAGAATGACCGATCCGACAGCGTCTGTGTCCAGTGCAGGCTGTGGTTGAAGCTGAGGTCTCTGAAAGTGGGGGTACCGTCTGGATTGTACTTGTAGGCGAAACTGTAGAGCTTCCTTTTGGCCCCATCCATGAGGAAGGAATATTCCAATTTGGCGCCTGGAAATGGTCGAGTATTCAACTTTGCAATGATGTTTCCGCTCTGTCTGGGGTTCAGGGCGACATCTTTGCCCGGTATTTGTTCACCTTCTGCATACTCGTACCACGGCTTACCGTGCAGCTCGTAATACCAGAGCGGTCCATCGTAGCCCGGTATGAATTCCTGGATGTCTTCCAGCAGACCCAAATCGCCATTGAAGTTTGCCGAATCCGAAGGCAGGTGCTCGTTACGTCCAAATATGGTCCCTTCGTTTTTGTCAAAGCGGCCTGAAAGGAAGAACTTCACCTTCTTGTAGAAGGGAAGGGGTCCGGACAGCGTTGCTTCGGCCGTAAAGACGTTTAGACTCAGATTGCTGGAGCTGGTCGGCGCCCCAAAGATCCCGTCGTGTTTGGTGAAGTTGTCTCCGCCGTAAAAACTTACCGAGCCCTCCAGGCGGTCATTGCCTTCCTTCGTGACAAGGTTTACAATGCCCGACATGGCTTTTCCGTATTCGGCATTGAACGCGCCCGAAATCACGGTCATTTCCTGAATTGCATTTGCTGCAAGAGTAGTGGCTAGGCCATTGGTCTCGAACGGGTTTCCGACAGACATTCCGTCCACGAGGTAGGAGATCTCGTTGCTACGACCACCTCGAATATGAATCTCGCCCCCTGGGCCCTGGTTGACGCCTGCCTGGGTTACCAAAACACCGAAAAAGCCTTCAACGGGTAGTACTTCGATGTCCTCCGCCACAACTGTCCGCCTGGAAGCCGTCAGGTCCTTCTGCACCATCGGTCGTTCGGCGCGAATAATAATCTCTTCACCCTCGATCACCTGTTCGCTCATTCGAAGATTATATCGGGTTGTCTGACCTGTGGTTGCCCGAATTCCAGAAATCACCTGTGTCGCAAAACCGATGTAGGAGAAACGAAGAGAGTAATCGCCTGGGCGCACATTCAGTATGATGTAGTTGCCATCCAGATCCGTAGTAGCACCCTGAGTTGTGCCATCTATGACAACGTTCACGCCAATGAGCGATTCTCCGGTTCGCGCATCGTTGACCCTGCCCGCAATTTTGCCCTGACCAACTACCAGTTGGGCTCCCAGAAGGACGAAGAGAGCGAAAACAGAGCTTATTCTACGCATATCAAGCGTTTTTTAACTCAATAACCGACCAAACTCGACCGATCAGCAAGGACAAAGTGCAAGAACTGGAAAAAAAAGGGGAGGCCCGGAAGGGCCTCCCCTGAGTTTTCGTGAAGACGGGCTATTTCAGAAGAACCATGGTCTTCGTATGGGCAAAATTTCCGAACTGCAGTCGATACAGGTACGTGCCGCTGGCAACCTGTCCGCCTGCGTCGCTCGTTCCGTCCCACTGAATCTCGTGAGTTCCTTCTGACATGAACTGATTGTCAACCAATCGCTTGACGATTCGCCCGGAAACGTCAAAGATCGTCAGAGACACCGCTTTGTCGCGAGGCAGTTCAAAGCGGATGTTCGTTGTCGGATTGAACGGATTCGGGTAGTTCTGCTCTAGCTTGTAGTCAGTCGGAATAATTACCCGCTCTTCTTCGATGGAAATTCCAGTGGCACCAGCCGAAAGAACACGCATGAAGACACGAGACTCGGAGTTTACACGAACGTCTGTCTGAGTCCGCACATAGGCAGTGTCGGCCTCAGACCACACCATACTGAAGGTTCTCAAACTGTCGTTCTGTCCCTGAAACCCAATGGCAACTTCGTTGAAACCGTCATTGTCTGCGTCTCCCAGAAAAGCCAGTTTAGAGACGAACTGAGGTCCATTGTCTCCCTTCTCTCTGACTTGCCACGTGGTCCCAAGCGAATCAAAGTTTACCAGATCGAACGAATCTGTCATATCGTTCGGGAAGAAAACTTGAACGATATCCGAGTAGTGAGCTGGATTTTCAGGGTCATCACCGATGAATTCGACAATGTTTACCCAGTTTGGTGCAAAATCCTGGTCAAATTGGTTGTGGGTGTATGACGAACCTGTTCCGATGAGATCCATATTTCCATCGCCATCCAAATCACCAGCGGTGAGTCCTAGAGAAGACAGACCGGGCACGACATCATAGGTAAAGTTGTCTTCGGTAATGGCAAAAACGTTTTCGCCCGGGTCATAATTTATTACGTAGACATCGCCTCCCGAAGCTCGTGACCCCGAATATTCGGATCCAAAAACCTCGTCATTCCCATCACCATCAATGTCAACAACTACGAGTCCAAAAAGTGATACGTTGTCTTCACCTCCCGAAATGTGATTGTAGATATCGCCTTGAGAACCATCAGGAAAAAAGTAGGTGTCTGGTGCTGTGGCCTGGCCGAGAGTGATATTCAGACCATTCCATGATCCCATAACCAGTTCATTGATTCCATTCCCATCGAGGTCAGCCGCAACCATGCTGTACGGACTTCCACCACCACGGTCAACCGGGTCGAGGCCCCGATTTCTTGAGGTAATAAATGCTTCATTGGACCAGGTTTCGAATCCAGAGCCAATATCGCCGGTTACGGAAATCACCCACCAGTTGTCACCATCGTTATTCCCATTATTACCGAACATCATCTCCATCTGGCCATCGTTGTCAATATCCTGAATGATCAATTGTTCTTGACGCCAGCGATTGGGGGCATCCGGCATCTCATAAATGGTGGTCGGCACAGTCCCGTAATCATTGTCTATACCTGTGTACTCGAAAACGTACAGACCTACCGGATAGGTGCTCGCGGCATCGAAGCTCCTGCCGGAGAAAAAATAGATCTCTCCTTTACCATCCCCATCCATGTCTCCACCAGCGATCACCCGTCCATTATTTGTACCGGGATACTCGTCCAGCACCGGAGTGGAATAGACGTGTTCCCAGAGATCGGGACCAACATTCTCCAGTACGTACACGCGTCCTCCTCCCGTATAGTCAGACACCAATATTTCTACAAGGCCATCGCCGTCCAGATCGTAAGGACCGGCTACCGTTCGGACGCCAGAATGGATTGAAGTCGGGAAAAGGTTGTCAGGATTATTATCCAGATCAACATTAAAAGAGTAATCGGTACTCTGTCCGAACGCGCTTCCAGCGATCAGAAAAGTTGCCAATAAAAATAAATTTGTAGCTCTGCGCATACGGCCTCCGGAATAGGTGAGATTTGTTCAAGTAAATCGGATATTAAGGGTCAAGGGGAGAACCGAAACAGCCGCCTACAAAACGAGCGAACGGACATATTATTAAATACTCTCAAATGAGTCAACAAATATATTCCTTTACTTTGCGCAGGGCGTGGGGAGTAATCGCTGGCTGGTTATTGCTTTTCCTATTTATTTCTGTTCCGTCACACGGCCAGAACCAGAAGTATGAAATGCGGGGTGCATGGGTGGCTACCGTGTTCAAGCTGGATTGGCCTCTCTCTGTTTTTGACCCGCCCTCGGTACAGAAGGCGGATATGGCCACTCTGTTTGATGAGCTTTCGGCGAGTGGCATCAACGCCATCTTTTTTCAGATCCGCTCCGAGTCTGACGCCATGTATGCATCGCCTTTCGAGCCCTGGTCGCGGCATCTGACGGGTTTGCAGGGAAGGGCTCCAGATCCGTTCTACGACCCACTGCAGACAGCAATTGATCTGGCGCACGAGCGTGGAATGGAGCTGCATGCCTGGATGAACCCATTTCGTGCGGTAGCACAGACGGGGGCCTATTCGATCGCGTCAGATCACGTGTCAACTGCCCATCCTGAATGGATCATTGAAATAAATAGTATCAAGATCATCAATCCGGGCATTCCGGAGGCCACCCAGTACATCGTAGACGTTGTCACGGACATCGTGACGCGCTATGAGGTTGATGGCATTCATTTCGACGACTATTTTTACCCGTATCCACCAAACATGATGCTGCTTGAGGACGATGACGAGTACACCCAGTTCGGCGCGGGATATTTGAACATTGCTGATTGGCGACGTGACAATATCAATTTCTTTGTTGGGGACGTCTATTCGGCCATCAAGGACGTGGATGAGTCGGTAAAATTTGGGATAAGCCCATTTGGAATTTGGAAGGACGGTGTGCCGGCCGGCATATCGGGTCTTTCTTCGTACGATGTGCTTTTTGCGGATGCCACAGCCTGGTTGGAAGAGGAATTGGTGGATTATCTGGTTCCTCAACTCTACTGGCCCTTTGGAGGCGCTCAGGATTTTGAGGCCCTTGCTGAGTGGTGGGTTGAGCAAGCCGACGGCATTCATATCTACCCAGGAATCGCGGCGTACAAAGTAGACGCGGCGACGGCCGGTTCGAGCCGCTACGCTGCCTCAGAAATACCACTCCAAATCGAGTTTTCGAGAGCGACTGCAGGCATCGAGGGAAACGTCTTTTTCAGGGCACGAAATCTTGGACCCGCGGCAAATTTGGGCCTGACGGATGCGCTCAGCAACGGCTACTATTCGACGAAAGCATTTTCGCCCCCCATGCTGTATGCAGATGTCGGGTCTCCCAATGCGCCGGAAAATTTTTCAGCTTCGCAGGATGCAGGTAGCCTTCGTCTCACCTGGGAGACACCTTCTGCCGGATTCGCTGCCGCGAACAAGTTTGGAGTTTACAGGGTGCGCTCAGATGCCGTTATTCCGAACTCAACGGAAATGACGAATGACCCCGCAAACCTACTCTCCATTACATGGAATTTGGAATACTTCGATACAGAGGCCCTGGAAGTGGGCGCGAGATACTACTATGCCGTCACAGCTGTGACGGCCAACTCAATCGAGGGGCCGGAGACGGGTCTGGTTGATATAATGTATTTCGACACCGATGTCGAGTCTCTTCCTCAGTCGAGGTCCCTGTCTTCCCTCGGCGTATTCCCCAATCCTGCGTCTTCACGGGTCAACCTAGAGCTCGAACTGGAGCAATCAGCCGTCGTATCCATCCGCATATTCGATATGCTCGGTAGGGAAGTCGCAAACCTTCTAGACGGATCACGGCACATGTCGCGAGGCTTGTTGCGGCGAGATTGGAATCTTTCGGATACCAGCGGAAATCGGCTCCCAGCAGGAGCGTACTACATTGTTGCGCAGACTGAATATCAGCGGTTAACGAGATCTGTAGTGATCCTGCGCTAGGATGGAGCGTCCGGGGCCTCAGATCATGAGGCGTTCTTTTACCACTTTGGATCGCTCACGGCTGGCGATGACCTCATGACCTCCGGTCAGGGCCAACTTGTAGCGACCCGAGAACCAAGGTATCAGCTCCTTGATGTGTCCAAACTGAACGATGGCGGAGCGGTGGACACGCATAAAGGAATTCGGATCGAGAAGGCCGCCCAGTTGATCCAGCGTGTAGTTGACAATGTGTTGTCTCAGGCGCGGACGCTGAGACGTCGGGTCATCTTCAAGAATATAAACCCGTGTGATGCCCTCGGAAATCTCAACAGAAACTATCTGATCGATGGGAATGATCAGAATCCGATCGCGATAGGGAATGGATAACTGCTCAAGATATTTATCCACGGCCTCCGCTGGGGGCGCTTCACTTAGGGCCTTGGAATCAATCCATTCCAGAAGCTGCGAAAGACGCTCCTCCTCTGAGGAATTGTCGGAGATCAGCTTTTTTGCTCGGTCGAGTGCTTCCCGCAAACGATCCAGTGGAATTGGCTTCAGCAGATAATCGACGGCGTTGGCTTCGAACGCCCGGATGGCGTACTCGTCAAAAGCGGTTGTGAACACGACAACAGGACGATTCTCCGGGGAGATTCGATCAAGCACTTCGAAGCCGTCCAAGCCTGGCATCTGAATGTCGAGGAATACGAGATCAATGTTCTCAGCTTCGATTTTTTCCAGGGCTTCAACACCGTCCGACGCTTCACCTATAACCGATACAGCCTCGGATATGGATGGGTCCGACAACAGTTTTTGAAGTCGCTTGCGGGCCGGAGCTTCATCATCAACTATCAACACTCGTATCATGAAATTACCTCAAGGTGGAAGAGGGGAATCTCCTATCAGGCTCTTTGTTCTGGAAGAAGCATCGTGACCGTTGTACCCTTTTCAGGATCACTGCGGAATCCAAGAAGATCGTCACGATTGAAGAGTTGACGCAAACGATCATAAACATTTGACAGTCCGATACCGAAAAACGGCTCTTTTTGGAACTGGGTACCATTTTTTCCAAACAAACTTGGGATTCCCACGCCAGAGTCGGTGACCACGACTTGTGCGACTGACTTCTCTGACGGCGAGACAATGATCGACAGGGATCCCGACGATCTTCGTTTTTCGAGGCCGTGTTTGATCGCATTCTCTACCAGTGTCTGAACGGCGAAGGCAGGAACTGGGTGGGATTTCAATGTTTCATCCACCTCGAACGTCACATCCAATCGATCTCCAAAACGGGCCTTCTCGATGCTCAGATAGTGCTGGACGAGGGAGGTCTCCTCCTCCATGCTGACGAACGCATTACTCCCAGCTTGTAGGGTGTGCCTAAAAATGGAGGCCAGATGGTGCACGACTGCTTCGGCTTCGGACGGCTTTTCCTCGATCAAGGACAGTAAAGTGTTTAGCGAATTGAACAGGAAATGAGGGTTGATCTGAGCTCTGAGGGCGACGAGATGGGCTTCGGAGCTTTCCGCTGCTAGAAACTTCTCCCGTTCAACCAGCGCCAGTCGATCCGCGGCAAGCGCCAGATTGCCCGAAAGGGAGCGAAGTTGATCGAGGTCCTCGAGGTTGTAGACCTTTCTTCGTTTCGACTTTGGTCCAAGGATGATCAGTCCGACGGCTTTTTCATCTCCCCGGATCGGTACTACGAGTGCCGATCCGAGCTCGACCAATTTTTTGTGACCCGTAGAGGGGAGAGAGTGTTCGTTGAGTTCAGGATTGCGAGCCCAGATCGAAGGCGCGTATTCGAAATCGGGCCAAATTGATTCAAAAACCTGTTCGGTAAGGTATGGCGGCTCGGGCCGGAACCGCTTGATGATCCAGCTTCCGTCGGCCGGAGAGCGAAGAAAGATGATCGCACTGTTCGCGTCAAATACTTTTCCAGCGACATCAATCGCCTGTTGAGCCAGTGTATCGGCATCCAGAACGTCCGAGATGTCTTCCTGGAATCGATTGATGGCCTGGCGACCTCGATGTCGCTCCGTCGTGAAGATGGAGGAGGCGAACGATCTGAGGCGTCGAGATATTCGTTCGAAGAGGACGAGAAGGAAAACGACGAAGAAGCCCTCCAGGACGATGCGAGATCTGCCTGCGGTATCGAAAAGGGAATCCATGAGCCCTAGCCCACCGACAAACGCAAAGAATATCAATCCAACCACGAGGATGTAGACGAAGGCCCGGCTAAGGACTTCGTCCACCTTCCCATACCGAAGTGTGCCAAACGAGTACAACGTCACCGGCACGACAGCAAGTAGCTGGGCCGACACAATAACCCAGGCGGTTGCATTTTCACTGATGGACGTAAATACAGGAATTACGTCGACGACGATCAGCCCGGCCGTCAGTGCAAAAAAGAGAATCGCGAGGCTTCCAAGCCGGCCCCATTGGCGTGATGCATCTGCTTCCTGATCTGAAGAAGAAAAACCGAGCAGAAAGGAGACCAGAGCTGCGGCACCGATATAGCATGACGCATAAAACAGGATGGGTACAAGCAGTTCCTCCATCCGGAACGGGCCAATATGGCCCTGGATCGCCGTGACGAGTACTCCGATAACGAGAATAATCGGAATCAGGTAGACGACAGGAAGCAGCTTGCCCAGTCGGCCAGAGGACAGGCCGGCATCGAGAGTCAGTTTGCGGACGAGCAGAACCGGAAAACCAATCCATCCTACCAGTCCCAGCATTGTCAGCACCTGAAACACCAGATCGTAGGTAGTTCCGTTTATCGGCGGACCGAACAGTTCAACAAGAAGGAGCCTGGCTGTATTTCCGATGATCCAGAGGGCAGACACCCCGATGACGATCAGCTCGAATCGAGCTCGACGATTATGCAGGGCGAGAGGTGCCGCAATGATGAGGCCAAGGATGTGGAAGAACGCTCCGATGGTAAACGCCCAGAGCGCGAATCGCCAGACAATCGTAGAACGAGGGTAGAGGAAAGTGGGGAGACGTTCAAATGTGACGGATACCTCCTCGAACTTGCCGTCCCGAACCAGAAGAAAACTTCGCGTCAGACCTGGTTTGATGCCGGCGATGGCATGGTGTAGATCGTCCGCATTGAAATACTGGTTGTATTCCAGAGAATAGAACTGGTCGCCCCGTCGAATACCAGCCTCGTTTCCCGGACCTGTAGGAAAGACGTACGCGGCGGTGATGGAGCCGTCGATGTCGTCCCAGACAACCCAATCCGAACCGCGAGCCGACGGCTTCTGAAGGAGTGCCCCCCCGCCTTGAAATTCGGCGATCTCCATCCAGTTCTGTACGATCGTTACTACGGGTAGCAGCGCGAGAAGTGCGGTTACCAGAAGCAATACCTGGGATATGGATCGGATACTTTTCAATGTGGTGGGCTTCAACTCCAGAATCTCAACTGCGGGGGAGATAAATTGCGTACACGCGGGTCTCGTCTCTCCTCGTAGAGATCAGTGTTTGGTATACACCATCGTATTCAGCGATACACAGGTCAGTTTAGTTCCATGATAGTCGACACGCACGCCCACATTTTCCTCGAACAGTTTGAATCTGATCTCGATCAGGTTCTGGAGCGCGCGAACGGTGCGGGAGTTTCGGACATTATTTTACCAGCCATCGATATTGCGTCCGTTTACCGGTCCCTTGAGTTGGCTGAGAAGTACCCGGGCCTTCACGTCATGGCTGGGTTACACCCTTCGGAAGTCAAGGACGCCACGGATGCCGACTTCGATCAGATTCAAAAATTGGCGGCAGACGATCGAATCATTGCCATTGGAGAAACCGGTCTGGACTACTACTGGGACCGGTCGTTCGACGAAAAGCAGCAAGAGTTTCTTCGTCGACACATTCGTCTTGCCGCCGAGTTGGACAAACCCTTGGTTTTTCACGATCGAGAGGCTTCCTGGGATCTGATAACCATTGTCCGGGACGAACAGGAAGCCGCCGCAGATGCTTCAAAGATCCGCGGAGTTTTTCATTGTTTCGGAGGACCCGAAGAGGTTTCTTCGGCGGTGCTTGATCTCGGCTTTCATGTGGGAATAGGCGGGACGTTGACCTTCAAGAACGGAGGCGTTCCGGCCTCTACGGCAACCGTTCCGCTGGATCGTATCGTCCTCGAAACCGATTCTCCCTATCTCGCCCCGGCTCCGTTTCGGGGCAAGAGGAATGAGCCTGCTTACGTCGAATTGGTCGCTCAAAAACTGGCCGAGGTTCGGGGATTGCCGCTCGCCGAGGTAATTTCGGTGACCACAACCAACGCGAAACGAGTATTTGGCCTGGACTAAGCGTCGATGCTGAACCAGTCGGGGTCGAACTCGATTCTGCTGCTAGTCTTTACAGCTTCATTGGCTTTTATGGCGATGACTGTCGCTTCGTATGCGAGTTGAGCGTTTACAACGGGTTCAAAAGGGCCGTAATTGTGGTTGTCAGCGAATGCCTTCAGGGCATGCCATAGCGGCGATTTCGCGTTTGGATCGTCTGCCGTTGGGTCCTGGCCCAGCGCTTCGATCTTGGTGGCGTTGGCCAACAATGCGATTCCCGTTTCTTTATAGAAGCGATCTTTGCGAGCATACACTTCCCATCCGAGCTGTGGCGCGTCTACTTCCTTGAACATCCAGGCCTTGTTGTCTCTGAGGATGATCGTCGAGTCGCTTCCGAAGAGCAGATCGTAGGCTGCGTCGAAGCCGCTGACAAGAGTGGCGTCGAAAATCATGTGTTCGCCCCGCGGAAATTCCAGGATGGATTGTACGGTGTCCGGAACAGTTCTGCCATCTCGCCAGAAAGTCACACCGCCGAATCCGGAAACCGCTGTCGGTAGCGCCCCCAGCATCCAGACGGTCGTGTCAATCTGCTGGATTCCGACTTCGCCAACGAGGCCGAGTGATACTTCTTCATCGAGGCGCCAATTCAGTTCGCGGGCGCGTGCGGCCGATGAAGACGATCTGCGCCAGGAGTCCTTGTAGTGCCACTGAGAACGAGTCATGGCGAAGCGGCCCAGAGCGCCGCTTCGGACGAATCCGTACACGCTCCGATACTGAGGCTCGGTGCGGTAGAGCAGGCCGGCCTGAAAAATCTGTCCTGACACCTCGCGCGCGGCTTTCGCTATGGCGCGGGCGTCTTCCATGGTGTGCGCGATAGGGGCCTCACAATAGACGTTTTTACCTGCAGCCAATGCCGCCAGTACGATTTCGCGGTGCAGGTGAGTTGGGGTCGCAACGAAAACGGCTTGGATGGACTCATCTTGAAGGAGACTTCGGTAGTCTTCCTCGCGCCTGGCGCCCGGATGCGAACGTTCTGCTCGTCGCAACATCAGCGGGAAGTGATCGCAAATGGCGGTCAATTCCATTTCCTCGATCTCCGAAATGACCGCCGCTATTTCTCGGCCCCAAGAGCCAAAACCAATGACGGCGCACGTAATGGGGTCATCCGTGGTGACGCGATCTGAAAAAACGGCCTCCGCGACTGGAATACGTTCACCGGCCGCCAGTACACCAGCAAGCGTACCTAGAGACGATTTCTTCAGGAAACTGCGACGAGAAAAAGAGTTTCGAAACACGATTCAGGGTGTTGATTTGGCACGTTGGGAAGAAAAAAGATACGACGGTCACAGATCAATGGTTCGCAGTTTTCAAGGCGGAGGAAAACCATCCCAAACGCCCGACCTCAGCGTCCACCGGGACTCCACTTTTTCGAATGATGCCGCAGCGGTTACATCTTGAAATTCAAATTGACCGTCCTGTTTGGTTGTTACCAGCATGGCGGTTGACCAGGCGTCTGCAAGAGCAGCCGAATGGCCTGCGACTGCTGACACAATTGGACCTGTAATAGAGTGCCCGGTTCGCGGATCAATTACATGCCCGTATTCAGTGTCATTTTGGACGAAGGACTTGCCATGGATCGCAGAAACGGAGAGGGCGGTCCCAGCGAGATCACAATGAGAAAACCAGTTCGGGTCTTCGTCACTCTCATTAAGATCCTCCCTCTCATAGGGGTCTTCGATCCCAATTCTCCACGGCCCACCCGTACTATCTGTACCGATTGTAAGCACTGAGCTCGTTCCCCCATGCAGCAGCGCGCAATCGATGCCCGCATCCTTCAGCAAACTTTTACACTCATCGAGGGCCCATCCCTTTGCGATGCCTCCAAGGTCGAGTTCGATCCCTTTAGCTAGGAATCGAACAGAACTATCAGACCCATCCAGCGACACGTTCTCGAATCCGGTTACGCTGAGCGCGCGCTTGAGCTCGGATTCGCCTGGCCTCTGGGGCGTACCCGAGGTGAACCCCCACGCACGCAGTAAGGGCCCAACCGTTGGGTCAAACGCACCACGGCTGTCATGATAGACGTTCTGACACAGCGACAAGAGCTCAAACAGCTCACCCGATACTCGAACCGGGCGTTCGCCTGCGACGCGATTGACGCGGGAGAGTTCGCTTGCTGGACCGTAAAAACTAAACCGTTTCGCTATCCGCTTGATCTCGCGGATCGCTTCTTCGCCCGCAGATCTCAGATGCCCCTCATCATCTCCGTGGAGCACGAGTTCGAACCTCGTGGCCATTGCATTGCATGCGAGTGATACAGTGGGCATAACTGAAAATGGGGCGGGCGCCTGCGGCGCCCGCCCCAAAAACGAGTGAGTGTGATTCCCGTCAGGACAGTTCGAACGTTCCGTAGGTCGGCATCGGTACGTTGAAGCCGCGGCCCGTGTGGAAGGTGCGATCTTCTGGATTGAGGAAAATTGCCTCCCCAAATCTATCCGAGGCTTCGGCCATGGAAATAATGCTCTGCGCAATGATGGCCACGTCGATATTCCCGTTCGTGGTTCCGTCTGTTCGAATGGCGTTGAATAGATTGTCAACGTGAGCAGGACCTGATACGCCAGGCTCGAGATTTTCGTAGATCTCCTGGTCGACCAAATCCGCAAATGGTCTCTCGGGCCGGAGCTCGACTGACCCGCCGCCGAAGTAAAGGGTGGCCTCGCTTCCGCGGATAACCTGACTCACACCTTGCTCATTTACGGTCGATCCAGCGATCATCATGCAAAGACCCGAGGGGAATTCAACCAGCAACTGGGTATTATCGTTTACAGAGCGATCTTCTGGACCGAGGGTAGCGTCGGTGACTTTTTTATTTCCGATGCAGACTACCCGCTTAGGCAGTTCATGCACGTCGGCCGCAATGATCAGGGGATGGATCATGTGAGCCAGTAGGTCGCCCAGGATGCCGGCGCAATACGGAAGATATTTTCTCCAACGATGGTAGTGCTCTCTGTTGAAGGAGGGACGATTGTGGACCGATCCCAGCCAGTGATCCCAATCCATGGTTTCAGGCGTAACACCTTCTTCCAGTCTGTAGTAATTCCACTCGCCATCAGGAGAATTGCGCATGTAAGAATTCTGCGCGAACGTGGCGGCGCCAATTTTACCAGCTCTCACCAGTTCAGCCGCCTTATGCCATTTGGCCTCCGTACAGTACTGCGATCCGATCTGGAATTTCATGCCGGTTTCCTTGACGACGTCATAGATCTGAAACGCCTCTCCGAGATATCGGGTCATCGGCTTCTCACAGTAGACGTGCTTTCCCGCACGCATGGCATCGATGGCGATTCGAGCGTGCCAGTGATCCACAGCGCCGATGAAAATCACGTCGATGTCTTTGTCGTCCAACAGTTTACGGTGATCCTGATAGGTCTTCACCGTGTAATCTCCAAGATTTCGACTCTGACGCACGCCGTCAATGTGTGCGAACGCCCGCTCACGTCTCCCACTATACAGATCACATGCCGCCATACCGACAACGTTGTAGTCGTAGGTATGTCTGGTTGAAAAATCGGTCTCTGCGTTGGTGACATTCTTTACGTGGGCACCGAATCCTTGTCCCCCAACTCCAATGAAGCCCACGTTCAGCCTGTCATTGGCTCCAAGTACACTGCCTTTCGCAGGAGCCTTTGAGTAGGTGGTAGCGGCGGCGCTGGATTTCACGCTGGCCACCAAGGCACCAGCTGCAAAAGCACTCTTCTTGATAAAATCTCTGCGGGAATCAGGGACTGATACTTTCTGTGGTTCTTTTTTCAGATGTGGCATATCACATTGGAATGGCTTATCAACAGGGCGGCCAACGATTAGAAAATGACCGCGGGTGGAGGCTGAAGATACAATTTCGCTCCTACTAAATGATAACTTTATTCTGTGCTGAATAGACTTCCAAAAGGGATCCCGAAGGGCATTGACGCCGTTTGTGTTCACTCCCCAACTATCATTGGAAACATGAATCGATTATTTCTCCTGGCCGTTGCTCTGAGCGTTATGCTCACCGTGCCAGCCGGTGCGCAGACGACGTATAGCCTCGCCGAGGGATCAACCCTCGAAGTAGATGGCACATCGAATCAGTCGGACTGGAGTGTATCGGCAAACGAGTTCACGGGCAGCTTTGAGCTGGATGACGGTGTCCCGGTGAGCGCGATTGTGACGATTGTCGTCAAGGAAATCAAAAGCGGCCGGAGCATGATCATGGATCGGTTGATGCACAATTCGTTCAATGTAGACGAGTACCCGGAGATGATTTTCTCCCTCGATTCAGCTGAAAAAGACGAAGACGGGGAGTGGAATATGTCGGGATCCCTCGAAATGGTGGGAACGTCGAATCCGGTGATCATCCATATGATCGAGTCTGAGTCGGAAATCGGTACGCCTCAGTTCACGGGGTCCTACGAGCTGAAAATGTCCGATTTCGGGATGAAACCTCCCACAGCCATGTTTGGCTCTCTTCATACAAAAGACGACGTGGTGATCAGTTTCAACTTCATTTTGCAGCAGTAGTTGAACCGGTCCATTATGACTCAGACAGCCTTTCAGAGGCTGTTTCTTCAGATCTGAGGGAATTGATCTGATCTAGACATTGATGTTTCCCCCTTTTTTTGGTTCATTTAGGGATAATCAAGTGTTCCGGCCTTGATTTGTTCAGCGGAAGGATTTCGGAAGATTCACTTTTCAAATGAAACTCATCGTTACAGGAGTGTTGTTGCTGACTTCAGCCGCAGCAGCACTAGGGCAGAGCATATCGTTTCGGGATGTCACGGTAAGCGCAGGACTGGAAGGATATCCAGGCGGTATTGGTGTGTCCGCGTTTGACTTCAATCGGGACGGCTGGGATGACCTGACCTTTGCGGTTGATGGTGGGGGTCCTGTCCTGCTGCTAAACAATCGGGATAATACCTTTTCCGATGTTACAAGCATCCTCGGTGTCACGGCTGAAGGCAGGATGCTGGTGCCGATATGGGTAGATGTGAACAACGATCAACGTCCGGATCTCTTTATCGGACAATCGGCCGACGGGCGAAGTGCCCTCTATGTGGACCAAGGAGATGGGACCTACCTGGATGAGGCCTCCGCCATGGGATTGGATACTGCCGCGAAGCTGGGAACGGCAACGTTTGGAGATCTGAACAACGACGGCTTTCAGGATCTCTTCCTCGGAGTCAACAAGGGTCCGGACAAATTGTACTTGAATATGGACGGACTCCGATTCGAAGATGTCACGGAGTGGTACGGAGTTCAAGGTGATTCTTCCTCCACGGCAATGCAGGCCATGTGGATCGATCTCGATGAAGATGGAGACAGAGATCTGATCGTGATGCATGATCTGGATGATGTGACACTTCTATACATCAACGATTCGGGTACCAACTTCTCAGAGGAGGCTGCGCGATACAACATTCAGGATGTCGGAGTCGGGTACTCGATGGGTCTCGCGTGGGGCGATCCCAATCAGGATGGTCATCTTGACGCGTACGTGACCAGAATTCTAACCGCAGGCCTGTACATGTTCGATGGTGTGCGATCATTCACGGAAGAAGCGACCGTTTGGAATGTGGCACACAATGGCGTCTCCTGGGGTGTCTCATTCGGTGATTTCGATAATGATGCGGATGATGATCTGGTAATCGTATCTGCCGCGGCTGCCGGTGTACAACCTCCGTCACTGTTCCTGAACGAGATTGGTCGGTTCAAACCCGAATATGAGATTGGAGATTTTCGTTTTCAGGCGCAGGACAAGGGTTTGGCGGTCGGCGATTTCAACAATGACGGACTCCTGGATATCGTTATTGCGAATCAGGGCGGCCGTCACAGATTATTGCTCAACGAGACGACCTCTGCGGGATCCTGGCTCTCCATCGAACTTCGTGGATTAGAATCAGACAGCTTCGGGTTCGGTGCCCGCCTCGAACTAGACGTGCAGGGCCGAACGCTGACTCGATTGCTACACGCTGGCGAGGGTTACAATTCGCAGAACAGTGCGCGCGCTCATTTTGGAATTGGAGATGCCACCACCACAGATGAGTTAAGAATATTCTGGGATAGCGGTTTGGTACAAACAGCGCGTGGTCTCGATGCTTCGCGACGATATGTGATATCGGAGGAACTGAGATCTACTGATGTTGAGAATCCTGACGAACTGCCTCAATCGTTTTCGGTCCACATGGTGTATCCGAATCCCGTCCATGGCCGAGCCACGTTTGAACTGGAGCACGAAGGAGCACGCAGGTTCACCCTTCAGGTGTGGAACGTAGCCGGACGCCAGATTGAAGTTCGTCATATCGACACGCCGTTTTCGGGCAAGGTGAGGTTCACACTCCCCGTAGAGGGCTGGTCGAGCGGAGTCTATGTGTATCGCTTCCTCTCAGAGACTGAAGTTTACACGGGCTCGTTCGTCGTCGAGCATTAAGGGGCTGGCCGGGCCCCAGGCCATAGTTTTTAGATCAAAAAAAGTGGGGCGGGTGCATTCGCACCCGCCCCAAATAGCATCTATCAGCTAAGAACCGCGGATTAAGCCTGGTCTTCTTCCTCTTCAACCACTTCGTAATCCACGTCTTTTACTTCGTCGCCGTCTTCTTCCTCTTCCTCATTTGAGTCGGAAGATTCGGCAGTCGAAGCGTCCTGCTGAGCCTGGTAAAGATCCTGACTGGCATCGCTCCATGCTTCATTCAGCTGCTGCATGGCCGACTCCATGTCTTCAAGGTTGCTCTCTTTATGTGCCTCCTTGAGACGCTCAAGAGCAGATTCGATCTTTGCCTTCTTATCCTCGGGGAGCTTCTCGCCGTAATCGGAAAGATTCTTCTCGCTGGAAAAGATGAGCGAATCAGCCGTGTTGATCTTGTCAACTTCGTCTTTACGCTTCTGATCTTCTTCTGCGTGCGCCTTGGCATCCGTCCGCATCTGTTCGATTTCCTTGTCCGTAAGGCCGGAAGAGGCTTCGATGCGAATGGACTGTTCCTTACCGGTCGCACTGTCTTTCGCCGAGACACTCAGTATGCCGTTCGCGTCAATATCGAAAGTGACGGCGATTTGCGGCAAGCCTCGTGGTGACGGCGGTATACCATCAAGATGGAAACGACCAATCGTCCTGTTGCCAGTAGCCATCGAGCGATCTCCCTGCAGTACGTGAATTTCTACCGATGGCTGATTGTCAGCAGCCGTCGAGAACGTTTCGCTTTTCTTGGTCGGGATCGTGGTGTTCGCCGCGATCAAATTCGTGGCAACGCCTCCGAGGGTCTCGATTCCGAGGTTCAGTGGCGTGACATCCAGGAGGAGCACATCTGACACATCACCCGACAGCACGCCACCTTGAATGGCAGCCCCTACCGCAACGACTTCGTCAGGGTTGACCGAGCGATTTGGTTTCTTGCCGAAAAACTCTTCGACCACTTCCTGAATCTTTGGAATTCGGGAGGAGCCACCAACCAGAATGACTTCATCAATCTGATCTTTGGTGAGGCCTGCATCCTTCAGCGCTTTCTCCATTGGTCCAATGGTGCGCTGAATCAGACCGTCAACGAGCTGCTCAAATTTGGCCCTCGTTAAGTCGAGCGTCAAGTGCTTGGGCCCGTCCTGGGTCGCAGTAATAAATGGCAGATTAATGGTCGTCTGTGTGGAAGAGGACAGTTCGACCTTAGCTTTCTCGGCGGCTTCCTTCAGACGCTGCAAGGCCATGGCATCTTTGCGAAGATCGATCGACTCATTTTTCTTGAAGTCGTCCGCAATCCAGTCGATCAGGCACTGATCAAAGTCATCACCGCCAAGGTGTGTATCACCACTGGTTGCCTTGACTTCGAATACGCCATCTCCAAGCTCAAGAATCGAGATATCGTAGGTTCCGCCTCCCAAATCGAAGACAGCCACTATTTCTTCCGCATCCTTGTTGTCCAGGCCGTATGCAAGGGCAGCGGCCGTGGGTTCGTTGATGATTCGTCGGACGTTCAAGCCCGCGATTTCACCGGCTTCTTTGGTCGCAGTTCGCTGGGCATCATTGAAATAGGCCGGAACGGTAACCACCGCTTCAGTAACCTTTTCTCCCAGATAATCCTCGGCGGTCTGCTTCAATTTCTGAAGCACCATTGCGGAGATCTCCTGCGGCGTATAGACGCGATCATCGATTTTCACACGAGCCGTGTTGTTATCCCCTTTGACAACGTCGTAGGGCACAGTCTTAAGTTCTGATCCCACCTCCTTGAACATCCTTCCCATAAATCGCTTGATCGAAAATATGGTGTGCTCAGGATTGGTGATCGCCTGGCGTTTTGCCGGGGCACCAACGAGGCGTTCGCCGTCTTTCTTGAACGCGATTATCGAAGGTGTCGTGCGGTCACCTTCAGCATTGGTGATGACAACGGCTTCGCCACCTTCCATTACGGCAACGACGGAGTTCGTCGTTCCAAGGTCAATTCCTATGATCTTTCCCATAGAGGTCTGATCCGATTCTGTTTGTGCAATGTAATTTTGTCAGGTAGACACGTGATTTGCGTCTGTTGGAAGGGAATTGCAAGAACAGTGCCGATCTCTCTATTCGGACAAAATGTCAGCATCCAAATCATTTTCGGTGTTCAGTTTGAGCGGATTCGGTTCCTATATTGGGGACAAGGCACACCCAAACGATGAAGTATTTACCGAACGCGCTGACCATCACCCGCATACTGGTCACGCCTTTTTTGTTGACTCTGCTATTCTTCGATACTCTCGTTGGATATGGTTGGGCGTTGGCGCTATTCGTGTATGCCTCAATTTCAGACTGGGCAGATGGGAAGGTTGCTCGCCACTATGGCACAGGTTCCGCACTAGGGCAGTTTTTGGATCCCATTGCGGATAAGGTCTTGGTTCTTGGCACATTCATCGCGCTCATTTTCATTCTACCTGAATATGTGACGTGGTGGCTCGTAGGGTTGATCGCCCTTAGAGACGTTGCGGTGACAGTCCTGCGATTGTGGTTGAAACGCGGCGGCAAAACGCTGAAGACTTCGCGGTGGGCCAAATTGAAGACCACTTTTCAGTTGACGTTCTTAATTGCAGTTCTTCTGCTGCTGACGGGATCGAAAACGGTCGAGCCGGTTCGAGGATGGGCTATCATTACTCTGGAGAGCCCCTTTATTTTCTGGGGACTGGTTGCAGTCACTGCCGTCACGCTGTGGACAGGCCTTCTATATTTCACCCACCAAGAACTGAGCAAAGCGCCTGATCCGGATGACTCAACCAAGGATTGATCTGGCGAGGAACGTCGCGAGACATTTATTGCGCATTGGTGCCGTCACATTGTCTCCCCTGGAGCCTTTTACCTGGGCATCAGGTCGTCTGGCTCCAGTCTACTGCGACAACCGTCTAACCCTCGGATACCCGGACGTAAGATCAGATATCGCGAAAGGATTTGCGTCGGTAATGAAGGACGAAAGCATCTCCTGTGATGTGATCGTTGGGACCGCCACGGCCGGGATACCTCACGCCGCATGGCTGGCAGAAAAGATGGAATTGCCGATGGCTTACGTCCGCAGCAAAGCCAAGGAGCATGGACGGAGCAATCAGATCGAAGGACTCGCCCCGGATGGTGCGAGGGCAGTCGTCATAGAAGATCTGGTCTCGACCGGAATGTCGTCAACGGCGGTTCTGAAGCCGCTTGCCGAGGCAGGCGTGAACGTTCAGGCCATTCTGGCAATATTTACCTACGGGCTGCCGATTGCGGATCGGGCATTTGCGGCGGCGGGGGTGCCCCTTCATACCCTGTCCAGTTTTCCTGTGCTCATTGAAGAGGCCTCGAGGTCGGGCTCTCTGACCTCAGATGAACTGAATTCGCTGAACGCCTGGTACCGAAATCCCGCGAGATGGTCTGCAGATCGGGGAGGGAAGTAGCGTCATGAAGGCAACGGTGATCACGATCGGGGACGAGCTGCTCATTGGTCAGATCGTGAATACTAACGCCGCGTGGATCGGCGAAGAATTGACCCGTCTGGGAATAAGTGTTACGCGAATGGTGACGGTCTCGGACGATTCTCATGAGATTCAGCAGGCTGTCGAACGAGCAGTACAAGAAAGCCGCGTCGTTGTCACTACGGGGGGGCTTGGCCCAACACACGATGATATCACGAGTCAGGCCGTCGCATTGGTATTTGATGTCGAACTGGAGCTGGACGAGAGCATCATGTCGATCATCCGGGATCGGTTCGAGAGCAGGGGTTTCAGTCTTCCGGAATCAAACACGTCCCAGGCGATGATACCGGCAGGATTTGAGAGCATCGTCAATTTGGCGGGTACGGCACCGGCCTTGTTGAAATCATATGATCACGTTGAGGGCCAAGGGCTCTTGGCGGTTCTTCCGGGCGTGCCGCACGAGATGAAGAAATTCATGCGGGACAATGTTCTACCCAGATTTACCCAAATGGAAGGCGCGCAGAGCATTCAGCAGAAAACTCTTCTCACGGTCGGCATCGGGGAGTCCCACCTTCACGAGCTGCTGGAGGGAGTAGAAAGCTCTCTGAATGAAGGGCTTTCACTGGCATATCTACCGTCTCTGGCCTCGCTCAGGCTTCGACTTACGAGTGTCAGTGATGACGAGGATGCGGGACGATCAAGACTGGAAGAGCTCGAAAAGTGGATTCGAGATCGTGCCGACAAGTGGATATATGGCGAGGGTGATGACTCCCTGGAGGGTGTACTCGGCCGGATGCTACGGGATCGCGGGATGAGTCTGGCGATCGCGGAAAGTTGTACTGGAGGCGGGATTGCGAATAGAATCACGAATGTGCCCGGTGCGTCCGAATATTTTGTCGGAGGAGTCATCACCTACTCGAACGAGGTGAAAAAAGACCTTCTGGGTGTACTGGCCGAGACGCTGGATAAGTTTGGATCGGTCAGTCGGCAGACCGCCAGTGAGATGGCGCAGGGAGTTCGGAACCGGTTTGGTGCTGACATCGGCATGAGTGTCACCGGAATTCTGGGTCCCGGCGGCGGTTCTAAGGAAAAACCAGTTGGAACGGTCTGGCTCGGCATCTCGTCGCAGAAGTCGACTAGCGCCGTAAAACTGCGCCTCGGAAAGGATCGAATTCGCAACAAAGAGCGCGCATCAACCGCTGCGCTGAACCTGATTCGAACGACGATACTGAAGTGAGCGGTTCATAGCAATCACACTCGCTCGTCACTCGATTTGTGGATAACAGTTTCCGCAGGGGCGTGGACCGAACGTTATATTTATTCAGGCGCCGTGTCTTAGAGATAATCAAGTTTAGAATCGGTTTGAAGGGAGGCTTCTGGGGGCTATGACACACAAGTGACACCCCTTCATTCGTATAATCCTTTGTCGATTTCAAACGAGAGGGAATGGGCCACTACAGGTGTTTAAGGTGTGTTCAGGATTATGTATAACATATGTTGCACATAAGTTTCTGCACACATATATTAGCCCACAAGTTCCGTACAAGGACCTCTGCTGGATCGACCGAACGACCGTCTTGAAACGGGTATTTCTTATGGCTGAACAGTCGCCGAACACAACTCAATAAAAATTATGAGCAACCAGGATTCTGCTAAACAAAGAGCCCTTGATCTGGCATTGAAACAGATCGAGAAAAACTATGGAAAGGGTGCGATAATGCGTCTGGGAGATGTTCCGGAAGTTGCGATGGATACCATTTCGACTGGTTCGTTGCTACTGGATTCAGCTTTGGGCGTTGGCGGTGTCCCCAGGGGGAGAATAGTTGAAATATTTGGCCCTGAATCCTCGGGTAAAACAACCCTGGCCACACACATTATTGCGGAGGCTCAAAAACTGGGCGGAACGTGCGCGTTCATAGATGCAGAACACGCTTTTGACCCCAGTTACGCGCGAAAACTGGGTGTAAATACGGACGATCTGCTCATGTCCCAGCCCGACACGGGAGAAGACGCACTGAACATCTGCGAGACGCTGATTCGAAGCTCTGCGCTCGACCTGATTGTGATCGACTCGGTAGCTGCCCTGGTGCCCAGAGCTGAAATTGAGGGCGACATGGGGGACAGTCACGTCGGTCTTCAGGCCCGCCTGATGAGTCAGGCCCTCCGGAAGCTGACAGGAACTCTTAATCGCACAAATACCATTCTGATTTTCATCAACCAGATCCGCATGAAAATCGGTGTGATGTTTGGAAGTCCGGAAACAACTTCAGGAGGAAGAGCTCTCAAATTTTATGCGTCAATTCGGATGGATATACGGCGTATTGGTGCCATTAAGGACGGAACCGAGGTTGTGGGAAATAGAACACGCGTAAAAGTTGTGAAAAACAAGGTTGCGCCTCCTTTTCGTCAGGCAGAGTTCGATCTCATTTACGGCGAAGGTATTTCCCCAATGGGTGAGTTGATCGATGTTGGTGTCGAGCACGACGTGATCGTCAAGTCGGGCTCATGGTTCTCCTATGGAGATATCAAGATTGGTCAGGGTAGGGATGCGACCAAGGCCTGGCTCATGGAGAACGACACATTGCGTGAAGAAATCACTCTGAAGGTGAAAGATATTCTTGGCTTGATTCCGAAGCCAGAACCCACAAATGGAGTCGTTGTCGAACACGCAGAGGTTTAGATCTGCCCGTCCGCCCTGGGATTTGCCGTAATATGGGAGGGTGTCCGTCAGGACACCCTCCCATATCGGTTTGAGTGCCGCCCACGTGACTCTGAGACGTGAGGCCGACTGTCTTCGGACCATGTCAAGTAGGTTGCGATTATTCTGAAAGCGGACCTCAAAGATTCGTTCTCGCAGTAACATCCTGGTCTCTACGCGCGTACCTGAATCGGTCCAATCACAAGTCACGATGCGCACCCTCGTCCTTTTCGTCTTTTTGCTACTCAACGCTTCGTCCGCCTTTGCGCAGGTCACAATAAGCGGGGAGGTAACCGATGCGATATCCGGAGAAAGCCTTCCTGGCGCTTCGTTGCATCTTGAAGGGACCTACACGGGCACGATCACCAATGCGCGTGGACAGTTTTCGATGCAGGTACCGTCACAGGCTGCTGTCTTGATCGTCCGATTTATCGGATACAAGTCAGAGCACGTTCAGCTTGATGGCTCATCCAATGAATCGATGTTGGTGCAACTCGAGCGGACGACAATTACCCTCCCGGAAATTACGGTTACCGGGGAAGATCCGGCGATCGCCATCATGAGAAGGGTGATTGAAGAAAAGAAGATCTGGCGGGGAAATCTGTCCACCTATGCGGTAAACGCTTACAACAGATTCAGAATGGAGAACGATACCGGTATTGTGTCGATCTGGGAAAGCAGCACGCGCGCGTTCTGGGATAGAGAAAAAGGCGTTCGAGAGGTATCTCTGTGGCAGCAGCAGACTCGAAATATGGGCATTGACGACCTTCTTCCCGCGGCCCTCTTCGTGATGAATATGTATGACGACGACCTGGAGGTTGCTGGACATAATCTGATGGGCGTCACCCATCCTGATGCCCTCAAGCACTACAGATTTAAACTAAAGTCGATTACAGCCCTCGATGAGACCGAGGTTTACCTAATTGACGTAAGCCCTAAAAACAGGACTGCAGCAGGATTCGTCGGTACGGTTTCGGTTCTGGATGGCGAGTTTGCGTTGATTGCAGCCGACCTTCGGCCCGGCGCCTCGTTTCTGTTTCCACCACCAATTCAGGAAATAAAGGTCCGGTATCGCCAACAGTTCTCTCAATTTGGAGGAACGACTTGGCTTCCCGTTGATTTCCAGGCAGATATGGATGTAAAAGTCGGTCTCGGGGGTATTCTGGAATTCCCAGTCTTCCGAATACGACAGTTGTCTCAACTTTCTGATTTTGAAATCAATATTCCGCTTCCAGACTCACTCTATGACACCGATAGGATGGTGGTCGTGGATTCCAACCTGACGGCTCTAGAAGCACTTCCACCAGATATCGTTACGGTACCATTGACTCCCGAGGAACTGGCCGCTTATGCGACCATCGATTCCACGATGACGATTGGAAAGGCCTACAAGCCGACCGGAATAATGGCTCGTTTTGTGGAGATGGACGGTGGTAGCGGAGATGGAAGATCGGGAGACTCTTCATCAGATTTCTCTCGTTCATTCGGCAAAATCGGGCTGAATCTAAGGCCGCAGCTGTGGTACAATCGGGTGGAAGGGCTACGGCTTGGGGTCCGTGCGGAGCTCTCGCCTGTATCTAGGATCCACCTTCTGGGCTCGATCGGATATGAAGAAGCACGAAAGGCAGCAAGCTATGGTGGTGGTGTCCGGGTAGGAACGAGCAATACACTATCCGTTCGATATGTGAGTGAGACGGTCACCAGATACACCTCTCACACGAGATCCCAATTGATGAATTCTGCTGTGGTGCTCAGCGGCGCCCGAGACTACTTTGATTATATGGGGCTGGAAGGATGGAATGCCACCATTCACCTTGACCGCCTTTGGTCCACTAGCATGGACGTTGACCTAACGTATGCGGCTGAAGAGCATGCGTCACTGCACCAGAATATTTCAAAATCGTTATTCGGCGCCCGCGTTTCGGAGCAAGTCAATGTGCCCGTTGAACAGGGCTCGTTGCAATATGTCCGCCTCTCCATTCGTCACGAAAGTGATGCGATGCCCGTTCCATTGGGTCCGCAGCGATCTCTCGATCTGGAGATTGAAAAAAGTGTGGGCGGCGACGTTGTTACTACAGGTGGTTATCTGAAAGTAGATGCCTCCTTCTTTTGGAGGTTCAATACTTTCTTCAGCCGGCGCTTGCTGCCAAATGCATTGGACGTGCATGTTCTGGCGGGCTCGGTCTTTGGAACTGTACCGGTTCAAAAATTGGGCATCGTAGATGGATCACCAACTTTTACCACCTTTGGCGGGCTGAAAACTGCCAAGAACCCTCCCTACCAAGGCGATCGATGGGCCCTCTTGGCGTGGGAACACACTTTTCGCACCGTTCCTTTCGAATTGATAGGCTGGGAGTGGGCGATCAAGAAACACTGGAACGTCATACTGCACGGTGCTCACGGCTGGACATCGTTCGAAAACTATGAGCCAGCCGGAATTCCGGTTTTCGAATCTGACGGCGTGCATAACGAACTCGGATTCTCTCTCTCCGGCCTGTTTACCCTTCTCAGGCTGGACGCCTCCTGGCGTTTGGATGAGCCCGGCTTCCGGTTCGGCTTTTCGGTGGCTCGACTCTTTTAGTTGAAGCTACTGCGGCCTTTCGAATCACTTCGTCAAGGAATCTGCGGATACGCCCTCGGAACGCTCGACTTCTCGAGTCTCGTCACTGATCCAACCACTCCAGGATGGCGCATACAATTGCGGCATGGGAAGGCCTGCAATTTGAGTTGCGAGGATGTTATGGCAGGCAGTCACCCCCGAACCACAATAAAATATGGTTTGATCGGCCTGGTCAAGATCGGTGAATCTCTCTAGTAATAGCTTGGGGGAGAGAAACTTCCCCTCCTCATCCAGATTTTGCATCCAGGGTCGATTGACCGCGCCCGGAATGTGCCCCGCGACAGGGTCAATGGGCTCAGCTTCTCCCGCGTATCGCTCCGCTGATCTGGAATCGATCAGGTTTACGCCTTGATCCAGGAGATCCGTCGCACTCGCGAGAAGCAGTGCATTTTCCTTTCGGGTGAAGATGCCCTTCTCATGGGGCGAAATACTCGACTGAACCGCTCCCTCTGTGGCCAGCCAAGCGCGCCATCCCCCGTCGAGGACGCTCACGGCTTCATGGCCCAACCATTTCATCATCCACCAGAGCCGGGATGCAAACGCACCTCCCGAATCATCATAGGCGACTACCAAGGAATCGTTATCAACTCCTATCGAAGCTATTAGCGAAGCAAAGTGGTCTGGATCGGGTAGGGGATGCCTTCCAGATTTCCCGTCGCCCGCGGGGCCCGAAAGGTCTTGACCAAGATGAAGATATCTGGACGAGGGAATGTGCGATGTTTCATACTCAGTCATCCCACTTTCTGGAGAGGCAAGAGAGAACCGACAGTCCACAATTACAAGATGGTCGTCATTCAATATTGCCTTCAGATCGATGGCGGAAATAACCGGGAAAACATTGGTTTGAATCTTCATGTGGTTATCCACAACACCTTTTGAATGACTTCGTCAGGACGTAGCTTCGGCCCTCTGCACAAGATACATTTCCTCGCAATATTCTGTCATGTCAGTTGTAACTGAAAGTTCAAAAGTCCAGGGTAAAACGCCCCTGATGCGGCAGTACTACGCGGTTAAGGAGCGCCACCCCGGAACGATTCTGCTATTCAGAATGGGGGATTTTTATGAGACCTTTGAAGAGGATGCCGAGAAGGTACACTCCGTTCTGGGAATCACACTGACCAAGCGTTCGAGCGGTGCCGCTTCCAAGGTGAGTCTGGCAGGCTTTCCCTATCACGCGCTGGATACTTATCTGCCGAAACTGGTAAAGGCCGGATTCAGAGTCGCGATCTGCGAGCAGCTCGAGGAACCGATCAAGGGTAAAAAGATCGTTGATCGAGACGTTGTCGAAATCGTGACCCCGGGAGTCTCGATCCGTACTCAATTGCTCGATCCAAAACAGGCTACTTACCTGGTCTCGGTGCATCTGAAAGAAGTCGGCAGGGGCAAACAAAAGCGGCTTCAGTGCGGAGTGTCGTACGCTGATATATCCACCGGCGAGTTCACACTTGCAGAGACACTGCCAGCAAATCTTGAGACCTTTCTGCGCGGGATCGGCCCTTCTGAAATTCTTTGTGAGAGATCCCTCAGGGACACCATCGAAGGGTTTGGCTTTGGCCATGAGCTAATGACCACGCTTGATGATTGGGTATTCGGCTCGGAATACGCGCAACAGGTATTGATAGAACATTTTGACGTTCACTCTCTGAAGGGGTTTGGAATAGAGGATGGAAGCGTTGGGACTACGGCGGCTGGCGCATTGCTCCACTATCTCCAAGAGACCCAGAAGGGAAGTCTACCACACATCAGGCGTCTCGAGGTTTATGATGAAAGTGCGTTCATGCCATTGGACCGACAGACACTTCGAAACATGGAGCTGATTTCCAATGCTAATTCAGGAGGTCGTGATGGTTCGCTGGTTTCGATCCTGGATGAGACGAAGACCCCAATGGGTGCAAGGCTACTGAGAACCTGGCTGATCAGGCCCCTCAGACGCCTTCCTGACATCATGGAAAGGCAGGCAGCGGTCGAGGCCTTTCATTCTTCCCGCTCGCTGAGAGAGCAGGTCAGGGAACACTTATCGGTGGTGGGAGATCTTGAAAGGGCGACCGTGCGCATAAGTACTGGGCGGGCGTCACCACGAGACCTATCTGGACTCGGACAGACGTTTTCCGTTCTGCCAGAGGTAGTCGCCGTCTTGTCGAGTTCATCCCATAACTCGTTGCAGTCGATGGCGGAGCGGATCGATCTCTGTGATGATCTGAGGGGTCTGATTGAGAACGCCATCGTTGATGAACCACCGGTCAGTCTGAAAGACGGCGGTGTGATCCGGACTGGATACTCGTCCGAACTGGACGAACTTCGAAATATGGCCAAGGGAGGAAAGGAGTGGCTTGCCGAGCTTCAACAGAGCGAGGCGCAGAGGACGGGCATCACCTCGCTGAAGGT
>Ga0208879_1000713_pt1 | contig 33562 bp, 39 predicted proteins | sample Knorr_S15_td_Bot_FD_185605 | JGI IMG/M metagenome (GOLD analysis project Ga0208879, IMG submission 185605) | Marine microbial communities from Southern Atlantic Ocean transect - Knorr_S15_td_Bottom_ad_5009_LV_A (SPAdes) (version 2) | ecosystem: Environmental > Aquatic > Marine > Oceanic | place... | reverse complement strand
GGCGTGAAGGCAACACCCTTTCCTCCACCACCGAACTCGGCGACCTCGTCCGCGATGCGGCCGTTGCGGCGCTCTAAGATCAATCACTGACAATTGTAGGGCGGGAATGGTCATCGACCTTCCCGCCCTACAACGACTTTTTCCGCAGCTCGGTGGAGCTGATGTCTTCGCGAAAGGCTTCCGGGGGAATGGGAACAAACAACGCTTCGAAGCCCGCCGGAATCGCCAACTTTTCCACGGTTTTAAAACCGTCTTTGTCTAAACGACCGGCAACGGCAAAACGGGTTCCCAGCTCCTGGAAGCGCTTCAGCATGGTGGGGACATCGTCGTGGTATTCCGGGCTGAGCAGGCGAACCGCAGTGTCGTAGCCCATCGCAAACCACGCGCCGGGAAACAGCTCGGCCTTTTCAGCAAAAGTGGGCGCGCATGTCAGCGCAACGGAATACACGCCCTGCATCTGCTGCAAGCGCCGTTCGACTTCGGCCATGGAAAGCGTCGGCTTGTCGACATTTGCAATGGAGAGTTCGAGCACCCCCACCCGCCCCGATATTTTTTCCGCCGCTAGCAAAAGTCCTTTGTGCCCGTTGTGCAGCGGGTTGAACGATCCGGGCAGGAGGATCATCTTCCCGGGAACGTCGTCTTGCCCAACAAGGATGCAGGGCTGTTCACCGGCCAGCAGCCGCTCGTAGGCGGGGATCATGGCGTGTCCACCCCGACATATTCCGCAATAAGATCCAGGACGGCATGGCTCAGTTCCTCTTCCTGTCCGGCACGTCCGCCGGCCGAGAGCGATATCTCGCACACCTGTTCCTGCTGGCGGGATTTAATGCAGACAAAGGCGCGGTCTTTCCCTTTTCGCGGCCGGTTGGTTTGCAGCGCGGCGGTGCAGGCGATCCCGAGAACGGGAAGCGTACCCCCGCTCGTCGTTGAAAAGGTTTCTGCGCGCGCAAAGGCCCGCTGGGCCATGGTTGCGGCCGCTTCGCGCGAACACGCCGGTTCGAGCGTTTCGCCGAGATAATCAAACATGGCTTCGGGGCTGTAAGGAACCTGGGCTTCGAAAACGAAACGCGACGCGCCGGGATGGGTCAACAGCGCAGAAACCGCGCCCGAGCCGCCGCCCGAAACCACGACGCACGCCTTGAATCCAGACGATTGGATCGCTTCGATCAGATGGTCCTGCTCCCGGTTCATGGAAAAAAGAATGCCGGAATCTTCCAGCCATTGGAAGTTCCGGCATCTTCATTTTCCAAGATGACAAATGCTAGTCGACTACGACGACTTCGGTAATGGTGACCGCTTCCTTCGGTACGTCCTGAGCGCCGGTTGGAATCCCTTTGATTTCGTTGACGACATCCATGCCTTCGATAACCTTGCCGAATACGCAGTAGCCCCATCCATCCTGGCCGGGATGATTGAGGAACGCATTATCGTTTACATTGATGAAGAACTGGGCGCTGGCGCTGTGCGGTGCCGAGGTACGCGCCATGGCAATGGTGCCGGTGTCGTTCTTGAGCCCGTTGCCGGCTTCGTTCTCGACCGTATCGGGCGCGGACTTCTGCTGCATGTTTTCGTCAAAACCGCCGCCTTGAACCATGAAGCCATCAATCACGCGGTGAAAAATGGTGCCGGCATAATGGCCCGACTCGACATACTGCATAAAATTCTCGACCGTTTTCGGAGCCTTTTCCGGGTTGAGTTCGAGTTTGATATCCCCTTTAGAGGTTTTTATTAAAATCATGATCATTTCCTTTTTCTGTTCCTGTTGAATTTCTTCCACCATGTCCATGGCGGGGGTCTGCTTCGTTTCACACCCGACCATCAAGCCGGCCAGTATAGACAAACTTAGCATTTGTAGTTTCATGGCATACTCCTCTCATTGCGTATGCCGGCTAAATTATGGATCTCACCCAAAGTTGTCGATCAAGATTGCACGCATTTTGGTTGATCCGGTCGACTAAAGCCTTGGACTCGTGCGGTGCAATGTCTATGGTCTCGCAGATTATTAATCAGGTAAAACCATGTCGGACATCAGTCGCATACAAGAGCGGATCAACCTCTGCATCAAAGGCGAGCTTTGGGAGCAAATTCCAAAGTTTTTCGAGGAACTGCATCCAGCCGACATTGCGGAAATCATCAACCATGCCCCGGCCAGTGCGCACAATGTCCTGTTCGATAAGGTCGACGACGACATTAAGCCCGACGTACTCGCGGAGCTGGATGACCAGGCGGAAGCCGATATTCTCGAAGAGCTAACCGCCGAGGAAATTTCGGACATCGTCGAGGAAATGGCCCCGGATGACGCGGCCGATGTTTTGGGCGAACTCGAAGACGAGCGCAGCGAAGAGATTCTCGAACTCATGGAGGACGAGGAATCCGATGAGGTCCGGGAACTGCTCCAGTACGACGAGGATACCGCCGGCGGCATCATGACCACCGACATCGTGGCGGTCCGCGCCACCATGACCGCCAGCGAAGCCCTTTCCCACATTGGCGCGCTGGACCTCGAAGAACCGGCCTACTACGCCTATGTGGTCGATGCCGAGGGAAAGTTGACGGGCTACGTCCAACTGTGGGAAATTTTAAAACATGCCAACCGGCACCTGACGCTGGAGGAGCTGGCCGAAAAAGAAACCATCGTGGTGCACACCGATGCCGACCAGGAAGAGGTGGCCCGGCTGGCCTCGAAATACGACTTGAATTCGCTGCCCGTGCTGGACTGGCAAAACAAGCTGGTCGGCCGAATCACGGTCGACGACATCATGGACGTCATGGAAGAAGAAGCGTCGGAAGACATCTTCAAGCTGGCGGGTTCCAGCGAATCGGAACTTGCCTATTCCTCCGCCCTGCACGCCTGCAAATCGCGCCTGCCGTGGTTGATGATTACCCTCTTCGCCGGCTTCGTCAGCAGCGTTATTCTCAAGCGCTTCATCGACCACCATGTCGTCGCCCTCAGTTTTTTTGTGCCGATCATCATGGCGATGGGTGGCAACACCGGCATCCAGTCTTCCACCCTGATTATTCGGGGTCTGGCCATTGGCTCCTTCACCGAACGCGAGCTCTTTAAGCTGCTCCGGCGCGAGTTGATGGCCGGTGCAATGATGGGCTTGATCTGCGGAACCTTTATTGGTGGCTGGGCGCATTTCATGGTCGCTGGCAACAGCGACATCCCCTCCATCTATCTGGCCTTCACCGTGGGCGTATCGCTCTTTACTTCCATGACGTTTGCCGCGGTATTCGGCGCATTCGCCCCGCTGTTACTGAACCGCTTCCGCATCGACCCCGCCGTGGCATCCGGCCCCTTTGTGACGGCGTCGAACGACATCCTCTCCCTGTTGATCTATTACGGCATCACCCTTGCCCTCATTCTCCTGCGCACCCATCTAATGGGCCCGTGAATGATCGCCCGCACCAAAGCCATCCCGCTGGCCTGCTACCCCTACTCCAGCACCTCGCGCATTGTACATTGGCTCACGCAACAGTACGGAAAGGTTTCGACCCTGCTCAAGGGGGCCCTCCGGCCCAAAAGCCCGTTTCTGGGCGAATATGAACTGTTCAGCACCAGCGAGCTCCTCTATTTCACAAAACGGGCCGAGGCCCTGCATACGGCCAAGGAATGCAGCATGCTCCACCCCCGGCCCATCTTCCGAACCGACTGGCGGGCCATGCAGTCCGCCTCCTACATCACCGCCCTGTTCAACAAAACCAGCCCCGTTGAGGCGCCGCACCCCGGATACTTTGAACGGTTCGAAGAGTTGCTGGACCTGGCCGCGGAATTTGGCAACCGCCCGCACTTCCTGCATTGGGCCGAGCTGCGCTTTTGCGACTACCACGGCCATGCCCCCCATCTCGACAGCTGTGTTTTTTGCCGGGAAGAGCGGCACCTGCGCTTCTCCGCGGCATCCGGCGGAACCATCTGCCCGCAATGTGCCCGCAGCAAAAAACTATCCTTCATCGAATGCCCGTCCAACGTGCTCGACGTGCTGCGGACCTGGCAAAAACTCGAACGCCCCCATGAAGCAATGGCCCTCAATCTATCCGACAAGCAAACCTTGATTCTCGATACGATGGCCGCGGCTTTCATGCGCTATCATTTCGACATTCCCATCGAACAGCGCCACCGAGCCACGCAACGGTATATGCCATAAAAAAACGGCAGCCTTCGGCTAAACGTTTTCAGGTCGCCTTGGCAACATCGAACTCCGCCATCATGAAGGTATGGTCGGAAGGCTTTTCTTTTTGGCGCGGTTCAAGATCGATTTCGCAGGCGGTGCTGGTGGCGGCCAAGGGCGCGGTGGCCAGAACATAGTCGATGCGCCAGCCGATGTTTCGTTGCACCGCATTTTTCTCGCGATAGTCGAAAAAGGAATAAAGGGCTGCGTCGGGATGGTGCTTCCGGAACACATCTTCGAAGCCGAAGGAGCAGACCTCTAAAAATGCATTATGCGCATCGACGTGGAAACACGGATCGTTCTTTTTGCCGGCCGGGTTCGAAACATCGATGGGCTCGACGGCAATATTGATATCCCCAATCCACGCCAGCGGTTGCCCGGCCCCATACTCCTTTTCGAACAGGGCCTTCAGCCGCGAATACCACTTTAGCTTGTATTGATACATGGCATGGTCGATCGAGCGGCCCTGCGGCACATAGGTGTTTACAATCGGAATACCATCCACGACCGCCCGCACCAACCGGGTTTCATCGGAAGGGCCACCATCGTCAAAACCAAACCGCACCTCTTCCGGTTTGGTTTTGCAGATCAGCGCAACGCCGTTGTAGGACTTTTCGCCCTTAAAAACCACATGGTATCCCGCCGCCTCAATCGCCTCGCGCGGAAAATCCGCATCCTGCGCCTTGGTTTCCTGAATACCGAGAACATCGGGCTGATGGTCCCCCAGCCATTGGAGCAGAATGGGCAGGCGCGAGCGGATCGAATTGGCATTAAAGGTGGCAATTTTCATGGTTCATTTTCCGGTGGTTGTATTTTACGGACCGGATGAAGTCGGATAGACTTCCCCCTGTCAAGCAGGATGGCATCATGGTGAAAGAATATACTACAACTCAACGGACCCCCGTCCTGCTGCTCGCGCTAGCCACTCTCGTGTGCGGATGCAAACCCGTTCCCATCGCAACCCCGGCCACCCCCCAGCAAATTAAAGCGCAAATCACCGCATCCCCGGCCCCGTTGCTTCTTGTACATGTGTGGGCCACCTGGTGCCAACCCTGCCGCGAGGAGTTTCCCGAACTGGTGAAGGTCCTGCAGGGCTATGCTGAAGACCAGCTCGGAAGCCTGCTCATTTCGGCCGATGATCCGGACGATGCGGAAACGGTAAAAGCATTTTTAGTGGAGCATGGCAGTCCGGTTGGCAGTTTAATTTCAACCGACCTCAGCCCGGATTTCATCCAATCGCTTTCCCCCAACTGGTCGGGAGCCCTGCCGGCCACCTTCCTGTTTGATTCCAACGCAACTCTTTTGGCGGAGTGGGAAGGAAAGAAAAGCTACCACCAGTACATTCAAATCATTGAACAACTAAGAAATCAAAACCGCGGAGGACTGTAATGAAAAAACAAATCTGCACGGCATTAGCCATTTCAGGTTTAATGGCCGGTTCGTACCTTGCCTATGGAGCCATTGGAATGGGTGACCCCATCACCGACACCGCCGTCAAGATGAAGAATGTGGATGGTTTGATGGTTACGATCGGCGACCTTAAAGGCGAGCACGGAACCCTCGTTATTTTCACCTGCAACCAGTGCCCGTTCGTCAAAGGCTGGCAGGATACCATGGTCGAAATAGGCAATACCTATCAAGCCAAGGGGTTCGGGGTGATTTTCATCAACTCCAACGATCCCTCCGTCAGTGGCGACCGTTTTGAAGAGATGCAGGAGCTGGCCAAGATGGAAGGATATGAATTCCCCTATGTGGTGGATGCCACCTCCGAAGTAGCCCGCAATTTTGGAGCCAAGAAAACGCCCGATGTATTCCTGTTCAATCCCGCGAATAAACTGGCCTACCAAGGGGCCGTTGGCGAAGGCCGCCGTACCCCGAAAAAAGGCGGTGAGCCCTATCTCAAAAACGCGCTCGACGCGTTGCTGGCTGGGGACCCGGTCGAAAAAGCGTACGCCCCGGCGGTGGGCTGCAGCATCAAGTTTAGATAGCAAATCCCTAGTGCCGCCCGTAGCGGTCGTGCCACAAGTGCTTGAACCACATTCGACTGGTGGCCACGATGACCAACAGCCCGGCCACAACGATCGAGATCATGAAAACCAAGTTGGATCGTTCCTGGGCCGCAAGGTTGCCAGGATCCCTATGCCCATTATAAAAAAAGGCCAAGCAACAGCACCATAAAACCAAGCCACAGCGTTCCGTGCTGCGGCTTCATTTTAAACATGCACACCTTTCCAACTCCCATTATTCCAACCCTGCGTTTATTGGTTAAGTTTTATAGATCTCCTTCAGTTAGACATCCTATAAACAGAACGCTCAAAAAATAGGTGGGGGTTTCCTAATAGTCCGTCTTCCAGTTAACTCCAATGCCCGGCCGCATCTTGGGCCCGGTGCTGGTTTCAACGGAGATATCCCGGGTCAGTTCATACTCGGCTATCATGCTGGCATTGCCCGCCTCGTTGAGCGATTGGTTGACTTCAATATAGATTTCCGGGGTCAGATATTTGCCCGCCGCCACCGAAGAAGCCGCCCCCATCACCGCCGCTTCGCGGTACTCCAGCGTATCAACGCCCACCACCCGTCGGACCTGATACATGAACCCCCCACCGCTCAACCCGCCGGAAAGTTGTCGGGCGGCGGCGGAGTTGCCCGAGCGTTGCCGGCGGACGTTTTTCCAAACTAAACGTCCAAGCCGATTCCTTGATCGCCTTTTCAACGGCTCCATCGCCGGCCCCCTTGACCGCGGCTTTGTACTTCACCCCTCCGCCTCGGCAAAAAGGGCTGCACAAAGCCCGGCAAAACCAACCAGGACCAAAACCGTTCGCTGGAACGTCTGCTTCATAACCGCATACCTAGCGTAGGCAAATCCTTCATGAAGGTCAAAGGAGGGATTCAGCAATTCGCCAGAGCCGGCGCGGCAAGATCCCCCGTTCGTTACGGCATGGGATCATTTGGAGGGATGGTAGAAAATGGACGTGTCAGGTCGCAAGGATTCCGGGGCCGGGGCCACCTTCAGCATCGAAGGAAGATCCTTTTCACATTCCATGGATGGCCATCGAAACAAGTATACAAAGCTGGAGATGGGGAGATGGTTGTTCTGGCCGGAACCTCATCGTGGCACCCATGGACGGGTGAACTACATGATGCGAAACGGTGCGATTCATCCATTTTTTCCGGTAGCTATTCCATTTAATACCAGCCAAGGAGAGTCCGCCCTCGTGTTTTATGCCGCGGAGCAATCAAGCCCGGGGCCGGCCGCACTATCGCGTGGCATCCAGGTATCCGTATGGGAGTGTAGGAACTCGCTGATCGCATCCACAGCCGCTTCTGCATCATGTCCCACCGCGGAAATTTCCAGCGGATCGCCATGCATGACGCCCAGAATCAAAAGTTCGAAAATACTGCGTACATCGGCACGATTTTCATCCTTGCAAATGGTAATTTCAGCCTCGAACGAGCGGGCTAGTTTGGCCACGGCGGCCGCAGGTTTAATATGTAGCCCCTGCTTATTCTTAAAACTAATTTCTCGCCTAATCTGGTTCATGATTGCCCCCGTTCACCTATCCAGCAAGCCATTCAAGGTTAGAATCAACTCACATTCCGATCGGTGAAGTGACTATCATATCTTCGAAATTATTAGAGTCAAGTTTTTTTGTTATATATTAGCTAATCTCATTAAATTATTACTGTTTATGGCGTTAGTAGACAAGTTAGCTTTGTTTTATATATAAACTAGATTCTATAATTTAATTAATAATTATACTTATGGTTACTTTTTTATCCAACTGCCTATACCGCATCATTAAGAGTGTGCAATTCGTAATTTTATCCGCTCAATCTTTTGTCATTGCCTTCATTCCGACCCTCCGCGTATCGTGACCCTCATGCTACCGCAATGGATTATCGAAAAGAAACGGGACGGCCAGGAGCTCGATACCGCAGCGATTCGCACTTTTATCGCCGGCTACACCACCGGTGCCATCCCCGACTACCAGATGTCGGCCCTCGCCATGGCCATCTACTTCAAGGGCATGACCGCCCGCGAAACCGCCGACCTCACCGTCGCCATGATGGAGTCCGGCAAAGTGATCGACCCCGCCGGCATTCCCGGCACCAAGGTCGACAAGCACTCCACCGGCGGCATTGGCGACAAGATCTCCATCCCCCTCGCCCCGCTGGTCGCCGCGTGCGGCGCCACGGTCCCGATGATCTCCGGGCGCGGCCTCGGCATCACCGGCGGCACGCTCGACAAACTCGAAGCCATCCCCGGCTACCGCACCGGCTTGAGTGAAGTGGACTTCTTCCGCACCCTTTCAGCATGCGGCTGCTCCATGATCGGGCAAACCGCGGAAATCGCACCAGCCGACAAAAAGCTCTACGCCCTGCGCGATGTCACCGCCACCGTCCCCTCCATCCCGCTCATCGTCTCGTCCATCATGTCCAAGAAAATGGCCGAAGGGATCGACGCGCTCGTGCTCGACGTCAAATGCGGCTCCGGCGCCTTCATGAAAAATATCGACGATGCCCGCAAGCTGGCCCGCGCCCTCGTCGATACTGGCGTCGCCATGGGACGCAAGGTCACCGCCCTGATCACCGATATGAACCAGCCGCTCGGCCGCACCGTCGGCAACGCGCTCGAAGTCCAGGAAGCGCTCGACATTCTCAACGGCAACGGTCCCGACGATGCCCAAGGCCTCACCATTGAACTGGCGTCCCGCATGCTCGCTGTTGCCGGGATCGCCGATCCCGGAATCGAAGCCAAGCTGAACGACGGCTCCGCCCTTGCAACCTTCCACGAGATGGTCGCCTGCCATGGAGGCAACCTCGAGGCTGGCCTGCCAAAGGCGGAAAAACAGATTCCCCTGCCCGCCTCAAAATCCGGCTACCTTTCCAAGGCCGACGCCGAAGCCATTGGCCGCGCATCGCTCCTGCTCGGCGCCGGCCGCGCCAAGACCACCGACACCATTGACCACGCCGTCGGGATTTCCGGCTTGAAGAAAATTGGTGAACGTGTCGAGGAAGGCGAACCGCTCTGCCTCATCCACTCGAACGGCCACGAAGACCAAACCCAACTATTCCAGCTGCTGGAAACCGCCTTTGAAATCAACGAGCAACCCATTAAACCGAAGGAACTCATCTATGAAATCATCTCTGGTTGATCAAGACCGCGCCCTGTCCCACCTGCTCGACCTGCTATCCGTTGAAGGACTCACCGGACAGGAAAGAAAGGTGGCCGCCGCCCTTACAAAAAAGCTGATCGCCGCCGGTTGCAAAAAGGCGTGGATCAAGACCGACGATGCGCATGAACGACTGGGCGAAGGCTTCGAGATCGGCAACCTGATTGTGCAAATGCCGGGCACCCTCAAGGCGCCGCGCATACTATTTTCCGCCCACATGGACACGGTGCCGCTTTGCAAGGGCGCGGTACCGCTCGTGAAGGGCAACCGCGTGGTCGCTCAGGGCGATACGGGCTTGGGCGGCGACGACCGCTCTGGCTGCGCCGCCATCGTGACGCTGGCCGAGACGTTGCTGAAACATAAAATCCCCCATCCGCCGATCACCCTGCTGTTCCCGATCGCCGAGGAAAACGGGCTGCACGGCTCGCGCATGGTGCACTTCAAGGATCTGGGAAACCCTGCCATGGGCTTCAATCTCGATGGGCAATATCCGAACGAGATCGTGATCGGCGCCATGAGTGCCGTGCGCTGGACCGCCGAGATCACAGGCCTCTCCACCCATGCCGGCCTTGAGCCGCACAAAGGCATCTCCGCCGGCCTGATCGCCGCGAAGGCCATGGCCACGATTTCCGCCAAGGGCTACTTTGGAAAAATTATGAAGGGCAACCGCACCGGCACCTCCAACCTCGGTGCGATGAGCGGCGGCGAGGCCAGCAACCAGGTGATGAATAAAGCGATCATGACCGGCGAGTGCCGCAGCCATAGCCCGACTTTCCTCGAACAGATCATCAAGGTCTACACCACCAGCTTCGAACAAGCTGCCAAGAGCGTCACCAACGACCGCGGCCAATGCGGCACCGTCAAGTTCACCACCCTCAGCGACTACAACGCGTTCCGCCTCAAGAAATCGGAAGCGTGCGTGAAAATAGCCAGCAAGGCCGTCGAAGCGGTCGGCAAGAAGCCGAACCCGCTGGTGATGGATGCCGGGCTCGACGCCAACAACTTTAATGAAAAAGGGCTCCCGACCGTCACCCTCGGAACCGGCTCGCACAAGTTCCATCAGGTCGAGGAATATGTCGACATCAAGGAATACCTCACCGCCTGCGATGTCCTGCTGAACATCACCCAACTCGCTACAGGCTAAATTTCCGACACGCCTGCCAGGCGGCGGCTTCGAGCGCTTGGTGCGTCTTTGAATCGAGCTTGATCTCGGTGGTTTTGTCTTTTTTCCAACCTTTAATGGTCAGTGTGGCGGGCAGGCCGGCGGGGGGTTCTTCAAACAAGGTGGCGTAGAAAACGAGCGCGGTCAGATAGGCCCCGGTCGGCGCGGCGTGGGAATGGTCGGGGGCGTGCAACGGCAGCTCGGGCATGGATTCGTAGGCGAGCTTCCACGCCAGCCCCACCGGCGCCACGTTTCCGCCGGTGGCGCGCGCCAGCTCGGAATAGGCCTCAACCAAACGATCGTACATTTCGGGGAACCGTTCCGCGCCGCGGCGGGCGTCGTCCGTATCCTGCTTCATCCAGCCGACGGGCTCCTTGTAGGCAGGCGTCAGGTAGTAGCATTTTTTGGCGCCGGCCTGGCCGGCGGCGGCAGCAAGCCGCTGGCCATACTTCATCATGGTATCCGGCTCGATGACCGGCTCGAAACTTTGATTTTGGAAGACCACAACATCGAAGTTCCCCGCCTGCATTTTCCGGACGGCCTGGCCGGCCTCCCAATGGTGTTGAAACGTCCGGCCGGGCGGCGTTTGCTGCTCGTATTCCAGTTCATGCCCCTTGGCCGCGGCCATTTGCCGGAGAATTTCCGGCACGCCGTGCACATAGGTGTAGCTATTGCCGACAAACAACACCCGCAGGGCTTCCGCCTGGGCCCCGAGCGCGCCGCAGAGCAGAATAAGGACAACCAGCACGCGGCGGGTCATGCAGACTCCCCATACACGCGGGCGCGGGCGTCGTCGATCCGGTGGAAAAAGTTGGCTTCGCCGATTTCGGCCAACAGGCCGGCGCGGTCGAGCATTTTGCGGACGGGGAATTTCATGCGGATAAAAAGCAACTCGATCTGGTTTTCGCGCAGTTTGGACACCATGTCGGCCAGCATTTCCACGCCGGAGGCATCGATGGCGTTGATGCCCTGACAGTCGATGGCCAAAAAGGCGGCCTCGGGATATTCGCCGCAGGTATCGAGCAGGATCTCCTCGAAGTAGGAGGTGTTGGCAAAGAAGAGGCGCCCATCGAACCGGATGACCGGCATCTGGGGATCGACCGTCAGGTTATAGAGATCGTGCGTGCGGTAGGTGCCATCCTCGTGCCGGCCGAGCAGGGCCACATTCGGCTTCATGGTCTGGAACAGGAAGATCACGATCGAAAGCGCCGCGCCCACCAGAATGCCGTTCTGCAGCTGCGGGGCAAATACCAGCGTGGCCACAAAGGTGAAGAGCGCCGTGAAGCCTTCGAGGCGGCTCACTTTCCAATAACCGAACAGCCGCTTAAAATCGAGCAGGTTGACGACCGCGACAATGATGATGGCCCCGAGCGCGGCCTTGGGCAAGTAGTACAGCGTACCCGCCAGGAACATCAGGAACAACGCCACAAAAACACCGGTAAAAATGCAGTTCAAGCCGGTCTTGGCGCCGGATGCAAAGCTGAGCGCGGTGCGCGAAAGCGAGCCACTGACCGGATAGCCGCCCGCAAAACCGGCCGAAAGCGCCGCCACCCCCTGCCCGATCATTTCCTGATCGAGATCGAGCGGCTGGCGGCTCTTGGCGGCCACCGCCTTGGCCACGCCGGTCATTTCCATGAAGCCGATCAAGGTGATCGCCAGCGCCCCGGGCAACAGTTTAAGTACCGTACTCCACTCCAGCGCAACCGGAACAAATTTCGGCAACCCGCGCTGGATTTCGCCCACGATCGAAACCTTTTCCGACCATCCGAGGAAATAGACCAGTGCCGTGGTCACCACCACCACGAAGAGAGCGGCGGGCAGCTTGGGCAGCACCTTCTTCAGGATAACCAGGAGCGCAATCGAGAGTCCGCCGAGCCCAAGGGCCAGCCAATTAGTACCGGGCAACCCGGCAAACAGATTCCAAAGATCCCGCAGATACCAGCCGGAACGTTCCATCTGCAGGCCAAACAACTTGCCGACCTGCGACGAAGCAATGACCAGCACCCCGGCGTGCACAAACCCATCCAGCACCGGCCGGGATAGAAAGTTGGCCACCACGGTCAGCTTAAAGAAGCCAATCAGCAGGCGAATGATGCCGAGCACCACGGCCAGCACGCCGGCGAGCACGACATACTCGGCTGTTTCGGGCACGGCCAGCGGCATCAGCGCCGTGGCCGTCAGCAGCGAGGTCATCGCCACCGGCCCCGTCTGCAAATGGTGCGACGACCCCCACAACGCGCCGAACACCACTGGCAGAAATGATGCATAGAGCCCCACCACCACCGGCAGGCCCGCCAGTTGCGCATAGGCCATCGATTGAGGAATCAGCACCAGCGCCACCGTCAGTCCGGCGAGGAAATCAGCGCGCAGGTCCGCCTTTGCGAACCGCCAGTTTAGAAATGGGAACAACCTCTTGAGCATCAAACAATATCTCCTACCCAGAATACGAAGAGTCACTTTGTTTAAAAAGGCATCCCCGTTCAAACTTAATCTGATGATTGATTCTGCATGCACTTGCGCCTAAACTCCTTTTTATGAACATACAAATCAACCCGCTCACGCTCGATTCCGCGGCGGAAGCCGTCCGAAAAAAATGGCCGGCGGCCCAACCCCGGTGCGGACTGATCCTTGGTTCCGGCTGGGGCGATGTCGTCAAGGATTTCGAGGGCGAGGCAATCCCGTACCACGATATCCCCGGCTTGGGGAAAACGGGCGTCCTGGGCCATGCGGGAACCCTGCTCCACAGCCAGGTCGGCGGCATGGAAGTCCTGATTTTCCAGGGGCGGCGGCATTGGTATGAGGGCGAAGGCTGGACCCCGGTCATCCTGCCCACCTATCTGCTTCACGCCATGGGTGCCACCACCGTCCTGCTCACCAACGCGGCCGGCGGCATCCGCGACGACCTTGCGCCGAGCTCGTTGATGGCGATCGAAGACCACATTAACATGCTCGGCTCCAACCCGCTGGCCGGCCCGCACAACCCCAGGCTCGGCACCCGCTTCCCCGATCAATCCGCGGTGTACGACCCCTCGTTGCGCGACCTTCTCCTGAAGTCCGGGGCGGACCGCTCGGGCGTCTATATTGCCACAACCGGCCCCACCTTCGAAACGCCGGCGGAAATCCGGCAATACCGCGCCATGGGCGCGGACGCCGTCGGCATGTCCACCGTCCCCGAAGCAATCGTGGCCAATGCGCTGGGCATGCGGGTGGCCGGCCTATCCTGCGTTTGCAACTGGGCCGCGGGCATCAGCCCCACAAAACTCACCCACGAAGATGTCAACGAAGTGGCCGAAGCCACCCTACCGCGCATGAAGCAAACCATTACCGCCTTTTTCGAGGAGCTGGCCCATGAATCCCGATGAACTGATCCAGCGGGCGCACGAGGCCCAGGAACAGGCCTACGCCCCCTATTCCAACTACCAGGTCGGCGCGGCCTTGCTCTGCACGGATGGAAGCCTCTTTACAGGATGCAACGTTGAAAACGCCTCGTATGGCCTGACCAACTGCGCCGAACGAACCGCCCTTTTTTCAGCGGTGGCCGCGGGGCATTCCGATTTTGCAGCGCTGGCGATCGCCGCCGGCGGCGAAACCGTTCCCTTTCCCTGCGGCGCCTGCCGGCAGGTGCTCTCCGAATTTTGCGGGGCGGATTTTCCGGTCCACATCGCGACCGCGCACGGCATAACCACCACCACGCTGGGCGCACTCCTGCCTCACACCTTCAACCTCAAACCTGGAAACGACGATGCCTGAAGCAAAAACCCTCTATCTCGTCCGCCATGCCCACGCGAGTGGGACCGCGGCAAACCAGACCGATTTCGACCGCCCGCTGAATGCATGCGGAAGGAGAGATGCCCCCGAAATGGGCAAACGCCTAGAAGAACGCGGGGTTCTCCCGGATGTGCTTATTTCCAGCCCGGCTAATCGCGCGACCCAAACCGCTGAATTGATCGCTACCGAACTCGGTATCGCCCCCGATGCCATTGTGTTCAAGTCCGCGATCTACGAGGCCTCGGTCGCGACACTGGTCGAGCTGATCGAATCCATCGACCCGCAATTTTCATCGGCCATGCTAGTGGGCCATAATCCGGCCCTGACCTGGCTCATCAATCAACTGACGGGTAGCCACATCCAGAATGTGCCCCCGTCGGGCATTGCCACCCTCGAGTTTCCACCCACCGAATGGCAAACCATCGCCGGATGCACCGCAAACCTCTTGAATTTCGACATTCCAGAGAATATCGCCCCTTGATGCCCTCCCCGGAAAATAGGGTTTCATTTTGCCGCAAATAAGTGTTGCGCGCGGCGCGCCGGGTGTGTAGCTTTCGCACCTGATTTTTGCAGAACGTAGATTGGAAGAGGTTTGTCATGAGAATTAGAAGAGCAATGCGTAAAAAGCCGCTGCGTCGCCCGGTTAAAAAGCCGCGCCTGAAACGCCAGCGTATGATGCAACATAAAAAACGCCTGATGGGTGCCGGTATCAGTGAAGAAGAGCTGAAGCACATGAACACCAGGCAAATCCGCGCCGCGATCCGCGAAACCGGTGCATAGAAAAGCAATTTTCGATGTTTGAAAAACGCTCCCGATGGAGCGTTTTTCTGTTTATAGACTCTTTTTAATCCGGGAGGACGTATGGGCAAGCAGAACATTGTACTGGTCGGCTTCATGGGCACGGGCAAAACCACCATTGGTCAGCTCCTGAGCGAGCAGACCGGCATGCCGTTGCTGGATATGGATCATCTGATCGAAGAACGGGCCGGCAAACCCATCACCGCCATCTTTGCCGAAGATGGCGAGCCCCACTTCCGCGCATTGGAACGGGAGCTGGTCCAGGAGCTATCCGCCCAAAATAGCCACGTCGTTTCCACCGGCGGCGGCATCGTGCTCAACGCCGATAACATGGCCGACTACGAAAAGACCGGCCTGGTAGTCTGCCTGCTGGCGGCGCCCGAAACGATTCTCGACCGGGTCCGGCACGACACCACCCGCCCGCTGCTGGCCGGCGACAAGGAAGCAAAAATTGTCGAGCTGCTGGAAACCCGCCGGCCGCTGTACGAAGCCATCGCGCATAAAATCGACACCAACGGCCTCCAGCCCGCAGCCATCGCGGCGCAAATTATCGTTCTGTACGAATCAAACAATCCTTGAATTCGGCCTGCGATGAGCCACAATACCTGTGTCTGAAATTCATCAACTCAGGAGCATGCCATGACGGACGAGAATAAAGACCAACTACAGCCGGCCGCGGAAAAAATAGCGGCGGAACAGAAACGGCACCAGGAAGTCCTCGCAAAGCACGCCCTGGAACAGCAAGAGGTCAAGGAAGTCCTCGTGTTTATCCAGAAATACACCAAGCCGGCCGCCATCGCCCTTGCCGTGATTTGCGCCGTGGTCTTGGCCAACCGCTTCGTTCAATCCCAACATTTAAAGCAGGAAGTCAAAGCCGACGCCGCTCTCGCACAGGCTCAAAATACCGATGATTTAAAGGCGGTTGTTGACACTTTTTCCGACACCGCGGCCGGACCCATCGCCCTGATGGGATTGGCGCGCGAAAAATACAACGCCGGCCACATCGATGATGCCGACACCTATTACAGCCAATTCCTGAAGCAACACAAAAACCACGAGCTGGCGCCGCAAGCCGCGCTGAACTACATTGCCTGCAAAGAGGCCAAGGGCCAGTATGGCGATGCCCAGTTGCTCTATGGCGCGTTCCTGCAGGAAAAACAGAACTCGTTCCTCGCGCCGATGGCCCGGCTGGGACAGGCCCGTTGCCTGGAGAAGCTTGAACAGTTCGTCGAAGCCAAGTTGATCTACGAAGACCTGATCATCAACTACCCGTCCAGCTCCTGGGCCAAAAAGGCCGAAGCCAACCTGCGCGCGGTAGCCGCTAAGATCAAATAATCAGCGGCGCAACCCGATCCAGCAAACGCCCCGCTCCAACGCGGGGCGTTTTTTATGCCGGGCTATGCTCTTCGAGCAGCAGGTCCCGGGCGCTGATGTACGGCCCGGGAAACATATCCTGGAACTCGTCTTCATCCTCTTTATACAGCTCGCATAGCGACTCGTAGGCCGCGCGGCCATACCGCAACCCGCCGCGCTGGAGTGTCTGGCTCGCGACATCCTGCAGCACAAAACACAGTTCGTCGTCGGTCGAATCCTGCACGTTGAGCAACAACTGCACCTTGGCGGGATTCGCCTTCTGCATGTTGCGCGTGTGGATGTTGTATTTAACATATTCAACGACCCGGTGATTAAATCCTTCCTCGATCATGAAGATGAGTTCAACCAGCTCCACCCGCGTCAAAACCAACCGGATGTTCGGCCCAACCACACTGCCAGGCATCAGTTTGTTGATCTCCTCCAGCGACAGGTCAAAATCCTCGATGATTTGCTCCTGTGTCAGCCCTTCGGATTCCGGAATCCAGTGAATCTGGATGTTGTGCGCCGGATCGGTGTACAACAGCGGCATATCGATCCGGAAATTCGCATCGCAATCCTTGCAGCCAACCCGATTGAGTTGATTCTGCATCAGCGACTGCTTCAGCTCTGGATTCTCGGCGGCATTCACCACTTCGTAGAGTTCGACATCCTGCTGGACGCCGCATGCTGGACATTGAATGTTGTAAACCTTGCTCATGCTCATGAAATCCCTCGTATGTTCAATCGGTCGTCGTTCAAAATGGCGTGGTACTGGTGCTCCAGATCCGCCAGCTCGCGCTGCCAGAACATTTCACTCCCCCAATCGGGAAAGTTGGTCTGGAATTTAAAATCGTCTACCTGCGTGCTGCACCACGCTAGAAAATAAATAATTCGCATAGCCCGTAGAATTTCCACCAAGCGCAGCGTGCGGTCATCGAACTCCAAAAACTGCTCATAGCCTTCCAGGATCAGGTTGATCTCATGGCGGCTTTGGTTGGCATGGTCGGGCAGCAGCAACCAGATATCCTGTACGGCGGGCCCCATCACCATGTCATCGAAATCAATAACCATCAGCCCCTCATCGGGCCGTTCGAGAATGTTGGCGCGGTGGCAGTCGCCATGGATGCGCTGCAGGTCGACCCCTTCAAATTCGCGCAAGGCAATATCGACGATACGGCTGGTGATCTCCTTAAACCGACCGGCCTGATGGGACGACATGAAACCGCCGCCCAGCAACTGTTCAATCTCGGGCAGGGTGGTGCTTTCCGGATGCATACGCAGGCGGTGGTCCGCATCGTGCGTGCTGCCCGCCAGATGAATCCGCCCGACGATGCGGCCCAGCCTGCGCCAGCCTTCGTCGGACTGCAGCTCCATTTCGCGGCCCGCCCTCTTTGGAAACACGGCGAACAGCAGCTCGTCATACGAGCCGATCGTACTCCCGCCCGCCAGCGCGAGCGGGGCCACCACCGGGATTTCCGCCGCGGCACAGTCGCAAACAAAATCATGTTCGTCCTGCAACGCCGCGCGCTCCCAGCGCCCCGGTCGATAGAACTTGGCAATCAAGCGTTCGCCGCCGACCGTTTGCAGTTCATAGACGCGGTTGATATAGCTCGGCAACGGAGCGGTCAGGCCCGTTAGCTGACACCCCATGGCGATTTCAACCGCATCGAGGATCCGATCCGGTGTCAAGCTGCCGAAATCCGCACTCATAGGTTCAGGGCCCGGAACAGTTCATCGGCCGCTTCGAAGGAGTCCAATACCATATCCGCGCCCTCGGCCTCGAGGGAGGCACGGTCAAACTGGCCGTTGCAAACAGCGACCGAAATCATGCCGTTCACGCTGGCGGCCTCGATGTCCGACGGAGTATCGCCCAGAAGGTAGGCGATGCCGGGGTTGCCCGCGCGTTCCAAGGCCAGAGCGGCCATGCGGTTTCGATCGCCATCATCGTCGCCATACCCACCCACACCATCAAAGTAGCGGTCGAGGCCGGCATGTTTGAGCTTAATGAAGGCGCAGGCCTTGATGTTGCCCGTAACCAGGCCCAAGCTCCAATGCCGCGCCGCGGTTTGCAGAAAATGCGCTACGCCCGGATAAACCTCCGGCGGCGCTTCAACCATGTTCCGGTCGAGAAATCCGGGTAGCAATTCAAAGAAGTGGCTTTCGAGCCGCGGGTCGGGATCGAGGTGTTGCTCCATAAGCAACTGAGCCAGGACGCGCTTATCGGTCGCCCCGGCAAAGTTGATATGGCCCATATCGATCGGGATGCCAAAAGCCGCCTCGAAGGCGGCTCCAAAGGCACTCCGACCGGAACGCTTGGCGCGCAGAAGGGTGCCGTCAATATCGCAGAAGATGTAGCGGCCGGCCGCCGTCATGGACAGCTCCTAGTCAACGAGGTCGATGAGCTCGTTGATGGCATCGGTGTCGGACATGTTCTTGTCGCGACGCTCAGACTTGTCGCGGCGCTCGGCCTTTTCGGGCGCGGGTCCGTCCTTTTTCTGGCGACGACGTTGTGGCCGGTTGCGGTTTCCGCCGCTCCCACTCCGTTCATTTCCATCCGAGTCGCTGCCGCCAATATCAAAGACCTTGCAGAACGTGCTCATGCGCAGTTTCTGCACGCGGGTTCCCACTTGTTGCTCTGCCTTGGCATTGCTGGAAATCAAGATGGCTCCCGCGCCTTTACCACCAGCGATTCTTGCGAGAAATTTTTCATGCGCTTCGAGGGACTTGCTGTAGAGGATGGTAATGCCTTCGAATTTCTTGCCGGCAGGCGCCTTCTTCAGCGCCGTGCCGGAAAGGACCACCACCATGCCCAGTTTTTCCCGTTGGGAAAAACGGGCGAGGCGGCGCAGCACCTGCAGTTGCGAGCGCGGGGGAATGTTGCCTTTCAAGCCCAGTCCTTCGCTCAGGGATACGCCATCGACCACCAAGGTGGTTTTGTTTGATTTAAACAGGTTAAATAAAGCCATAATCTATTCCTTTTTGTTTGGTTTTCGTTGTTCCATGCACATACACCGTCGTCTCGGCCGCAAGCAGCGGATCGTGTCCGTGGCAGATTGGCGATGTGTTGCCGTGCAGTAAAAGGCGTGGAAAGTACCGCATCCGCAGGGGTTGCGCAAGTCCTGATTTTCACCCATCGATCGGCAAAATTCACCGGATACAGCCGGGTGGGGCTCCGACCTACGCCCAGCACCCAAAAGGTGAAAACACCGGACTAAAGCACTGTTCCCGAAGGGATGACCGTGTTCTTGGGGATGACCATGATGCCATCGCGCATCCAATAGAGCTCGGTATCCTGATGGTCCGGTTTTCCGGCCGGGGTGATGACGACGCCGTCACCGATGCGTACGTTTTTATCAATGATGGTTTTTTTGATGGTGCAGTTCTTTCCAATGCCCATCGGCACGCCCGAGGGATGCTCCACCTTGCCATGTTCGTAGTAGTCGGCTCCCATGATGATCGAATCCTTGATCACACTCCCCTCGCCGACCAGCGCCCGATGCCCAATCACCGCGTGGTCAATACGATCGCCGGAAATGATGCATCCTTCGGACAACAAGCACCGGGTCAGATCGCACCGGTTGATTTTCGAGGGAGGAAGATAGCGCATGCGGGTATAAACCGGGGACCGCATATCGTAAAAGGAAAAGCTCGGCAGTGGATCGGTTAAGGCAAGATTGGCCGACCAAAAGGAGCGAATAGTTCCGATATCCTCCCAGTACCCGTCGAAAATATGGCTGAATACTTTGTGCGATTCAATGGCACGGGGAATGATGTGCTTCCCAAAATCGGGTTCGTCGCTTTCGCTCAGCAGCTTCTTCAGCACGTCGATATTGAAGACATAGATCCCCATGCTGGCCAAATAGCGCTCGTCGTCGTAAAGCGGGGCCCGTAGCTCGTCCAGCAAGAGCGTATCGCCGGGTTTTTCGACAAACCGCACGATCTCCCCCTTCTTATCCACCTGCATAATCCCCAGCTCCCCCGCGTCGCGGCGTTCCACGGGCTTGGTGCTAATCGTTAGATCCGCCTTATTGGCAATGTGCTCCTCGATCACCTCTTGCAGGTTCATCCGGTAAAGCTGGTCGCCGGAAAGAATGACCGCGATATCCGGCCGGTCCCCCAAGAAATAGCGCATCGAGCGGCGCACCGCGTCGGCCGTACCCTGGAACCAGCCGGCCGAATCGGGGGTTTGCTCGGCCGCCAGAATGCGCACATGTCCGCCGCTGAATTGGTCAAAGCGGTAGGTGGCCCCAATATGCTGATGAAGCGATACGCTGTTGAATTGGGTCAGCAGAAAAATATTGCGAATGCCGCTGTTGATGCAGTTGCTGATCGGAATATCCACCAACCGGTATTTGCCCGCAATCGGAACCGCGGGTTTCGATCGATCGAGCGTTAACGGTTGCAAGCGCGTCCCGGCGCCACCGCCCATAATCAATCCAACCACATTCATGCGTCCCCCTATATTCCTTCGTCGATTCGTACCGGAAAAACCATAATAAAAATCCAGCCTGTACGGAAACAAAAGAAAACAAATAATTAACTCTTGCCTCCCACCAGACGATTAGGTAGAACATGCGCTCCTTTACAGGAAAGCGTTCATCGCCGCCCTGCAAAGACCCCAAATTTTGGGCCGGTAGCTCAGTTGGTAGAGCATTTGACTTTTAATCAAAGGGTCCCGGGTTCGAGCCCCGGCCGGCCCACCAAATTAAACTCCGTCGTTCGCGGCGGAGTTTTTTTGTATCCACTTCCAACGGGACTTGACGATTGAAGGGAACGCTATAGTTTGGGCTCATCGTCATGAAAAAACTTTTCGCCATCCTAAGTCTGCTGGCACTAACGGCCGCCACCGCCCGGCCGGAATTGACGGTCTTTGCCGCCGCCAGCCTGACCGATGCGCTGAAGGAGCTGGCCCGCACGTTCCACGCGCAAACGGGAATCCCCATCCGCTTCAACTTAGCCTCGTCCGGTGTGCTGGCGCGCCAAATCGAGGCCGGCGCGCCGGCGGATGTATATATTTCCGCGAACACCGAATGGATGGATTGGCTCGAAACCCGGTCCGTCCTCCAACCGCAAACCCGCTTTGATCTGGCCGCCAACACGCTGGTACTGATCGTGCCGGCTGGCAGCACGCAACCCTTTGACGGAACAATCGACGGGCGGATCGCGGTTGGCGACTTCAAAAGCGTCCCGGCCGGCCGGTATGCACAAGAAGCGCTCCTTTATATGGGCTGGCTCGAAACGCTCCGGCCCCACCTCGTCATGGCATCCAATGTCCGGACGGCGCTGATGTATGTCGAGCGCGGCGAAGTCGAAGCCGGAATCGTGTACGCGACCGATGCCAAACGGTCCGCCGCGGTTTCCGTGGCCGGAACCTTTCCGCCCGAGGCGCACTCGCCCATCCGCTATCCCGCGGCCGCCTGTTCGCCGAAACAGGAAGCGGTCACCTTTCTTGAATTCCTCACCACCCCGCCGGCGGGAACCATTCTGGAATCTCACGGTTTCATTGGAATCAATTAGGGCATGTTCAACCTATCCCCAACCGAATGGAGCGCCGTATGGCTTTCACTGAAAGTCGCCACCGGCGTTGCACTGGTCACGGCCATCCCGGCGGTGCTGCTGGGCTGGCTGCTGGCCCGGCGCGAGTTTCGCGGCAAGGTGGCACTCGAAAGCATCATCCACGCCCCTCTCGTTGTTCCCCCCGTGGCAACCGGCTATCTCCTCCTCATCCTTTTTGGGCGCACCGGATACATGGGCCGGTGGCTGGAGGAGTGGTTTGGCTGGCGGCTGATTTTCACCTGGCAAGGGGCCGTCCTCGCCTCGGCCATCGTCGCGTTGCCGCTGGCGGTTCGCTCGGTCCGGCTGGCGGTTTCGCTGGTCGACCGCGGCCTCGAAGAAGCGGCGCAGACCCTGGGCTACCATCCCGCCCGCGTCTTTTTCAAGATTACGCTACCGCTGGCCGGGCCGGGTATTCTGGGCGGCATCCTGCTCGCCTTCTCCCGCAGCCTCGGCGAATTCGGGGCCACCATCACCTTTGCCGGCAACATTGAAGGGGCCACCCAAACCCTGCCGCTGGCCATCCACGCCGCCTTGCAAATTCCCGGCGAAGAAACGGCCGCCATGCGGCTGGTGGTTTTCTCGATCGGGCTCTGTTTCCTGTCATTAATCACCTCGGAGTGGTTGACCCGAAAGGCAAAAAGAAAATTGGAGGCCCGGGGGTAAAAAATGAATCTCGATGTCGACATCAGTCTAAAACAGGGGCGGTTTCTTCTCGCTGCCGAATTCCGTTGCACCGACTCGGCGTTCGGAATCTTCGGCCCGTCGGGTTGCGGAAAAACCACGCTCTTCCGCGCATTGGCCGGACTGGCCCGTCCCGACGGCGGCCACATCATTCTTAACGGCGAACCCCTGTTCGACGCCGACCGCCACCTCTTCGTGCCGCCGCACAAGCGGGAGATCGGGTTGGTCTTTCAGGAGGCACGCCTGTTTCCGCACTGGTCGGTGGAACAAAACCTTCGGGCCGGTGAATGCCTAAAACACCGGGTGGCCAGCCGCCCCTATGGGTTCGACGACATTGTCGACCTGCTTAATATCCAGCACTTGATTGGTCGGTCGGTGGAACTACTTTCCGGCGGCGAAAAAGCACGCATTGCCATGGGACGCACCTTGCTCGCCCACCCTCGCTTGCTGCTGATGGATGAGCCCGTCGCCGGGCTGGATGTTTCCCTGAAAAGGCAGATCCTCCCGTTTCTCGCCAAAGTCCATGAAGCGTTGAAAATTCCCGCCATTCTCATCAGCCACAACCTCGATCAAATCCTTCAATTCACGGATCGCATCCTGCTGATGCGCAATGGCTCGGTCGTCGGCAACAATCGGCTGGATCAGCTGGTGCAGGATCCAGAAACCCTGCAGGAGCTCAAAGGGGCGGAGCTGACCAACCTGCTCAAACTGCGGGTCCGGAACCACGACAAAGCCCGCGGCACCACCACACTCGACCTGCCGGACGCGCCGGCCGAGCTGGCCATCGAGATGGAGTGGTGCCCCGATTTTCCGCCCGGCCAGCACATCCACATCGGGGTGGCGGCCAACCATATCGCCTTGGCCACCACGAAAATCGAAGCGATTTCCATCCGCAACCAGTTTCCCGGCCGGGTGAAAAAGATCATCCACACTCCCGGGCGTTCCATTTGTCTGCTGGACACATCGTTTGGCACGCTCTTTGCCGAAATCACGCCCGGCACCGAGCAGGACATGAAACTTAAAGCGGGTGCCGGCGTGTGGATCCTTTTCAAAAGCCACTCCATTCACTCGATGTAATACACCTATTTTTTGAAGCGGCGGGGAACTCAATCGGTCCGCTCGTGAATAAGTGGCATTTCCCATCACTCCCTTCTTGCATAGTCCCCTCTCCCCAATTAGGATGTACCACTTGTATGGAAAGCCTGCGAAGCAAGGAGCGCACTGTGGCAAAACTATCTGATCTGGAATGGAACTCACTAAAGAAGAAGCTGGGCGACGACGGCCGGCTGGAAAAATACACGCTGGGCGATCCCGAAAAGGAATACGTCACATCGCGGGGTATGGAAATCCTGCGGCTGCACGCCACCGACTTCGTTAACAAACGGCTGGCTCCGGCCAATCCCAAGAACGATGGCCGGCAGACCCCCACCAAGGGGCACCCGGTTTTCATTGCCCAACACGCCACTGGCTGCAACGACCGATCCGGCCTCGAACAATTCCATGACATTGAAATGGGACGGGAACTTTCCGAAGACGAAACGGAAAAAATCGTCGATGCCATTCTGAAGTGGATCGAAGAACATCTCGACCGCTAACCTCACCCCCAACCCCATCTGACCCGGCCGGCAAGGATTTTTCTTTTTTCATCCCGTCCGTTTCAATACTCGGCGCCCTCATGGAACCAACCATACTCACACGACCGGAACACAATATCAGCCGGCGGAACATCAGCTCTGCCACCATCAAGGTGCTATACCACCTGAAGGATGAAGGCTTCACCGCATACCTGGCCGGCGGGGGCGTACGCGACCTGCTGCTCGAGCGCAACCCCAAGGACTTCGATGTCGTCACGGATGCCACCCCCGAGCAAATCCGCAAGATTTTCCGCAACTGCCGCCTGATCGGCCGGCGCTTCCGCCTCGCCCACATCATCTTCCGCGGCGAGATCATCGAAACCTCCACCTTCCGCGCCCCGGTTCCCGAGGACGAAACCGAGTACTGCGAAAACACCTTCCGCACCGGCGAAGAAGGCATGGTGATGCGCGACAACGTGTTTGGAACCCCGGAGCAGGATGCGCTCCGCCGCGACTTCACCATCAACGCCCTCTTCTACAACATCGCCGACTTCTCCATCATCGACTACGCCGGCGGACTCGATGACTTGGCCAAAAAAGTGGTGCGGGTCATTGGCGACCCCGACAAACGCTTTTGCGAAGATCCGGTCCGCATGATCCGGGCGGCACGCTTTGCCGGAACCCTCGGCTTCGACATCGAGCAAACGGCCTACGAATCCATCTGCCGTAACCGCGACAAACTGGCCTTGGCCTCGCCGTCGCGCATGTATGAAGAGGTCCAAAAACTCTTCTTCTGCGGCCATGCCAAAGAGGTGTATGCCTGGCTGGAAAAAACCGACCTGCTCCACCCCATGTTCAAAGACTTCTCCCTGTGGGTCGACGAAGACAAGATGCGCCACGACTGGGTCATCCAAACTCTGGAACAGATGGATCGCTGGCGAACCGCCGGACTGCGCGTCCACCCCGCCCTGCTCTTTGCCCTGATCTTTGGGGAATACCATGAATTCCTCGCACAGCAGCTGATCGAAGCCGGCCGCGCCCCGCTTGATGCCGCGCGCGAGGCCGTCCACAATCACCTGAAAGGCATGTGCGACAACGTCCGCGTACCGAAACAGGCGATCTATCAGGTTTCCGACATCATGAGCAACCAGCTGCGTTTCACGCGCACCAAGGGCCGCCGCCCGCAACGCTTCATGCAACAAAAAGGCTTCCTCGATGCCTTCCTGTACTTCAAGCTTTCCTCGAAAACCCACCAGCGCCATGAAGAGCTGCTCGATTTCTGGACCGACCTGCGCCAGCAGAAGGGCCCAAGCAAACCCGCCTCCTAGGCCGCCGTTTCATTCTCCTTGAAACCCAAAACCGAATCCTAACATCCATCCCATGAAGCCGCACATTGGAGTATTGGGTCCGAATACCACGACCGACGAACAATACCAACTCGGCGTGGCGGTGGGTCGGTTGATCGCGGAAAAAGGCGCCACCCTCTTTTGCGGCGGCTTGGATGGCATGATGCGCGCCGCCGCCGAAGGGGCCAAATCCGCCGGCGGCCAGACCGTCGGCATCCTGCCCGGGGCTGAAAAAAACGCCGCCAATGAATTTATCGACATCGCCATTCCCACCGACCTCGGCGCCTACCGCAATGCGCTGCTGGTTCGATCCTGCGATGCCTTGATTGCGATCCACGGCGCCTATGGCACCCTCTCGGAAATCGCGTTTGCCCTACGCCTCGGCGTTCCGGTCGTCGGGCTCCAGACGTGGGAGGTCCGCCGTGGCCCCCAACCCGACCCCGGCATTCATATCGCACATACGGCCGAAGAAGCCGTTGCCCGGGCGCTCAAGCTGGGAACCCCTTCATGAACGAACTGCTTCTCTTCTCGATAGCCGTCAACCTGGTTGCCTTTGCGCAAATCTTCATCGACAAACGGCGGGCCATTAAAGGGCGCGGGCGGATTTCAGAATCGCAACTCATTGCGCCCGTCTTGTTTTCCGGAATGATCGGCGTCGTGGCCGGCATGCTGCTCTTCCGGCATAAGACCGCAAAAAGGAGCTTCCAATGGAAACTCCTCTTTGCCTTCGCCCTCTTTGGTGCCGCCGTATTCGGCTACACTTCGTTCATCAGGTAGTTCTGAACATAGTCGGCGACGCCATCCTCGATCGATGTGAAGGCGGCGGCGTAGCCCGCGGCGCGCAGCTTCGTGAGATCGGCCTGCGTGTGATACTGATACTTGCCCTTTAGATGCCCGGGCATGTCGATGAAGGAAATATTGGGTTCGCGGCCCATGGCGCGGAACACGGCACTCACCAGATCGACCCATGTGCGCGGCGTTCCGGTTCCGCAGTTGAAAATGCCACTGACCTCCCGGTTTTCGCCAAACCACAGCGTTTCATTCACGGCATCCTTCACATAAACAAAGTCGCGAACCTGTTCACCGTCCTGATAGTCGGGGCGGTCGGATTTGAACAGCTTAACCTCGTTGGTTTCCAGAATTTGCCCGTAGGATTTGTGCACCACCGAGCGCATATCGTCCTTATGCGATTCGCCGGGGCCATAGACATTGAAATATTTCATGCCCGCAATCTGGCTGGCGGCGCCGCTCTTGAGCGCCCACAGATCAAACATGTGCTTGGAATAGCCATACATGTTGAGCGGCTTGTAGGTCGGGGTATCCGCGTCGGCATCCGAATAGCCCCGGTTGCCGTCGCCATAGGTCGCCGCGCTCGAGGCATAGACGAAGCGAACGCCATGCGCCAGACTCTCCTCGCATAGCGCGCGGGTGTAGCCATAGTTGTTTTCCGCCAGATAGTCGGCATCCTTTTCCGTCGTTGCGCTGCACGCGCCAAGATGATAAACGGCCTCGACATCGTTCAGCAGTCCGTCCGCCAGCACCGTGAATAAATCATCCTTGTCGAGGTAGTCCTCGTATTTCAGGCCAACCAGATTCTTCCACTTTTCCCCCGTGCCCAGCTCGTCGACAATCAGGATATCATCTTCGCCCCGCGCATTGAGTTCCTTCACAATGTTGCTGCCGATAAATCCGGCCCCGCCCGTCACAATGTATTTAATGCTCATAATTCTTCCTATTTAGAACCACAGATAAACACGGATGAACGCCGATCGTTAACGCACGACTCTTTTCCATTCGAGCCGAGCCTTTTTGAAATTGATGATTAAACCAACCTTAAGGCCGGTGATTTTTAAGTAGTTCAACATCTGCCCGAGTTCATGATCGGTAATATGGTCAACACCCTTCGTGTCGACAACGACCTTATTAAAAATGATTAGATCAGGTATCTACTCTCCAACCACCACATCCTTGTATGTCACATCATAACGAGGTTGTTGCAAATAGGATATCCCACGTAATTTCAACTCAACAGTCAAAGCGTTTTCATAGGGTTTTTCCAACAACCCGTGGCCAAGGCCATTCAACACCTCCATGGAACACCCAATAATTTCACGAGTCTCATCCTCATGTTCCAATCCGTGTTTATTCGTGTTCATCCGTGGTTCCAGATCTATTCCGATTTCCCGTACACTTCCAGAATGCGACCAATGACATTGGTAGTGGACCGGCCCGCCACCATCTTCGCGAGCACCACTTTGCCGCCGGCGGCTTCAACCTCTTCGCGGCCGCTCACATAATGGGCCCAGTCCTCCCCCTTCACCAATACATCGGGCAGGATTTCACCAATCAACTCGCGCGGCTCATCCGTGTCGAATAGCACCACATAGTCGATGCATTCCAGCGCCGCGATCACCTTGGCGCGGTCCGCTTCGCCGACGATGGGGCGGTCCTCGCCTTTGTTGCGTTTTACCGAGGCATCGGAATTCATGCCCAGCACCAGCACATCGCCCTGCTGGCGGGCAAATTGAAGATACGTCACGTGGCCGGAATGCAAAATATCGAAACAGCCGTTCGTGAACGCAACCGTCTTTCCCTGCTCCTTCAGGCGCGCCCGTTCGGCCCCCATTTGCTCTTTGGTCAGAATCTTGTCTTCAAAGTTTCTCATCGTGGCTCCCCCGGGTTGAAATCGGCCGATTGGCCTACAGCGCGGCGAGCGCAGCGTTAAAGGTTTCGCTCGGGCGCATGGCCCGGAAGGCGCGGTCTTCGTCCGGCCGGTAGTAGCCGCCAAGATCCATGGCTTGGCCCTGGGCCGCGTTGAGTTCGTCGACGATCGTGGCTTCGTTCGCGGACAGGTTTTCTGCCAGCGGGATAAAGCGGGCCTTCAACTCGGCATCCGCATCTTGTGCCGCAAGCGCCTGCGCCCAGTAGAGCGCGAGGTAGAAATGGCTGCCGCGGTTGTCGAGCTCGTTGACCTTGCGCGACGGCGACTTGTTCTCCGCGAGGAACTGGGTATTGGCCGCGTCGAGCGTGTCCGCGAGAACCTGAGCCTTCGCATTGCCGAACACCGTGGCGAGGTGCTCGAGCGATACGCCAAGCGCCAGGAACTCTCCCAGGGAATCCCACCGCAGGTGGTTTTCCTTTTGGAACTGCTGCACGTGCTTGGGGGCGGAACCGCCGGCGCCGGTTTCGAAGAGCCCGCCGCCGTTCATGAGCGGAACAATGGACAGCATCTTGGCACTGGTGCCCAGCTCCAGAATCGGGAAGAGGTCGGTCAGGTAGTCGCGCAGGACATTGCCGGTTACGGAGATGGTGTCCTCACCGGCCTTCGCGCGCTCAAGGGAGATGTGGGTCGCTTCGATCGGCGCCAGGATGCGGATATCGAGGCCGGCGGTGTCGTGGTCCTTCAGATAGGTTTCGACCTTGGCGATGAGCTGCGCGTCGTGGGCTCGGTTCGGGTCGAGCCAGAAGATCGCCGGGGTGCCGCTTGCGCGGGCCCGGGTCACGGCCAGCTTGACCCAGTCGCGGATCGGGGCGTCCTTCACCTGGCAGGCGCGCCAGATGTCGCCCTGCTCCACCTCATGCTCAAAGAGCGTGTTGCCGGCGGCATCGATCACGCGGACGGTTCCGTTCACCGGGATTTCGAAGGTCTTGTCGTGGGAGCCGTATTCCTCGGCCTTTTGCGCCATGAGGCCGACGTTCGGCACGGTGCCCATGGTTGCAGGGTCGAACGCGCCGTTCTTCTTGCAGAAGTCGACCGTCTCGGCGTAGACGCCGGAGTAGCAGCGGTCCGGAATGATAAAGTTCGTGTCTTGTTGCTGGCCGGCCTTGTTCCACATTTGACCGGAGGTGCGGATGGCCGCCGGCATGGACGCGTCGATAATCACGTCGCTCGGTACGTGGAGGTTGGTGATGCCTTTGTCGGAGTCGACCATGGCCAGGTCCGGCGCGGATTCATAAAGGGCCGCGATATCGGCTTCGATCTCGGCCTTCTTATCCGCCGGCAGGGTTTCGATCTTGGCATAGAGATCGCCTATGCCATAGCTCACGTCGACGCCCAATTCCGCGATAATATCGGCGTGCTTTTCGAAGACGGCCTTGTAGAAAACCGAAACACAGTGGCCGAAGATGATCGGGTCGGAAACCTTCATCATGGTCGCCTTCATATGCAGGGAAAAGAGCGTGCCCGCCGCCTTGGTGGCCGTGATTTGACCGGCCAGAAATTCGTTCAGCGCCGCGGCGCTCATGAAGGTGCCGTCGAGCACTTCGCCGGCTTGGAGCGCAAGACCATCCTTGAGCACCGTCACACTGCCGTCGGCGGCCATCAGTTCAATCTTGGCCGTCGTCGCGGCCGGCAGCGTGATGGACTTTTCGTTTCCGAAAAAGTCGTTGCCCGGCATGCTGGAAACTACGGACTTGGAGTCGGCCGACCAAGCCCCCATGCGGTGCGGATTGTTCCTGGCATATTGCTTGACGGCCGCGGCGGCGCGGCGGTCTGAGTTGCCTTCCCGGAGCACGGGGTTGACCGCGCTGCCCTTGATCTTGTCGTAGCGCGCCTTGACGGACTTTTCCGCGGCGGTGGAAGCTTCTTCCGGATAGTCGGGAAGCGGGAAGCCTTTCGACTGCAGCTCGGCAATGGCGGCCTTGATCTGAGGAATGGAGGCGGAAATGTTTGGCAGCTTGATAATGTTGGCATCCGGCGACTTTACGAGCTCGCCCAGTTCGGCCAGCGCATCGGGAACGCGCTGTGCTTCGCTCAAGGCATCCGGGAAGTTTGCCAGGAGACGGCCCGCCAGGGAAATATCGCGGGTCTCAACCGCCACACCAGCGGCGCCGGTATAGGCTTGAATAATGGGCAGCAGTGAATGCGTGGCAAGGGCCGGGGCTTCGTCGGTGATCGTGTAGATTATCTTGGCTTTATCGCTCATAATATTTCTTCGGTAAACGGTGTTTCTGAAAATGACGTAAAAGGTGATAGGAAATCGCTTTTTAGGGGATGAATCAACTCCAAACTCGACAAACCCCTTCCGGCTCAAAGCGGCATGGAACGGTTTTTGTTACGGGCTCTGTTTGGCTTTATAGAGCATCCAGGCGGCGAGGGTTTTGGAGTCGGCAACTTGGTTGGTGCGGATCCGTTCGTCCATGGCGGCTTCGGAGAGGATGACGGTTTCGATGCGCTCGTCGTCGTCGAACGCGGTGGCACCCGGCTCGCCCGCAACCTGGGCGAAGAAAACATCGATGCGTTCGGTGCAATATCCGACGCTGGGATAGATGGGGCCGAGGAGTTCCATGGATGTCGCGATGTAGCCCGTTTCTTCCTGTAGCTCGCGCGCGGCGCTATCGGCTTCGTTTTCCGCGGGATCGCAGTTGCCGGCCACTACCTCGAAGCAGATGCGTTCGATCGGCTTGCGGAATTGGCGGATAAAAATGAAGCGGCCATCCGGCCGCTGCGGAATAATGGCCACGGCCACCCCGTGCTGCACAATCTCGCGCACCGATTTCCGGCCGTTTTCCAACTCCACGTCCAACACCTCCACCTTCAGGATGATGCCTTCGTAAACGGTCTTGCGGGAAAGTGTTTTTTCGTACATTTGTTCGTCTCCGGTTTGAACTCTACGACCGCCTGTTTTATAGTGCACCCCTATGAAACACGCGAGAACAGATTGGGAGCGGGCCGAGGAAGCACACCTGGCCGCGTATGCCACACACAGCGCCGGCAGCCGGGGCCGCCACCACGCCGAAAACGACCATCCCTTGCGCTCGTGTTTTGCGCGCGACCGCGACCGCATCCTGCACAGCCGCTGCTTCCGGCGGCTGGAATACAAGACCCAGGTTTTCGTGAACGGCACCGCCGACCATTATCGAACCCGCCTGACGCATACCATGGAAATGGCCGCCGTGGGCCGGACCCTTGCGCGCATTCTCCAAGCCAATGAAGACCTGACGGAATGCATCTGTTTAGCGCATGATATTGGCCACAGCCCCTTTGGACACGCGGGCGAAAACGTCCTCGACGATCTCATGAAAAACGAAGGCGGGTTCGACCATAACCTGCAGAGCCTGCGCTCGGTTGAAGTCATCGAGTCCCCCTATCCCGGCTTTCAAGGGATCAACCTTTCATGGGAGGTGCGGGCCGGACTGCTCAAGCACGAGGCGCACCTCGAACATGCGGAACTGGATGGGCATCCGCTCGGCCCGTTCCAGTCGCTGGAAGCGCAGATTTCCGACCTGGCCGATGACATGACGTACCACGCGCACGATGTCGACGATGGTCTTGAAGCCGGCATTGTGACCGTCGCCCAGCTGGAACAAACCGCCTTCTGGAACCTGGCGGCCGCCGCCACCCGGGAGCGCTATCCCAATCTTTCCGACGATCAGTTTCTGCGCGCCACCATCCGCAACCTGCTGGAGCTACAAATGGTCGATGCGGTGGAGCATGCCCGCCAGGCCCTCGAAACCCATACCCCCCAAACGGTACGCGACGTGATGACGGCGCCCGTCCGGATCATCGATTTTAGCCCCGGCATGAAGGATATGCTTTCGCAATTCACCGCCTTCATGTTCGAGAAGCTTTATTTCCATCACCGTGTGGCCGACAGCACCCAAGTGGCCGTCGACATGATGCGCAAGCTGTTCCTGCACTACATCGAACATCCCGAAACCATGGGGAAAAAAGCCCGCGCACGGATCGCTCAGGAAGGCCTGTGGCGCACGGTTTGCGATTATGTGGCAGGCTGTACCGACCGATACGCCATCGAGGAATACCAGCGCTTCGGACTGGAAGACAAGTAACGACCTTGCGTAACCCTTGTAAAATAGAACCGTACTGCTTAATGTGTCGTCCGTACTTACCGGACGCGTTGCGAATCATGGAGATATTCAAATGAAGGTATTTGTTGCCGGCGGGGCCGGATATATTGGCAGCGTCACCACCGAACTGCTGTGCGATGCCGGCCACGAAGTCGTCGTCTTCGATAATCTGGAACGCGGCTACCAGGCGGCCATCGATCCGCGCGCCAAATTCGTGCAGGGCGATCTCCGCGCCAAGGAGGACATCCAAAGCGCCCTGCTGGCCGAACGCCCCGCAGCCGTCATCCACTTTGCCGCCTACATCGAAGTGGGCGAATCCATGAAGGATCCCCTGCCCTTCTTCGAGAACAATGTCTGTGGCTCCCTCAACCTGATGAGCGCCATGGTGGAGGCCGGCTGCGCGAAATTGATTTTCTCCTCCACCTGCGCCACCTACGGCTCGCCCGAAAAAATGCCGATGGATGAATCGTTGCCCCAGCGGCCGGAATCCGTTTACGGGGAATCCAAACTGCTCTGCGAAAAAATCTTCCGCTGGGGCCAGGAAATCCACGGCATCGAGTGCGTATTCCTGCGCTACTTCAACGCCAGCGGGGCCACCAAAAACTATGGCGAAGCCCATCTTCCGGAATCCCATCTGATTCCACTCGTGCTGCAGGTCGCCCAAGGCAAACGCGAGCAGATCTTCATCTTCGGCGAAGACTACGACACCCACGACGGCACCTGCGTGCGCGACTACATCCACATCAAGGATCTGGCCCAAGCGCATATCCTCGCGCTCAAACCCGGCATCAAAGGCAACTTTAACCTCGGCAACGGCGACGGCTACACGGTTAAGGAAGTCATCAAGGTCTGCCGCGAAGTGACCGGCCACCCCATCCCGGCCAAAGTCCAGCCCCGCCGGCCCGGCGACTGCACCGCACTCATTGCCGACGCCGCCAAGGCCCATTCCGAATTGGGCTGGGCCCCTCAATACGCCGACCTCAAAACCATCGTGCAAAGCGCGTGGGACTGGCACCAGGCCCACCCCGACGGCTATTCGTCGTAGCGGGGCGGCGCCACGACTCGGTCAGCCCAAGCCATGAAGTCGAAACCCGACCAGGCAGACATCGTCATCGAAGGCCTTGCCCCCGGTAAATAGACTGGCGTCCTTCAGGATGGCCGGAAAAAGCTCCGG
>Ga0208879_1000710_pt1 | contig 33636 bp, 30 predicted proteins | sample Knorr_S15_td_Bot_FD_185605 | JGI IMG/M metagenome (GOLD analysis project Ga0208879, IMG submission 185605) | Marine microbial communities from Southern Atlantic Ocean transect - Knorr_S15_td_Bottom_ad_5009_LV_A (SPAdes) (version 2) | ecosystem: Environmental > Aquatic > Marine > Oceanic | place... | reverse complement strand
ACTAGGGCTGACGGGATACACTTGGCCATGCGGCGACAATTGCATTACGATAGACAATCAAAGCTGGTAACCCAGATGAGCTAATGTGTCTCTTAAACTAGGAGGTGGTTAGTCCAAAATGGTTTGATGACGTACAGGAAGCAGTTCACACAGCTGCATCCATGGAGGTCATGATGTTCGACTACAATCGCAAAGCAAGAATTCCTGCACTGCTAGTTATCCTTTTTGCCTTGGGCCCATTGTTCCAGGCTGCACATGGGCAAGAGATAAAGCCAAATATTGTACTGGTCCTGATGGACAATTTTGGCTACGGTGAAATTGGCGTCTATGGTGGTGGTGTTTTGCGCGGAGCGGCAACTCCCAATATTGATGGTATCGCCGCCGAAGGATTTCAGCTAACAAATTACAATGTCGAGGCAGAATGCACACCTTCACGCGCAGCGTTAATGACGGGCCGTTACGGAATTCGTACGCGACAACGGCCAGACGGACCTCCCAGAGGGATATGGTATGGCATAACCCAGTGGGAGATTACGCTGGCTGAAATGTTATCGGGCAGCGGTTATGCAACAGGTATATTTGGCAAATGGCATCTAGGCGACAGCGATGGCCGTCTGCCGACCGATCAGGGTTTTGATGAGTGGTATGGCATCAAGCATTCATCAGACCGAGCCTTCTGGCCGGATAGCTATAGTTTTGCGCCGGGCAGCCACCCAGACGCCGTATTCGACTACGTCATGACCGGATCGCGTGGTCAGGAACCTACAGAGATAGCTGTTTATGACCGCGTCAAGCGCACCACTATCGATCGAGAGATTACCGATAATGCCATCGATTTCATACGAAGAAAATCCAGAGAAAATCAGCCTTTCTTTGCTTACATTCCCTATACGCAAACCCATGAACCGGTGGAGGCCCATCCTGACTTCGCGGGCAGGACAGGAAACGGAAGCTTCGCTGATGTTTTGGCACAGACGGATGCCTATGTGGGCGAAATCCTGGATACTATTGATGAGCTAGGACTAAAAGAAAACACAATCTTTATCTTCACATCGGACAATGGGCGCGAGGGGGTACCAAGATCGTTTGGATTCACCGGTCCCTGGCGAGGAAGCATGTTTTCACCCTATGAAGGTTCTCTACGCGTTCCCTTTTTGATCCGCTGGCCCGGGAAAATCCCGGCAGGGCAGGTATCAAACGACATAGTCCATCAGATAGACCTGTTTCCCACACTAGCTAACATTGTAGGAGTCGATCTCCCTAACGATCGAATAATGGATGGTGTTGACCAATCTGATTTCTTTATGGGAAAGTCGGAGAAATCTGCTCGTGAGTCCCTCGTCATTTATATCGGTAACGAGCTTTTTGGCGTGAAATGGCGCAACTGGAAAATGCTGATCAAAGAGATTGATGAAAACAGTTATGCGATAAACACAATGGCTTATCCATCATTCTACAATCTGCTCGTAGACCCAAAAGAAGAAGTACCCGAACTCAATTATCTCAATGACACCTGGGTGGATTTTCCCTTGTACCAAGTAATGGAAGATCACGAAGCATCGATCGCGCGTGATTCTGGCGCTCCGGATCCGTAGGCACCAAACATATAGGTAACCGTCAAACTGAGCTGCTGGACGGATGAATAAATGGGGTCAGAGTAAATATACAGTAGTTTTACTTTGGTGGTCGTCATCGATTTTGGAACCTTCAGGAGACACTCACAACTTAACAACTTACGGAACCGCAAGACACAAACACTAGTTTGGTCTCTATCATCGGTGCCATCTTCTGCTTTCGTATCCTGTCTCAGCGACGATCGATCGCTCTCAGTTCGACAATCTGGTCGACGGCATCGTTAATCTGCATTTCGAGGATAGTTTGACCAAATAGCGCCGTGGACCTGGCAGGATTGCCGATATGACCTTGTCCGTCGCCGCGGCTGCCCTGACTCATTTTGTCGAATCGTAACATCGAAGGATTTAGATACATCAGCGCCGATGTATCGTGGGTGCCCGCATGGCTGCCTACGTCTTCGGCGCTCACACCCTGGCTAATTACCCAGTCGTCACCGCGACCTGGGTAGTAGGCGCTCAGGTGATGTACCCTCACACCGGTGGCAGACCATTCCCCATTCAAAGCCGCGGCGACGAGTCTCTGTCCTGCCTGATTGCCGCCGCTGTCACCGATCAAGACGATGTCGAGGAAACCGTGTCGTTTAAAACTCCTGGCGGTGTACTCGAGGATGTCTGCGAAAACATCCTGGGGTATGGAGATGGTTCCAGCGAAGCGCATGTGGCTGCTCGGCGGGTCGATTTCGCCTTCGGGGACGTAGGCGAGCACCGGTGCAACCAGGGCGTTTCCCAGCCGCTTCGCTATCTCTCCGGCCTTGTATTTTACGAGGTAATTGTGTTTCCCGATGACCATGTGCGGACCATTTTGCTCGGTGCCACCAGTTGGGATGATGACGGTGGTTTTACCCTGGACGATGGCGTCACTAACCTCCACCCAGGTGAGTTCTTCAATGAAGACGCTGTCTGGAATGGGTATCGAGGGGGACTGAGAAAATGAACTCGTGCCCAGGCAGCTGATAACCAACAGTATGGCTAGATAAATAGTTCGCATAACACCCTCTTGTTGGTTTGGGTAAATGATTATGGGGTCAGGTCTTTCCTGTCAGCATCTTCAAAGCGTTGGAATCCATGATTGTGCTAATGCGAAAAACTGGCGGCTGTAGCATTGACCACAGAATTTCCTTTGCACATGCCCACTTCCACTTAGTTGATATTCATTGATCGCCAAATATTGCCTGCCGTTGAGCCGCAAGGTTTTCTGTCAGATCAACAAGATCGGCCAGGATATCAGCAAACGCTTTGTTCGATGCCATCAGGGCAAGCATTTCATTTTGGAGCTTTTCGAAATCCTGGCGTGACAATCCAACGAGGTCATACTGATTGAAGTCGACACCGATACCCATCCTGCCATCCCGTGTTTTTTCTACGCGCAATGCCTTCAGAAACCGGGGCTCGCATTGTCTTTGCAGCATGTTCGTACCTGTAGGTCTTCGCTTGCTGCAGATGATGTCCATGCGATCTGAACTATTTTGAGCATTGAAGAAATTGTAAATTTCGGTTTCTTTCTCCGTGATGCGCAGGCGCAAACGGGCAAGCGACTTCTGGCCAATAACAGTAATCTCTTCAATCGGACTCGCTTCGATGCCGGTCGCTGTAGTTTCTGTGGTCTCTGTCGCTTCGGGTTCCTGAGCCAAAGAAGCCGAAATGGCCGAGCCAGCAAGAAAGCTGAAGATGAGTGCTGCGTGCAAAGGTTGGCTCACAGAGTTAACTGCCTGTTTGAATGTTATTCAATACTTCCCGATTCAAGGCCACATAGATATCAAGTATGGCCACCAAGATCAAGGCAGCGGCGACTTCTTAGCGACTGAATCGGGGACGCCTTCAAGTTCCAAATTCTTAAGTTGCTAAGTTACAAGTGTCCTGTGGATACAGCGGTCTATGGGGTATGCTAGACTGCCGGGGAATGCTTGGTCCAGATGCGGTTCGAGTCGGTGTCACGGAGGCCAATGCAAGCAGCAGGCTTTTCCATGAGTTCGTGACGAGTGCGGAGGCCGAACAAGCCTCTTGAATTGCCTCCTTAACGAACGCGATGTGTGTCCATTGCCAACCCTTCCTGTGGAGGAAATCATGAAGACCAGAATATTCGCTATCATCGCCTTACTCCCCTTTGCCATGGTGCTATCAACCGTTGCCAGTGGCCAGGATGAGTTTCCCCGTACGCCTGCCGGCAAGCCTGATTTCTCTGGTAACTACGATATCGCGAGTCTCACTCCCTTTCAGAGACCTGCGAGTTATGGCGAACGTCTTTTTCTCACCCCCCAGGAAGTGGAGGCTATGCGCGATCGTGCCTTGTCTGCCAGGGCCGAGGGCGCCAGGCCCAGTGATCCCGAGAGCGGTGCGCCCGCGGCGGGGGGCAATATAGGCTCGTACAACGACTTCTGGTTCGATTTTGGTACCGACGGCTTCTCCATCGATGGCAAGTTCCGTACCTCGGTCCTGACTTCTCCTGCCGATGGCCGCATGCCCGCGCGCACCGCCGCTGGCAGGGCAAAACTCGCGAGGGCACCACGCTTCGCCTGGCCGGAAAGCGAGGGTGCCTGGTGGTTAGAGACTGGCGATACCCCCTACGACGGCCCCGAAAATATGGTCCTCGGTGTGCGCTGTATTTATCAACCCGGTGCCTCGGTGGCGATTCGTCCCCTGCCCTACAACAACCTGAAGACTATCGTGCAAACCGATGACTATGTGATGATCATGATCGAGTGGATGCACTGGGCGCGGGTTATTCGTCTCGACTCCGAGCATAAATCGGCCGAACTCAGCTCACTCGACGGTGATTCGATCGGCTGGTGGGAGAGGGACACCCTGGTGGTGGAAACCATCAACTTCCTCGATGAACCCTTCCAACCCAATGCGGAGCGCCGCGTGATCGAGCGTTTTAGTCCCATCAATGCCGGCGGACTGCTGTATAGCTTCACCGTCGAAGATCCAGACTATGAGGCACCGTACAGCGGAGAATTGGTATGGCCGAAGACCGATCAACGCTCCTACGAGTATGCCTGCCATGAAGGCAATTACGCCATGGCCAGCACGCTGCAGGGAGCGAGAGTGCGAGAGAGAGAGTGGCGCGAGGAAAATGGCGCCGAGGGCAATCAGTAGGGCCGCTAAGATCAGATGTGGTTATAAGACAGCGGCCCGGGCGGCCGCCGGCGGGCTAGCAGTGGTCCGGCCAGTGAAAAGTAGACAGCGTATCTGACACCCAGTTCGACATCCCGGATCATTGCGATATCAACAACCACTTCGGCTCTCAGCGTTGCTCCGGTACTTCGTACATATCGATCACAGGCGGCCTGGGTCCCTCCGTGGGGATGCCGGCGGCAAACATCAGCCGCTCGATCGCCTCGATGGTCGGGCGCGAGGGTCTGGGCAGTCCGAAGCGATAGCCCTCGGCGATGAACAACGGAGTCCAACCGCGGTGATTCTCTCGTTTCCAGACGTGGGGGTCGGCTCCGTTCGCGGCCAGCAGGTCGATAACTGCCGGAAACATCCCGTAGGCCGCGCCGTGCATCGCGGTATCGTTCTCCTCATTGACGGCGTTGACATCTGCGCCGAGTTCGAGCATCAGGCGAGTAACTTCCAACACTTCGAGCTCGGTACCGGCCTCCTCCTCCGGCGCCGTGGTGCCGAGGCCGGCCGCAGCCATCAGCGGCGTTGTGCTTTTAAGATTTGACATGAAGGGGTTGGCACCCAGTTCCAGAAACAGACGCATCAAGGCGGCGTCCGCCCGATCGGCGGCCAGCAGGAATGGGGTGGCACCCCCGGATTCGAGTCGAGTCGCCGAGTTCGGCTGCCGCGGCGCGCCATCCACCAGCGTCAGGTTCACATCCGCTCCCAATGCCACGATTTCCCGAACAAACTCCAGCGCGCTAAGCTTCCCCGACCCGATCGGAGCCGGATCGCCGCGATCGCTCGCATCCGGCTTGCGGACCCAACTCATGGTATGCAAAGGGGTGAAGCCGGAGCGTCGATCGTTGGGATCGGCACCCGCCTTCACCAACTCGATCGCCAGCTCGAAGTGACCGTTGCGTACCGCCATTAGCAACGGACTCAAGCCTCGGTTAATAGGCTGGGTGCTGGCATTGTTGGCCGAGCGTTCGGTGCGCTCCCGCAGCCGTTGGAGGATGCCATCGAGGTCCGCGCCGGCCGCAAGCAGCGCCAGTGTGACATCGATGTGACCCTCGCGTACGGAGAAGAACAGGGGCGTGAACCCCGACCCCAGGGTGGCGTTGACGCTGGCGCCGGCGTCCACCAGGGCGCCGACCACCGCCGTGTGCCCCTCGGCCGCCGCCCACATCAGCGCAGTCTGTTCGCGCCGCTCTTGGGCGTTGGCATCGGCGCCGGCAGCAAGCAACGTCTGCACCGCGGCCAAGGATCCGGAGCGCGCGGCGATCATGAGGATGGTTTCCCCGCCTTCGAGGGACTGCCTGGGATCGGCGCCGGCATCGAGCAGCAGCCGCACCAGGGTCCCGCTGCCATTGGTGGCGGCCAGGGACAGCGGCGACACGCCGTAACGGTTGTTGGCGTTGACATCGGCACCGGCGCGCACCAGTACTGCGGCCAGCTCGCTATCGTCGTGGTACACCGCCCAGTGTAGCGCCGTCATGGCGTCGACCTGCGCGGCGTTGACCTGCGCCCGTTCATCGAGCAATCGGCGTATGAGCGCCTGGTCCCGACTCTCAACCGCGTCGGCTAAAGCAGAGACCTGGTCCTGGGCAGACGCGGCCATAACGACCATAGTGGCCAGGCCCAGGATCAGCAGCAGGCGCTTAGCGATCTGTGGCTTATTCATGTGTCGTCTCCTGTCGCTGCAGTACAGCGAACGTCGAGATTCGTGCAATCAAATCGGCACCGAATCGAAGAGTCCGTCGATGCTGCCGTCGCTATCGCCGAAGGAATCCAGGTGCACGCCGACCCGGTCCAGCAGAGTCATGTGGAGGTTCGCCAGGGGCGTGCCCTTCTCATAATTAATGTGACGCCCGCCTCTCAAGCCGGTCGCGGCACCGCCGGCGACCAGAATCGGCAGCTTCACGTGGTCGTGCAGGCTGGGATTACCCATGCCGCTGCCGTAGAGGTAGATGGTGTTGTCCAGCAGCGAGCCATCCCCATCCGGCGTCGCCTTCAGCTTCTCTAGAAAGCGGGCGAAAATCGAAATATGGTAGGTGTTGATCTTGGCGATTTTCTCGACTTTTATCGGATCATTGCCGTGGTGGCTGGTGGGATGATGAGGCTCCGGCACGCCAATTTCCGGATAGGTGCGATTACTCAGCTCGCGGGTGAACTGAAAGGTGATGACCCTGGTGATATCGGCCTGCAACGCCACCAGTTGCAGGTCGAACATGAGGGCGGCGTGATCACCGAAGGCAGCGGGGACCCCCAGCGGACGCTCGAGGTCGGGTTGAAGATCCTCCGCGCCCGCCGCCTCCGCAAATTGAATCTGCCGCTCGATCTCGCGGATGCTGTCCAGATACTGGTCGACACGGACCCGATCGCTTGCCCCCACCACACGCTGCAGACGCCCGATGTCTTCGTGAAATGAATCCAACAGGCTGGCCCGGCTCCTGAGCGTGGCCTGCCGTTCGGTGAGGCTGCCGCCATCGCCGAAGAGACGCTCGAAGACGAGGCGCGGGTGCGCTTCCGAGGGCAGTGGTGTAGTCGGTGAGGACCATGAGAGGTTATTTTGGTAGACACAGGCGTAACCATTGTTGCAGACGCCGGCGAGAGGGTTCAAGTCCACCGACAGCTCCAGCGACGGCAGTCGCGTGGCCTGCCCTATCTGCCTGGCGGCGACCTGGTCGATGGTGGTTCCGAGGTGATAGTCCGAGCTCTCCGTGTGCTTGGCGAAGGCCGCACTGAGGAAGCCCGAGTTAGATGTGTCATGGGTGCCCGGATAGGAGTTCTGTAATTCGAGATTGGTGATGACCGTTATATGTTCTTTAACCGCCTGCAAGGGGCTGAGGATCGGCGACAACTCATCCAACACCTCCCCTCCCGGCGGCATCCAGCGGGCATGATCGGTGCCCATCGGTATGAACACGAAGCCGAGCCTGGGCACCGGCCTGGCCGGCGTCTGCGCTAGGGCGGTGGCGGCGGGAATCATGGCATCCAACAGGGGCAATGCCAGCGTGGCGCCTACGCCCCGCAGAAATGTGCGCCGGGGTAGCGCCTTCTTGAAGATGATCATATGGATGTCCTCATCTGAAATGGCTGGCTTCTCACAATACCCAATATGAGCGATGAAAAGCGGTAGTCGTCTGACGCCGCCTCGCGAATTATCTTGCGGATCACCGGCGCGTCGTAGTACTCGACCCCGCGACCCAGGGCGAAGGTGAGCAGCTTCTCCGTCACCCTGCCGGCAAACAGTTTGGGCCGGCTCAACAAGCCTGCCTGCAGACCCGCCACACCGTCGAACTCGCCCACGCCGGGCAGGCCGCCGGCGACGTCCATGGGTCCGTTATCGCCGTCGTGATCCCGCCAACGACCGACGGCATCGAAATTCTCCAGGGCAAAGCCCACCGGGTCGATGATGGTGTGACAGCTAGCGCACACCGGGTTATTGCGATGAGCCGCCAGCCGCTCCCGCATCGGCAGGGAGGCGGACACCGAGGTCTCGTCCAGCGCCGGTACATTCGGAGGCGGCGGCGATGGCGGTGCGCCGTAGATATTGTCTAACACCCAGGTGCCGCGAAGCACCGGCGACGTGCGCGTCGCATAGGACGTGACCGCCAATATACTACCCTGCCGCAGGATGCCGCCGCGCTCGCTGTCGGCTGCTAGCGACACGCGCCGGAAACGACTACCGTAGACGCCGGGAATTCCGTAGTGCTTCGCCAGGCGCTCGTTGAGAAATGTATAGTCCGCCGCGAGCAAATCGAGCACGCTGCGATCTTCACGCAGGACGCTGTCCATGAAACGCTCCGTTTCCTCACGGAACGCTTGCCGCAGGTTGTTGTCGAAATCCGGATACAGACGCGGGTTCGGCGTGAAGGCACCCAGATTGCGTAGCTGCAGCCACTGTCCGGCGAAGTTGCTGGCGAGATTATTGGAGCGAGGATCGGCGAGCATGCGCCGGGCCTGTCGCTCGAGCTGGCCTGGCCGGCTCAGCTCACCACGGGCGGCCACATCCAGCAATTCGTCATCCGGGATACTGCTCCACAAGAAAAAAGACAGACGGGAAGCCAACTCGATGTCGCTGATGCGATAAACGGCGCCCGCTGCCAGCTGACCCGGTTCCAACTCCACCCGGAACAGGAATTCCGGGTTCATGAGCACCGCGGCCAAAGCCTGTCCTATGCCCTCATCGAACCCTCCCTCCGAGCGTCCCTGCCGGTAAAAGGCCAGCGGTCTCTCGACTTCCGCATCAGAGACTGGCCGGCGATACGCTCGCCCCATCAGTTTTGCGAGAATTTCCCTGGCACAGGCCAGTTCTTCGCTTTCCCCGCCGGCCTGGTCTGGTCGACAGACGAAAATCCGGCGGCGGCTCGGGGTATCGTCGGCACCGCCGGGTCCATAGGGCCCGGTGATGGAAACCTGGTAGATGGCGGGGGTCAGACGCGGATGACGTATCTCATTGTAGTGAGCCTGCAGAGGCTGGCGCTCAGTTTCCAGCAGCGCAGATGATTGCTGGGGAAAGGTGACGCCGACGTCGTGGGGACCGGCCGTCACCGCTAGTCGGATCTTGAAATTCTTGTCGACAACGGAATGATCGGGTCCGTCCGGTCGCATCACCGAAAACGTCTCGACGACCTCCCTATCGAGTAGCAATTCGAGCGGTTGGGGCTCCCGACTCCGAAGGCCGCCGATGTCCCCGACCCGGTTACGCGCGAGCCGTATCTGAATGTCATACTCGCCGTCCTGTGGGAATGTATACGAGACCGACACGCCGCCACGGGTTCCAATCGGCAGGCCAGCGATATGCCGTTCCTGGGTGAGGTCCGCCGGCACCCGAATTACTTCACTTTGAATCGAGCTCGCAGCGCCGCCGACCGCCAGGGCGCTGATCTTCTGTGCGGCGGAAATATATCTATCCAGAAGAGATGGTGACAGGTCGCCCACATTAACATTGTCGAAACCATGACCACTTTCATCGGCGGGCAGCAACGAAGTGGCGTCGATGTCCAGGGCTAACAGATCCCTGATGGCATTTTGATATTCGGTACGATTGAGACGCCGCAAGGCCTCGGTTCGACCGGGGTTCGGATTCGCGACGGCGGCCTCGTCGAGGGACGCTTCTAACCAGGCAAGCATGTCACTACGCCCTGCAACGGATGGCTGGGGCATCTCCGGTGGCGGCATAATGCCGGTACGAAGTTTCCGCACCACCTTCTCCAGGACCTCCGGATGCTCGGCGACCCTGGCAAAGTCAACCAGATCGAGCCTCAGTCCCGCAGTCGCCAGCCGTTCATCGTGACAGAACGCACAGTAGCGGTCGATGAATTCACGGGTGCTGGCTGCGGATGGTGGGGTACTCGAGGATTGTGTTTGAGAACTGAGCAGCGGCGTAGCCGGGTCTGGTACCGACATTTCCCGTTCCGAGCAACCCCATACACTCAGTGCCAGTACAAGCAAGGGTATTTTGACGTTTGCCGGGGTCATGCGCCGCCTCTCTCTCAAGCCTGACATACTAGCCCAAACACGGCGGCGGTGCCAATGGCATGTGGCGCGCGAGGGGATTGAGAATTCTAAAAACTTATGGAATCAACGTTACTAATTGAGCCCGAGGCAGAGCCGGGCTAGTAAGGAATCAACATGGGTTTTACGGTTAACAGGAAAGCTGTAGGTCCGCATCATGGGCCAGAAAAGTAGTCATTCTCCATCCGTTTTCTTTCTTCTGGAAAATATAGGCCATGCCTGAGCGACTGATCTCGGCACCATCTTCTCTATATCTGATAAATTGACCGCTGGCGAATCCAGCATCTGCTCCCAGTACACAAATTTTCGGGGATGGCATGGCAGACCGATACCAACCCTGTTGCCTGAGATTGGCCAGCAGTGAGGCAAGCATATTGACCACTTCCTCTCGCGTACCCCAGACAGTGGTGCTGCCAGATGCACCCACCGACAGCAGTGGAACCGCATATATTTGATCCACCATTTCACTCGCGGTGCCGGTGGAAAATACGCGTTGGTAATTTTCCAGGGCAACCGCAATCTCGGCCGCGATAGCTTCCCTGTCATGGCTGGCCAGTTGCGCGAAAGAAGAGCTAGCGATAGATACCAGCAGCACCGCCAAAAATATTTTTCTCAGTTGTCTCATAATCAGAGCTTCTCTACCCATCCAGCTCATTACGGACATATTTCCCATCGACAAAATCGGCAAAGAAGTAACCCGTCATGGGGTGATCGATGGCTTCTCCGAACTCATCGGCTGCCAAATTTTGTTCTGCTACATAGGTAGAGTGATCACTTCCATGCACGAGCACATGGTACCAGGGCTGGTTTTTCGGCGGACGAGATTTTGCCACCATCTCATACCACTCTTCCGTGGCCTGGAAATTTCGATCGACATCCACAATGACTCCACGATAGCCGAATAGACGATGGTGACGGAAAATTTTACTTTTGTAATATTCGTTACAGTTCCCATATCTTCGCCACCACATCCCGACAAACGTAAGCTTAAAGTCTCTGTTCAAAGTCACTGTTCAAAGTCACTGTTTCAAGTCACTGGCCAAGGGCATGCCGACACCGGCGCGCCCACCCTGGCCGGCCATTTTACTTCGGCCCTGATTTTCCAGCGCTACGCCAGGGGGAGATTAATCGCCTGGCCGGTTTCGGCGCTCGAGTGGACCGCCTGCGTCCACTCCATGTATTGCACACCGGTCTCGAACGTCGCCATGGTAATCTTCTCGAGGCCGCGAATGGCATTGATAAATTCTTCTTCCACCCGGTAGAAAGCCTGCTGCCGGGGTGGATTGGCAAGCGGCGTCAACTCCGCATCACCCCGGCGTCCGGCAAACACATTTAGTCTTCCATCCACGTAGATAGTGCCCTCGCTGCCATGAATCCAGGTCTGATTGCCGCCGGAGAGCCCGGTGGTTTCACTGAAGCGCATGTGTACCTGTGCTTTATTATTCAGTTCATAAAGCACGTCGACATGGTCGGGTATAGCCACGGCGACCGATTCTCCCCCGGTATTTTTCCTGTTGCCAACATGCACCTTGGTCTGGGCCATTACCCCATCGCCGGGTCCGAACCAACGCAGCATGGATTCGTAGGTAGCGCCCAGGTTCAGGGTATTGTCGCCACTAAATTCGCGATCGTGGCGCCAGTCCAATACACCTTCACGCTCGGCGAAGTTTCTACGCAGTCTTTGTATCTCCACGGAAAGCACTTCACCGACGTAGCCTTCAGCAAGCAGGCGCCTTATCAGATTATCGATAATGTAACTCGTGGAAGTTGGAACCAATTGCGATACCAACTCTGGATAGCGTCGCGAGGCCGCCAGCATAGCCCTTGCCTCGGCCGCGTTATTTGCCATCCGTGCCTGACAGAGTACGTGTTTGCCGCTGGCAAGAACCGCCTGGGTCAGGCGGTGATGCATATACGGCCAGGTGCCTATCAACACTGCGTCGATGTCATCATCATCCAGCAATTCTTCCCAGGTGCCATAGGCACGGGGGATGTTGAACTCATTCGTCACCCGTTGACTGGATTGCAGACTGCGATTGGCCACCGCCACAATCTCACAGCCGGAAATCCGGCGAAACCCTGGTATTTGTACGCCGCGCACATTTGCTCCGGCGCCGATGATGCCGACCCGTACCCGCTCTGGTGCCGAAGAGCTTGCCCTGTCTTGTGCAGTCAAACTTGTGGGGGCCACCGCGGCAGCAATTGGCAGCGCCGCCGCCGAAAGGAAATCCCTGCGTTTGATTTTTGAAGTCTTGCCGATTTTCGGATCTTCACTCATAGCTTGGCATTTATTGATTGCGTCAGAACTCATATCAAGCTAACGAATCAGGAGACTCTGATTCGCACCCACACGGGTATCAAACCAGGGGTTGTCAGGATTATTCGGCATGCCGGCCTTTCTATATCTGATGTCAGCCATGCCTTCACTGTCGCTACATGTGTTAATGCTGGTCGCGACCGACCTGGCTAATCTCACTCGGAAATGAGTGCGGCTGCAAACTTTGTCGTACACCACGAGAGTCAACCTGGCGCCGGTCGTACTGCTGAGAAACCAATCAACGTAACCATATTCAGGAGGTTCACTGGCGGTACAGCCGATCATCAAGGCACAGATTACAGGCAGCAGCGGTATGCCTAAGTTCATCGCTTGAATTCCCATTATCATAGCTGGTTGGATATCTGCTAAGAATAAGAGCAAACCCCAGGGAAGTCCAACCTGGTGGTGCCGGTATTCAGAGCTTGCTCGCTTCGTGACCTGACGCATTGGAATTGGACAAACGCCGAGCCAGCGCCGATGTATGTGCTGACAAAGAATCGTGGAGTCAACTGGTTTCGGGCGAGGGCGTACCGACCGATGGTGCGGGAGTCAAACTAGGACCTTGTCTCAGGAAGGGAATCAGAAGTAGTGGCAGCAGTACCAGGAACGCGTCCAGGTATAACATGGTCCCGTATCCCCATGAATCCACGGCGGCTCCCTGCCAGCTGTTGCTATAGGCGATGGTGAGATTTCTCATCGCCATGAAGGCGGTGAACTGGGTCGCGGCCACCAACGGACTCGTCAATCCCATGAAAATTGCCGCGCTGGTGCCGTAGTGCAGCCCCATGCAGAAGGAAAAGGCCAGTGCCGTCGCAAAGTACTGAACGATACTGACGCCCTCCAATCCAAATTCACCGCTGATCAGCAGCGCCAGGTAAAGGGTCGGGATTGCGGTCAAGCCGTAGTAAAGCGCCAGCATCCGCAGCTTGCCCAATTTGTCCGCGATCCAGCCACCGATCACGCAACCGGCGCCCGAGATAAGAGTCGAATATATATTCAACTCGGCTATGGCGTTGTTGGTCATGCCGATATCGACCTGTAAGGTGGTGGCAACAGCATTGCCAAGCGCCATGGCGCCGAAGGGCAGTAGCGCGAAGATAACACCCACCTTGGTAGCCCGACCGGACTTGAAAAAGCCGATATATAAATCGCCGAAAAATTTACCCAGCTTGGTCTTCAAATCACGCCATACCCTATTGGTCTTGGCAATGACAATATCTCCGGCGGTGGGGTCCTTCACGAAAAACACGACGAAAGCCAGCACTCCCAGGAGTAACACGCAGACATAGAGGAAGGAGATGTCAAAACCATATCTACCGGCGACGAAGATGGCGCCGCCACCACCCAGGCCCTGGCCCAGATAAGCGCCGGCAAACATGAAGCCGGTGCCGCGCTCATCTTCTTTGAGCGTATTGACGGCCAGGGAGTCGATAGCCACATCGCAGGTTGAGGCAAACACGTTGTGAACGATGGCCATGGCGATTAGCAGGCCAAAGTTGTTGGCATAATCAATTTGAGCGATGCCGAACAGCGTCACGATCATCATGACCTGGCACAAGACAATCCATGCCTTGCGACCTCCCCAGCGCTGCAGTCGAACCAAATCTACCAGCGGTGCCCACATCCACTTGAATGCCCAGGGCAGGTATATGGTTCCCACGAAGGCACCAATTTATGCGACCTACATACCCTCGCGGCGCATAAAAGCAGCCATGGCAACCGCCGCAAATCCCAGTGGAATGCCTTCACAAATATAGAGTATGCCAAATGTACTTAAGCGCCCGGCGCGGGTGTCGAGCATGTTAGGAGAAGCCATGGTTTTGATGTGGTTATCCTTCTTACGCTAGGGGAGCTCTGATCAATGATTTGTGCAAATCCGATAACACCTGAAGCAATGCCCTATTTGTCTCCACTGAATTCCGCTTCTGCCGCGTTCTCATAACCCCAACAGACGGTGGCGGCTCGAATATTACCGACTAAGAATTTGAATAGCTCACTTAAGAAACTGAGACCGGCAGTGCCGTTAATCATCATCGCTACACCAACACCACGCTGAGGAGAGTAAGCCAGGAATGAGCGAAACTCACCGTTATTGCCGGCATGAAAATAAATGCGCTCGGCGGTGGTCTCCAGTACACCCCAGCTGTTTAGCCTGGACGATAATTAGCGATATCGTATGTTAGTCGTCTATATCTGCGATCTGAGCTCGACGATATTCCCTTCCGGGTCTTTTATATAGACCGAGCTACCGAGACCCTGAGCCCCGACTCGCTGCTCGAACTCACCAAATTCAATGCCATGGGATCGTAAATGAGACTCTATCTCCGACTGCCGAATTGGCCTGAGCTGCAGGCAAAAATGATCCATATTATTCTCTGTCGCGCCCGGCGGGCCGCCACCTGGCTTACCTAACTGACTGTCGACCGTAACCAGATCGATCAACGCCGATCCGGCCCGAAGTTGGGTAAGTCCTACGTCATCCGGCGTTTCTCTTTCGACCTTACATCCCAGCATATTGCTATAGAAATCCAGCATCTCACCCAGCTTCGTGGTCCGTAAGACGATGTGGTCAATTCCTGCTACTTCGATCATCTGCCTGCACCCTCTCGCTCCGCCTTACGCAGCTATTGTGCCCGCGACTGATTTCGTAACTGGGCTTCCAGCTCTTTCTCCCGGTCTGCGGCGGAGTCCAACAAAATTTGCTCGACACTGGCCGCCCCATCGAGAGCCTGCTGCTGTCGACTGGTCAGTACGCCTGTGGCGCCTGATCTTGAGTTTCGTTTGTATCGTCAGATCCACAACCGGCTAACAATCCCAACAACACGATGATGATTACAGATCCTGGTTTGTCCATGGTGTAGGCCTCTCTATAAAATGCCGATCTTTCGAGCGGAAGTGATTCGCAAGCTGTTGGTATTATTCCGTAAACGCACATCGGCGTGCGTAACGGGCGCCACCGCCGACAGCCTGACAATTTTTATGTTATAGCAGACGACGATTCAGCAAGGCAAATTGACTAGTGCCAAGTCCCAGGCTGCTAATGTATACCGAGAAACGTGCAACATATCACGCTTTGCACCCTGTCTTCTGCGTTTCCCCGATTTTTGTGACCTGAATCAATCAAATTCCATACTCCTGTTGCTACGGTGCCAACAAGCCCAGAGACATCAGTTTCCCGGGTGATTGCCACGGGGAATTAATCCAGCTCAAACCGGAGAGAAAGCCATGAAATACTCCAGAAAAATTATCCTTACTTTTTCACTATTGCTTTTTGCATTCAGCTCCAACCTGGCTGTCGCTAAAGGTGCTGAAATAAAATTCAGCAGCCTGGTGAGCGCCATAAGCCAGACCGACAGCAATGAAGGCACGGTCACGGTCAGCATCCACGGTATCGATGTGACGGTGATCATCAATGCCGATACCGAAATCGAAGAGAGTGGTGAAGAAATTGATCTCGCCATCCTCTCGGTTGGCGACTTTGTCAGAATTAATGCCTTCTTTTCCGACGTCGGGATCGTAGCCGATGAATTAGAAGTGCTGGACGCACGCTCGGAGCAGTTTCGCTTCCGAGGTCTCATTACGGCCACGGACAGCCTCGGCGAGAACACCATCATCAGCATCATGGGCGTGGACATCTATGTGGATGCTTCCACAGACATCACCCGCCGGGGCAGTGGTGATGGGAATTCCGTCGCAGCAGCAGAATTGATGACAGGGGACGAGGTCAATGTTCGCGGGGTAGCCAGGACGGCTTGCTTTTGGCGGCACGCATACATGTAGGCAGCAGAGAACAGGGCAGCATCGAACTGGAAGGCGAGATAGTTGCGGTGACAGACACAGGATTCACCATCGACATCAGAGGTGGCGGCACCACCGATATTATCGTCGATGACGATACCAGCGTGAGTGGCGACATAGTTGAGGGCGCATTTGTCGAGATCGAGGGACAATTGAATAGCGAATTTGCCGTGCTGGCATTCGAAGTTGTAGTCGATGTGGATGGTGATGGCGACGCCGACGATGACAACAAACGTGGCAAACGCGGACACGGTAATAGTAATAACAACGGCCACGGCAATGGAGACGATGACGATGATGACGATGACGATGATGATAGCGACGGCGATGATGATGGCAGTGACGACGGTGACTCGATTACAGTCGGCGCCGAAATTAGCCTCGCTGCCGAAGACTCAGACCTGCACGGCTAGGCCGAGATCAAATATAGAAGCGAAAACGGCAACGTGGAGCAGGAACTTGAAATAGAGTTGGAGGACGCGACCGCCGGGGCCATCTACACCATCTTGGTATTTTTTGGCGATGAATCTGTAACCCTAGGTTCCATCACGGCCAGTGACCTCGGCGTCGTCAAAGCCGAGTATGAAACCGGCTCTGACGACCTGGATAGAGATTTATCAGCGTTGCTTCCAGACGGAAGAGATGTCAGGGATATCACCGGAGTGCAAATTCTACTTGATGGCAATGTTGTGCTGGACGGAGACTTCTAAATCCGCGGAAGATAGAAAACGGGACAGCGATAATATATGGGCATCATTCCGCGGCCATGGTGTTATTTAGGGAATCCAACCCGGTAATACAAATCTCCACCGTGTGTCCCGGTTTGATAGGCCCAACGCCACCGCCGGTGCCACAGGCGATCAGATCTCCGGGAAACAGGGTCATATCCTGAGACAACATACTCACTATTTGCCTGGGTGAGAAAACAAGATTGTCGATGGGATAATCCTGCCGCAATTTTCCCCGGTAGAATGTCTGCACCTGGAGTTGTTCCACATCTACGTCGGTGCAGATACTCGGCCCGAACGCACCGAAGGTATCCATACTCTTGGCTCGGTTCCATTGCTTAAAAGTAGGGTCCTTGCCGATTAAAGTCGAGGCGGTGATGTCGTTGACGCAGGTATAACCAAAAATGTAATCCCCAGCTTCCTCAGGGGAAACACCGCGACAGGCTTTGCCAATAACTACACCGAGTTCGCCTTCATATATTATCCTGTCAGCATAAGAATTCGGTCGTCGAATCTGGCCAAGATGAGGTAGGTAGCTGTTACTGGATTTGAAAAAATATAATGGTTCATCCGGGATTTCCAATCCCTGTTCCTCGGCAGCAGCTCTGACGTTTTTCCACAGGCCAATCATTTTGCTGGGCCAACAGGGCGTCAGCAGAGTCAAGTCCGCTACCTGCAGAATTTCGTCGGTGGGCTCGGCACCGTCAAATAGCTCACCGCTGCACACGACGACACGTTGATTCTCGAAATCGACTTCATCGAGTAGTTTACCAAACTCTTCTACTTGTGAATCCCGGCGCCTGAATTTTATCCACTTGCTCATCGTTTTTCTCGCTATTGGCTGGCGATGATTTTAGGGAAGCCTGCTAGTCACGACAGGCAGCCTGCTGCGCCCGCTGAATAACGAGGCCTAAGACAATATCGATGATAGGTGTCGCTATCGAAGTCATTGCTCCCATCTCCTGTACCACGGTTAATAGTGCATCGATCTCCATGGGGCGGCCCTGTTCCAGATCCTGCAGCATGGATGTCTTATGGGCGCCAACCCCGGCCGCGCCATTAATGCGTTTCTCGATATCCACGGCAAATTTCACCCCCAGACTCTCGGCGATCTGCTGGGCTTCTGCCATCATACCTGCGGCGATACCGCGTGTTCCCGGCGCTGTTGCGATGATATCCAGAGTGGCGTGAGTGAGAACGGAGATGGGATTGAAGCACAAGTTTCCCCATAGCTTTACCCATATGTCATCTCTAATCCTCGGTCGCACCGGTGCTTTCAATCCCGCCTCGATGAAGATTTGACTCAGGGCGATTACCCGTTCGGTTTTTTCGCCACTGGGCTCGCCCAGGGTAAAACGATTGCCTTCCACGTGTCGAATGACACCTGGCTCCACCAAATCACAGGCCGGGTAGACGACACAGCCGATTGCCCGCTGCGGCTGCAACTGCTGCCACTGTTGATCATCGGGATCCACGCTACGGAGACGTTTGTTTTCATGTGGCCCTTCCAGACCATAGAAGTACCACCAAGGGATGCCATTGACTGCAGTGACCACGGCGCCTCCCGGCGCCAGCAAGGCAGCTATTTGCGGCACAATTTTAGGCACGGAGTGGGCCTTGAGGGTGACGATGACGAAGTCCTGCGCCGGCAGTGATTCGGGCTTATCCGTGCAGTTTAGTCGATGGAGACTCTCGCCTTCTGCGGTGATAAGTTTCAAGCCACTGCTTTGCATGGCTTGCAAATGAGGCCCCCTGGCAATCAAACTGACTTCTGCGGCTGTGCTCGCGAGCATGGCACCCAGGTAGCCACCAATAGCGCCAGCACCATAAATACATATTCGCACAGTGTTTCCCCGATATTTTTAGCGACTATTAGCAACTACAGGTTTTCTTGCTTGCTCTTCAAGTCTACCCGAATGCGCACCGCCCAACGAGACAAAATGGATTGCCGGATGCCCGCAGAAATCTCAAAACCTTCGCCTGATAATGTCTGACATAAAAGAGTTGCACGCGGTCTTGACATACTACATGCTGTTTTAGCACACTGCTGGTTTTTCTCTGGAGTCATACCATGAGCACACTGTGGGAATTAGTAAATAGCGGAGATGAAAAACAAGCCGCACTCACAGCACCGGGGCAAGAGGCCCTCAGCTATGATGAGCTGCGTGCTCAAGTAAAAACTACCGCTAGCCGTCTCAATGAGCTTGGGGTGGGTCGCAATGACCCTGTCGCCATTGTGCTGCCCAACGGACCGGAAATGGCGAGTTCATTTATTGCGATCGGTGCCGCAGCCACTACCGCACCTCTCAATCCGGGTTACCGCGGCGAAGAATATGATTTCTACCTGGAAGACTTGAAACCGAAAATTCTAGTGGTCGCCGAAGACAGCGACTCTTCAGCCATTGCCAGCGCCGAGAAGTTGGGTATCAAGGTAGTGCGACTATTACACCAGGCCGGTGATCCGGCGGGGAAATTTGAATTGCAGGGTGAGGCGCTTGCCGACGCCTCCCCAATCACGGGCTTTGCCCAGCCCGACGATATTGCGCTGGTATTGCACACCTCCGGTACCACCTCGAAGCCCAAGTTAGTACCCCTAAGCCAGGAAAACGTCTGTGCATCGGCTCGCAATGTTGCCCAATCCCTGGAGCTCACTTCGGCGGATCGCTGTCTCAATATCATGCCCCTGTTTCATATCCACGGTCTCATCGCCGCCGTGTTGGGCTCGTTGCATGCGGGGGCCTGTGTCAGCTGCACGCCGGGTTTCAATGCACTGAAATTTTTTAATTGGCTGGAGGAAGTACGGCCCACCTGGTATACCGGCGTGCCCACCATGCACCAGGCAATCTTGTCACGGGCCGGACGCAATCGGGAAATCATCGACAGCGTCAAGCTGCGCTTCCTTCGCTCCTCCTCGGCTTCCCTGCCACCGAAGGTAATGGTGGAACTGGAGCAGACCTTCGACGCCCCGGTAATTGAAGCCTATGGCATGACCGAGGCGGCGCACCAGATGGCCTGTAATCCCCTGCCAAGGGGCACCCAGAAGCCTGGCTCTGTAGGTCTGGCCGCCGGTCCAAAGGTTTCTATTATGAATCAGCAGGGTGATCATCTCGCCGTTGGGGAGATTGGCGAAGTGGTGATTCAGGGTGAGAATGTGACCGCGGGCTACCTCAATAATGAGACGGCAAATGCCACCGCGTATACCGACGGCTGGTTCCGCACCGGGGACCAGGGCCGCCTGGATGACGAGGGCTATTTGACCCTTACCGGCAGGCTGAAGGAAATAATTAATCGCGGTGGGGAAAAAATTTCTCCTCGCGAAGTTGACGAAATTCTACTTGACCACGAGAGCGTCGCCCAGGTCGTTACCTTCGCCATCCCACACGAAAAGCTGGGTGAGGAAGTGGCCGCCGCCATCGTACTCGAGGCTAACGCGGAGCTCGATGAAAAAGGCTTGCGCGATTATGCCGCAACTCGTCTGGCAGGCTTTAAAGTGCCAAAGAAAGTCGTTTTCCTGGAAGAAATCCCGAAGGGACCCACCGGCAAGTTACAGCGTATCGGGTTGGCGGAGAAATTGGGCCTGGCTTGAGAATAACGAATGAAATGAACTCCCCCTACCTAACGGCATCGCAATGTGCCAAAGTGAATCTGTTAACAAAACACTTACAGTAAGAGGAGTCCGTTATGGATATTACAACGATAGGTATTGATTTGGCTAAGAATTCTTTCGCTCTAGTAGGCATGAACAAACATGGAAAGATTGTGTTTCGTAAAACGCTGACTCGCAATAAATTACTCGCTTTCATTGCACAATGCCCACCCTGCCTAATCGGTATGGAAGCCTGTTCCGGAGCCCACTACTGGGGTCGGGAGTTTACTAAACTCGGTCACCGTATAGGCATCATCGCTGCGAAGTTCGTTGAACCATTCCGTAAAGGGGCGAAGAATGACAATAACGATGCCGAGGCTATCTGTGAAGCCGTCCTACGACCCAACATCTGGTTTGTTCCCATAAAGAGCCCCGACCAACAAGCGGTACTGTGTATTCACCGTGTACGCCAAGGATTGGTGCGTGACAGAACCAGTATGATGAATCAGTTACGAGGCCTATTGTCGGAGTTTGGCATCATAATGCCCAAAGGCCGCTATCCTGCGCAGGCCGCTATTGCTGGCATTTTAGAAGAAGCTGAAAATAGCTTGCCCATGATAGCCCGGCGAGTGATTGATAATCTGTGGCAACGAATCAAGCAGGCCAATGAGCAAATAGAGGGCTATAACAGGGAACTGGCGCAGTTGGTGAAAGAGAGCACAGTTGCCCGGCAGATAATGACCATCCCTGGAGTGGGAGCGCAAACAGCGAGCGGAGTTGTTGCCAGTGTGGCTGATCCGCGCATGTTCAAAAACAGTCGTCAGTTTTCTGCATGGTTGGGTTTGGTTCCTCGGCAATACACGACAAGTGGGAAGATAAAATTGGGGCGAATTACCAAACGGGGCGATCAATACCTGCGCACCTGTCTTGTGCATGGGGCCAGGGCGGTGGTGGCGAAATTGGGTGACAAGCAGGACTGGGTGAGTTGTTGGATACGGGCGCTGATTGAACGTCGCGGGTATTTACGAGCCGTGGTGGCGCTAGCGGCCAGAAATGCCCGTCTGATCTGGACGCTGATGGTGAAACAGGAAGACTATCGGGCTATGCCTATGGCAGTAAGCTAGCTATTCAGAACAACCGAAAACAGATTAACCGAGTTAAGATTTAGAAGAGGTTCCAACCGAGTCCTGCGAAGGCGGTAGATGACAAACAGGTCAGACCGAGGAAGCCATAGCCTGGTATTAAGAGTGATCGAAAAGATCGTCTAACGAATGAGGCAGGTTTCACTACCAATATTCATCTAGGTCCGGGTTAGTAAATATCCCATTAGAAGACCGAATGTAGAGCTGCAGTCTATACCTTAAGGTCAAATACAGCCAGAGCTTGACACTTGGGGGAGTCCATGTAGCTTAATAATAAAAGTGCAATGATTCATACCCGCCATGGGCGGGTACTGAGCGGGGAGTACAAAAAGTGGAAGAAGGATCCGATAAAAACCAAAGCGCCTCGAACGATTCACCCGATCAGGCATCCACAGAAACCGCTGCGGGCGAAACCCTGGAATCACTGACCTCGGAGGAGTCCCTGGCCGCCCTGGAATTGCCCGACATGTCCCTCGGCAAGATGATTTCCCATTTCGGGCCCGGCATTATCCTGATGATGACCGGAATCGGTACCAGCCACATCATCACCGCCCCAACTGCAGGGGGGCGCTTCGCCTATGCCCTGATGTGGTGTATTCCCGTGGCCTATGTATTTAAATATTATGGCTTCGAAATGGCTTTCCGCTTTACCAATGCAACCGGAAAAAGCCTGATAGAAGCCTATGGTACGGCCTGGAAAAAATGGCCCCTGTGGTACGTCATGGCGACCACAATTTTGCAATGTGTTATCGGTCAGGCGGGCCGTCTGATAGCGGCAGCGGCGGTGCTTTATTTTCTGTTCAGCTATTTGTTCAGCGAGGCGCTGGGATTTGAAATACCGATAGAGATCTTCGCCGCCGTTTTAGGCGCATTTTGTGTTTTCATACTGCTACGCGGTAATTATAAAATTGTGGAACGGGTGGCTAAAATAGCCGCCGGCTTTCTTTTTGTTACCACGGTGTTCGTTTTCTTTGTTAATCCTCCTTCGATTTCTGTCGTGCAATACTTTTTTATCTTCGACATGCCGCCCGGGTCCTGGCTGATTATCGCCGGCTTCCTGGGTCTGCTGCCCACCGGTATCGATGTCTCCCTGCAGGCATCGGAATGGGGCAAGGCCAAGAAGGTAGGCATGGGGAGAATAAGAGGCACCTTGGAGGAGATGGGACTGGCCCGGCGCTTCGATCCTTTTGCTCCGAAGAAAGAAGACTTGACGGTGGACACCTCCCTACTACCGGCGCACGCCCAAGTCTATTGCCAGCGTTGGTTCACCATCGGTCTATGGGATTTTCGTCTCGGTCATGTCGTGTCGTTCATCATCGCCTGTATATTTCTGATCCTCGCCGCCATCTGGATGTATCCATCGGAGGTATCGGGGCAGGACGTAATCGGCGACATCGCCAGGATTTTTACTGAAAGCGTCGGCAATGGCCTGATGGTCATATTTCTGATTGGCGCTTTCGCTGCGACCTTTTCGACTGTGTTTAACTATTTCGATGGTTGGCCTCGCATAGTTGGCGCCTGCTGCCGCAATATCTTTCCAGCGACCGCGGGATTACAAGGAGTGGATAGATCCGAATTGAGTTCCGAGCACAAATCCAAATGGTATTCGGAGTACAACATCTATCGCGCCACTATGATTTTTTCCCTGGTGGCCGCACTCGTGATTATCATTGGCATGCCCAGACCCGTGTACCTGGTGTTGGTAGCCTCCGCGCTGGCCTTCTTCGTGGCGCCGGTCATCTACTTCTTCAATGTCTACTATTGCCTCACAATCATACCGAAGAAGGACAAGGCCTTTTATCCATCAACATTTGCCAGATATTTCTCTTTCCTCAGCCTATTTGTATTTACCGGCTTGAGCGGAATTTTGATCATGGCGAGGATTTTTAACATTACCCTGTTCGGAGGATAATTCGGCAAGCCGTTGTTGCCGGCAGCAGCCGAATACAAACGGGGGTGGGGGAATTTCTATTAATTCCTCCACCCCCGTTTTGCTTGAAGGGAATTAGCTTTGGTTTTCGCCCCTGGACTGGTCTGCTCTCATATTGCAGGCAGCAACCCAAGGTAATTTGGTGATGTATCTGATCATCATGCCCCCGCGAATATCCTGCCTCTCAAGGTAGCTGGTCTCGTCATCGACGAAGAACACACGATTGGTGGTGGCTAACAGCTCCGGGTCCATGACCTCGGCGCATTGGTGAATTTTCATGTCTGCGGGGATGTCGTCCCTGGCGCCTTCGCGTCACATGAATACCTCTTCCGATGCTTCGAAGTAAACAAATTCGACGACACCATCGCTATCCATATCCCGCGCGCACATTCTGTAAATAAGAAAATTATCGCAGTAGAGACTGGTCGTCGGGCGCGCACCGGCCGTGCCCAACCCACAAGCCGTAAGCATAAGCAGGGACAGCAAAACGATTGAAAGCCGGATAAAAACCATTGGCAAACCTTTAATACTGGATTCCTTTTCGATTCGTTTAGCTACAGACCCGACCCGCAGGCAAAGAATTTCGAATCCTGCTTCGACACCGACCGCATACTACACGATTTTCCCGAGCTCGCAGACCAAAATCACCTCGCACAGGGCCGAACGTGTAATGGAAATCCTTGTTGCTGCGCTAGGCAGACCAGGGCATCCGCGGTAGTCTCAGCACTCGCCACGGCGTTGTGGGTGGCTATAACCAGGGGATGAAACCTAATATGAAAATTAGACTGGTGACTCTTGTATTATCGATAGTCTCCCAGCTCGCTTTAGCCGTGGAAAACGACGCGGCGATTAGGCGCCGCGCCTATCAATAGCATGTTTTCAGGCACCGGCCACGGGCGCGGTGGCCGTAACCCCAGGTTCAGAATCTTCAGCCTCGAGGCTGGCCAGGTCTTTTCGATACTCTGCTTCCAGTTCCGGATCCGGCCATTTGATAGTAACCAGGTATCCCACAATCAAGGCCGACAGAAATGACGGCGGCATGGTTTCCAGGGCAACAAAGTAGGCACCAATCCCTTCCAAGTCCTGAATCACAAACTTCGTAATCAGGGTCATGGAAAACCCAGTGATCATGGCCGCGATCGCCGCCCGCTCCGTAAATCGGGGCCAGAACAATGACAGGATTATCATGGGACAGAAGGTAGCGGCTATACCAGCCCAGCCGAAGATAACGAACCAGAAGATGGTTCTGTCAGGCGACAGGATTGAGATCACTACCGCCATAGCCAGAGCGCATGCGGCGAAGACAACGGTGATGCGGCGACACAGGAGGGCGGCATGGGCGTCGCTGAGGGCCGGGTTAATGATTTTTTCATAGAGGTCATGGGTGATGGAGGCCGAAGCCATCACCAGCAGGGAGGACACCGTGGACATGATCGCGGACAGGACTGCTGCCACATAAATGCCCACGATCAGGGGCGGGAACGTATACTCGACCAGCTCCGACAGCACATTTTGAGCGCCGTTACCCAGTACGGAATCCGGGTCTACACCCTGGGTGGTAAAAATATATCGTCCCAGAACACCGATGCTGACCGCAGAGAAATCCACCAACAGGGTAAATAGCATCGCTACCCATTTACCGCGATCGATCTGTTCCACGCTCCTAATGGCGATGAACCTGGCAAAAACCTGTGGTGAGCCCATGAAGCCCAGGCCGATGAGCATCATGCCGACGACGACGGCTACATTCATCAGGGTAAAACCGCCCGCTCCCCACATATCCACCAGGCCTGGCTCGATCGCATACAGACCCGCGTAGATAGAGCCGCTGTTCGACAAGGATAGATAAGCAACGGCCGGTAATAACATCAGGCAGACCAACATCACCGCGCCCTGAAACATGTCGGTCCAGGCCGCGGCCAGAAAACCGCCGGCGATGCAATAGGTAGCGACTACGACGAAGCCGACGACGGCACCGGTTCGATAATCCCAATCCAGAAAGGTTTCGAAGGCAGAACCGGTGGCGTCAATCTGGGCGGAAATATAAATCAGCACGAAGATAGAAAGCACGATGGCGGAGACAATGCGCAGCACATTGGTCTTCGATCTGAAGCGACTGGCCATGTAGTCGATGACAGTAATCGCATCGTACTTGTCGGTAAGCCGCTTGAAGCGTTTCGCCATTAGGAACCAGGCAAAAGCGACACCGAACAGCTCGCCGATCACCACCCAATAGGTGCTGAATCCGAGCATCGCGCCCATGCCCGTGAGCCCCAACAGCAACCAGGCCGACTCGCCGGTGGCTTGGGCCGAGAAGGCGGCGACCCAGTAGCTCAGCGACTTGCCACCGATGACAAAATCTTTCATGCTCTTGACGCGCTTGGATGCGAGGTAACCCAGAAACATCAGGATACTGAAATAGATGATGATCATTATGTACTTCTCAAGCATGGGACCACCTCGTGAAAAACCGGATTCTGGATAATACCTCTCACCGGGGCAAGATACACCTGCTGCTAGCAGAGACTTTACCTGGTACCCGGGCAGGCATTATAGTAAGTACTATAGTGGTGTTGCACCAGTAAACGCGGTTACGAAACTGCACGGCCCATTCGAATAATAATTGGAGGCTACCCCGTGGCTCACTCTTCCCCAAACAAACCCTCTCGACGCAAGTTTTCAAGACGCAAGTTCATCGGCTCCAGCACCGCCCTGGCGGCCGCTGGCCTCGGACTTCCAGGCCAGGCTGCGCTGGCTGCTGCGGTGCCGGCACCACTGAGCGCCGCAGCACCGGACTACGTAGTAATCAATGCCCGTGTTATCACGATAGACGACGACCAACCCACAGCGCAGGCCTTCGCGGTGAAGCGCGACCGCTTCGTGGCGGTGGGCTCCAGCAACGACATACGCAACCTGGCGACTTCGAGTACCGAGATCATAGACGCCGAGGGCATGACCATTACCCCCGGCTTTATCGATGCCCATACCCATGCGTCCGGCGCCGGTGTGAATGAATTGGTACAGGTGAATGTGGACCTGCGCTCCATCGCCGAAATCAAGGATGCCTTACAGCAGCGCGCTCGCACCACGCCCGCAGGAGAATGGATTCGCGGTTTTAAGTACGACGACACCAAGCTGGCCGAAGGTCGTCCCATCAATCGCTTCGATATCGATGCCGTGGTACCTGATAATCCGGTGGTGGTGGGCCACCGCGGCGGGCACACCGGCGTCTATAACAGCATGGCGCTGGCGCTGGCTGGCGTTACCGCGGAGACGCCGGACCCGGATGACGGCAAATTCTATAGGGATTCTAATGGTGTCCTCACCGGACTGGTGGCGGAACGTGCGCGCCGGGTATTCGATGGTTTGATTCCCAGCGGCTCGACCCGCGAGCAACGCCGCGATGGCGTCAAACTCATCTCTGAGCTTATGACCAAAGCCGGCCTGACTTCGATACAGCAGACCGGGGGTGGTCGCAACGATATGATCGCGTTCCAGGATGCCCGCGCCGCAGGTGATATGCGTTTTCGCGTAACCATGTTCACGCGGGGAAGGTTGCTCGATGACTTTATCAATGCCGGTATTCGCACCGGCTTCGGCGATGAAGTATTCCGCATCGGTGCGGCGAAATTTTCCGCCGATGGCTCGGCGTCGGAACGCACCATGCGCATGAGCACTCCCTATGTGGGTCGGCCCGACGACTACGGCATCCTCACCATGTCCCAGCAGGAGATTCACGAGGCGGTCGAGAATGCCCATCGCAATGACTTCCAGATCGGCATCCATGCCAATGGTGACGTGACTATCGAAATGGTGCTCAATGCCTACGAACGGGTACAGTCACTCTGGCCTCGCGCCGACGCCCGGCATCGCATCGAACACTGCTCATTGGTCACTCCGGATATCTTGCGACGCATTAAGGCCCTGGGTGTGATACCTGCCCCCTTCTATACTTATATTCATTATCACGGCAACAAGTGGGTGGAATACGGCGAAGAAAAAATGCAGTCGATGTTTGCCCACAAGTCGTTTCTCGATTACGGCATCCCGGTGGCACCGGCGTCCGATTACACACCTGGGCCCTATGAGCCCCTGATGGCCTTACAGAGCATGGTGACGCGCAAGGATTTCGCGGGCCGGGTCTGGGGCCCGAATCAACGCATCAGCCTCGACCAGGCCTTGCGAATCTGCACCATGAACGGTGCCTATGCCTCCTTCGAGGAAAACATAAAGGGCAGTATCACTGCGGGCAAACTGGCGGACTTCGTGATCCTCGCCGACGATCCCCATGACGTCGATGCCGATGCCATCAAACAGATCGAGATCGTGCGCACGGTGGTGGGTGGTATCACAATGTACGGGGCCTAGTCGGAGCAAGCGAAGAGGCCCCGGTGTCAAGCCTTTACAGCTTGCCCTGATCGAATTCCGCAACGACCGCCTGTGGGTGATCGCTAATGGCAACATCAAGCTCGAAACCTGCCATCTGCTCACCCGTAAAATGAAGCATTTCCGCAACTGGGCAGCCGTTAACCTTTTCCACCTTGTTAGCGTCTAAGACGAACGTGGGGATGTAGTTCAATAATACTAAATTCAATTTGCGCGGTGCTGCCTATGATTCGAAACTGCCTCAAGATAGCGTTTCGATCCATGCTCAAGAATAAAGCCTATGTGGCTATTAATGTCGTCGGCCTCGCACTGGGGATAAGTTGCTGCATCCTAATACTATTGTTTGTGGAGGATGAACTCGGTTTCGATAGGTTCCATGACGACTACGATCAGATTTATCGCTTGCGCGTTGAACGTTTTTCGAATGGGGGAGAGGCCGAGTACTCGGCGGCGGCTTCGGCGCCTATGCTGCCCGCCGCTTTGAAAGATATTCTGCAAATTGAGGCGGGAACCAGGATTACACTCTCGGGTAATCTGGTCTCTCGAGATGACCTATCCTATTACGAGGAAAGATTTTTCTATGCCGATGCAGCGTTCTTCGATGTTTTCTCATTCGAATTACTGCAAGGTGATGCCGCCCAGGTCCTGTTGGCACCAAATTCCCTGATACTAACCGAATCCACAGCGGCAAAGTATTTCGGTGATACCAGTCCCCTCGGGCAGATCTTGGAAGTGGAAGGACAGGCGATGACGATCACGGGAATCGTCGAAGACACACCGACCCAGTCGCATTTCGATTTCGACATGCTGGCATCCTTCTCCACTCTCGAGGTGAGCCGGGGTTTGAGTTCGGGCTGGAACTGGTGGGGACTCAGTTTCCATACCTATTTGAAGCTGCGCCCGGGAGCCGATGTCTTTCAGACCGAGGCCCTGCTCCATGAAATGCCGTCAAGATATGTTGCCGATGAGGAGGCCAACAGTGGTTACCGCCAGTTTCTCTATCTGCAACCCCTCGCGGACATTCACCTCAACTCCCACTATCGAAGTGAGCTGGGTAACAATAGCCAGAAGAATTATGTGTTCGTATTTGCAGCAGTAGCGCTGTTTATTCTGTTGATCGCCTGTGTCAATTTTATGAATCTCTCCACCGCACGCTCGGCCGAGAGGGCGAGGGAAGTAGGCATGCGCAAGGTCGTAGGCGCAAGCAAGGGCCAGTTGGTAAGCCAGTTCCTGGGGGAATCGATTGTCATCACGCTGATTGCGCTCGCGGTGGCGCTGATTTTAATTCAATTCCTCCTGCCTTATTTTAACGCCGTGACGCTGAAGTCGCTGGCGGTGAACTATGTTGAACGATGGCCCTTGTTATTGGTTTTGATCGTCGGCGCGGTGGTCGTTGGTGTCTTGTCTGGTCTGTACCCAGCCTTCGCACTGTCTTCGTTCGAGCCGGTGAAAGTGCTCAAGGGACAGAGCCTGTACCTGGTTCGGCCAGCGCCTGGCTGAGACAGTGCCTGGTTGTCTTCCAGTTCTCCATATCGGTAGTACTCATTATTTCTTCGCTGGTAGCGCAACGGCAGCTCAACTATATGCTGTCCTCCGATATGGGTTTTGACAAGCAACAGACCTTGGTAATTAATGGCCGCAACAGCAATTTCCTCAACGATCAGTATGAAACCTTCAAACAGTCAATCTCGGCAGTGCCCGGAGTAGGAACTGTGGCCGTCTCCGCCTCCATCCCGGGACGTGCTGTGAACACCAATGTTGCCGACCGCCGGCGAGGACAGACCGAGGATGGACAAACCTTCAACTTTCTCTCGGTAGACTATGATTTTATCGATGCCTATGGACTCGATGTAATTTCAGGCCGCGGCTTCTCCCGTGACTACGGCGCCGATGAAAATGGCGCCTACATACTAAATGAGGCAGCCTACCAGGCGCTGGAATGGACAGACTCGGCGCAGGCCCTCGGAGAGGAACTCACCAGGCAATTCAGTGACTCCCGTGAAGTGATCGGAGTTATCAGTGACTTCAATTACAAATCGCTGCAGTATGCAGTCGAGCCGCTGGTGTTATTTATCGATCCTTCCCGCTACGTTTACACCACAGTCAAGGTCCCGACAGAAAATCTTGAGGCCGTAATTGCAAACCTGGAACAGGTATGGCTTCGCTATGCGCCCGAGCGCCCGTTCGAGTACTTTTTTCTCGATGAAGATTTTGACAGTCAGTATCGCTCGGAAATGCGCATCAGTAGTCTGTTGAATGTTTTCACACTGCTGGCCGTCGGTATCGCATGCATGGGTCTGTTCGCACTGGCTTCGTTTGTGACCGAAAGAAGAAGCAAGGAAATTGGCGTTCGCAAGGTGCTCGGTGCATCGACACTGCAGATAGTGACTATGCTTGCCTACTCATTTTCCAGACCGGTCTTGATCGCGGCGTTGTTTGCAGTTCCCATATCCTGGCTATTGGCGAACCGTTGGTTGCAGGGTTTTGCCAATCGTATCCCCATTGCCTGGGATATATTCATCCTCGCCATCCTGCTGGTCCTGACAGTAGCACTTGCCACCATCATCTGGCAGTCGGTCAAGGCGGCCCTCGCCAATCCAGCTATTGCGATCCGCGTCGAATAGGGATTAGAAATCTCTCCTGGCCCTGCCGTGGTATTCGCTTCTATAATGCAAGTGCCTGATGGCTCCATCAGACCAGCCCCAATGGAAGCTCTTCATGTCTCTGTTTATCCTCGGCGCTGTCCTCTTCGCCGCCCTGCTACATGCCACCTGGAATGCCCTGATCAAGGTCAGCGGTGACCGCCTGGTGGTGATGGCGGTTACCACCGCGACTTCGTCTATTCTGCTGATGCCGCTGCTGCTGATCCTGCCATTGCCGGCGTCGGAAAGCTGGCCCTATCTGGGCATGTCCGTGCTCATTCATGGCGCCTATATGCTGTTGCTGATCAGGGCGTACAGCTACGGCGACTTCGCCCAGGTGTACCCGCTGTCCCGGGGATCGGCGCCGCTGCTAACCGCAGTGTTGGGATTGTTCCTGCTTGGCGAGGCCATGACCGGGCGGGAATTGCTGGGTCTTCTGTTGATAGTCGCGGGAATCTTTGCCCTGGGGCTGGAGCGCAGCGCTGGCATACTCAAGCTGAGCCGGGGCGCATTGGTTTATTCTCTGCTAACCGGCTTGAGCATTAGCGCCTATTCCCTGGTTGATGGCACCGGTGCCAGGTTGTCAGGCAACAGCAGCAGCTTCACCGTGTGGATGTTCTTTCTCGACGGTTTTCTGGTACCTCTGGTGGCGGTCAGTCGCAGATCCAGAACCGTCCTGATTACCACAATCAAGTCTGTCTGGAAATCGGGCCTGGCGGTGGCGATACTATCGACCATCGGCTACTGGATAATTATCTGGGCATTTACCCAGGAACGCATCGCACCGGTGGCAGTGCTGCGCGAAACCAGTGTGCTGTTCGCCATGTTGATTTCTGTGTTCGTGATCAAGGAAGCGTTTTCTTTACTACGAGGTGGAATTGTACTGCTGATTCTAGCCGGCATCGTGCTTCTGGGTTTCTAGACGATTGCCGGGCCCCCGGACGAAGTGCTGAACATACTCGCAAATACAGTTCCCGGTCCAATTTCCCTGGCCAGGGGTGGGTCGGATGCAGCCAAACTCATTGGGGAAAAGAGTCGAGATTCCGGCTTCAAGTTTGAGAGATTCGTGATAAGTTACTTCACATCGAAAAGCTTACGGAAAAACCGCGACCACAGCGCTTGTTTTACCAGTACGGCGAGCCATGCGGATACAGGAGGAGTTGACATGAGGCATCTGCTTGTCTTCATTGCTACATTCGTGTTGAGCACGACCGCGCTCGCGCAGTCAACGTCGGTGATGATTGACGACCTGACGACGACCGAGGTCCAGGCCGCCCTCGACGGCGGAAAAACTACCGCCATCTACTATGTCGGCGGTACCCACCAAAGTGGCCCGGCGGTGGCCCTTGGCAAGCACAATCTGTTGTCTGCTCTCCTCGCCCGACGAATCGCGGAGACATTGGGCAACGCCCTTGCGTTCCCTCCAAATCCCTATGCTCCAGCCGGCGATCCCATAGCCAGAACCGGGCACATGCGCTTCGCCGGAACCATTAGTGTGTCGCACGAGACGCTGGCGGCGGTATCCCGCGACGTTGCCATCAGTGCGCTGACGGTAGGCTTCACACACGTCGTCATGCTTGGCGATCACGGCGAGACCCAGGATGTCATCAGAGAGGTGGCGGTGGCCCTCGACGCCGAGTGGGCCTCGAAAGGCGGCCACGTGTTCTTCATCCCCGTCTACCAGGAAGGCGAAGACCGCATGCGGGAGATCCTGACGGCGCTGGACGTACCCAGCAACCGGACAACGTCGATCGACGATGCTTCGGAAATGATGGCGCTGGACTCTGCCAACCGCTGGGTTCGTCCTGATCGGCTGGCGGACGATATCGCAGCGGTCGCTTCGGCCGACCTCGGCCGGCAGTTCATCGACGGCAAGGTCGAGGTGGCGGTTGCACGCATTCGAGAGCTGGTGCGATAGCGGCGCCCGACCGGCTCGAACCTGTCCCAATCTATCTTCCGGGTCCAGGGTAGGCCGCTGAAATCCTGCAATTCCCAAGAGTCTGCCAACTACCAAAAGCCAGGGCCTGGACGTCTCCATAGAGCGCCAAAAATCCACATAAGTTCAACCGAAATTGGAGATCATGCGCGCTTTCTCAACCGTGTTTGCGCGCCTTCTTAATTTGGCTGACAATTTATTCTTTTACTTCCAGCAACTACGAATCTCGTTCGCTGCTAATCGAGGCTCGCTTTGCAACAACTCGAGCACGCTCCCTATCCAATTAGTTAAGATTCGGATCGATCGAACAATCTGTGTTAATTCAAACGATTACATACTAGACTACCGCCCTCGAAATCGAAAAAGCGACACGCACTTTATACCAATGTTATGTGTGCCTAATTCGGAGACTGTTTGAATGCCAGAACACGAAGCCGCACTTCTAGTAATTGAGATGTTGGCACTCAGCGACCAATATGCTGAAAGCCTCTGGAGGAATGTTGACGTTTGGGTTGGTATATCAGTTGGGCTAGTCATTTTATCTCACGTAGCTCCAAAACAGCTGACTTAGCCAACTACTACAATCCTTGTGGCCCTGTACTCTGCATATACCTACATGCTGGTTGAAAAAACTTTGCAACTTGTAGGCTCGATGAATTTAACGCGTGTTGATGCTCTACGAATTGCAGAAGAAAATGGAATTCAATTCAGAGCTTTTGAAGCTGTATCCCGTCAGCCCTAGTTGGACATAATCCCCTAATTGCCTAAGAGACAGTATTGGCTCATCGTTAACTCCAAGAGGAAGTGATGATGAGAAAGAAAAGCAGTGCCCAGAAGACTATTCGAGATATTCGTCGGGCCACCCGCCGACACTACTCCGCCGAAGAAAAAATCCGCATTGTATTGGAAGGC
>Ga0208879_1000708_pt1 | contig 33791 bp, 29 predicted proteins | sample Knorr_S15_td_Bot_FD_185605 | JGI IMG/M metagenome (GOLD analysis project Ga0208879, IMG submission 185605) | Marine microbial communities from Southern Atlantic Ocean transect - Knorr_S15_td_Bottom_ad_5009_LV_A (SPAdes) (version 2) | ecosystem: Environmental > Aquatic > Marine > Oceanic | place... | reverse complement strand
TGCTCTTCTTTCTAAGTTTTCTTGACTGGACCAGACTCTCTCTTGTTCTTCTTTATTGGGATTGGCTCCATGAAGGGAGCCTTCGAATTCCTGAGAGTCCAGAAAGAAACCTCTTGCTTGGCTGGACCAAGGAAAAATTGCTACTTGCTTGCCCTTTAAGAATTCTTTGTAAGGGTCTTCAGAACAACTTTCACATCCTGGCCAGACAGGATCATTCATCCTGGCTAAGCTGAAGTTATTACTTAAAACGCTGAAAGGTTGCTTTCCTGAATCTTGAGCATAAGTAAAAGATTCTTTAAATCTGGGTAAAGACCAATTAGAAGCTCCGTATAAATTAATCAGGCCTTCGTCTCTCAGTTCATGTAATGCATCGATAAACTCACCCACGGGTACTTCAAGGTTATCTCTGTGTAAGCAATATATATCAATACTATCTGTCTTTAACCTATCAAGAGATTCCGTTAATTGTTTCCGGATGAATTTTGGATAACAATCTGGTGTATGAGCACCCTTCCCTAATACAACGACTTCGTCTCTGAGACCCCTAGCCTGCATCCAACGACCCAAATAAACATCACTTTTGCCATTGTTATAGATATAAGCTGTATCAAAAGCATTTCCACCTAAAGAAAAAAAATGATCGAACATAGCAAAGGCGTGGTTGCTATCAGTTTGATTGTCACAACCAAAAACTAGACGAGAAATTGGTTTTTCTAGTCCTTTTAATCGATCACTACTCATTGAGACTCTGTTGCTTAAAACAGAATCCCCCAATAAAGAATATTTTCTTTTTTCAGGAATATCTTGTGAATAATGGACTCCAACTTTTTTTCTCCACGAATCGAGCCAAATCATATTGCCATGACTATCTGCATGGGATATGAGTTTAGATTCTATTTCGTTATTTTTTACTAATTCAACAAAGTGATCAATTTCGTGGGTAAAAACCCCTCTCCTTTGCTTAAATTTAATTATTTCTGACTCCCCTTCATTGTCTTTTAAAACTATTTCCGACTTTCGTCCATTAGCTTCTCCGCACTGCCAGGGCTGATCAATGAATAAAGATATTTCGTCGTTTTTTATCCAGACTGAATTACCTAGTTCTTTATTGATCGAAGAGCTGATTACAGCCTCAGAGCCATTGGAAAAGACAAGCTTTGCACGCGCGAATAGATCTATACCTTGCTCAGAGAGGTCTCCTTCTGCTTCAAATTGGATAGGATTTGCGAAAGCTTTTCCTTCTTGCACTCCAGCTATCATTCTTGACATGGACATGGGATAACATCCGATGTCCATAATGGAGCCTCCACCTAAATCTGGATTAACCAATCTATGTTCTTCAGGAACTTTTGCGGAAAACCCAAAAGACGCTTGGATCGATAACGGCCCTTCCTTAAATCTTTTTTTAACTATCTCTCTTATCTTTTCTGTTTGAGGATGTGTCCTATACATAAAAGCTTCCATTAATAAAACGTTATTCTTCCGCGCTGCATCAATTAAAACCATGGCTTCGGTGGAGTTCATAGTCATGGGCTTTTCACAAAGGACCGACTTTCTAGCATTTAGAGAAGCTAGAGCAAGCTCAAAGTGAGAGTTATGAGGTGTGGCAATATAAATGGCTTGAATCTCTTCATTTTTAATAAGATTTTCGTACCCCTGTACCGATAAGCAGTTGTATTTGGACCCAAATTTTTCTGCATTCTCAATAGTACGACTAGCCACGGCAAGTAAATTAGAATCTATACTGTCTTGCATAGAAACTGCTAAGGCTCTAGCTATTAAACCTGTACCCAATATCCCCCAATTAATCATCAATTGAATTTTAGATCTTATCTGCCCTTTTTTCTTTAATTGCTTTCATTTAAGAAAAACCAATCCACCTACCAGAACCTGCTACTGTTGCCCATATTGAAATAGAAACTATTCCCACTAGCCGAAAGCGAAAAGAATCTTTCTCTGTTTTTAAGCAAAGTGGGTTACGGATAAAAAATAAGAAAATTAGACCTAAAGTTAAGGCTGACATCTTTATCCAAAATGCTCTGCTGTAATAACATTTAATTGCCTCACTAAGAAAGAGCGGTATGCCGGTGGAAACTAAAATGACCAGACCTAATTTAAGCCACACTAAGGTCTCATTAATAACGTAATTGATAGGCCTTGAATTAAGAACGAAACCCAATAGTCTCAAATCTCCCATTAAAATTGAACCGCCTAAGATAGCCAAACCAATTAAGTGAACCGATTCAATTACAGGAAACATCCAAATAGAATTCCTTATCAACTCTCCTATAAAAGATTGTTCCATTCGATCAAATAAGAAAAAAAGTTGACCTGAGTCCATTAGAAATCTTCCATTTGACTTAATTCGATCATACAGCTCGCTGCCCAATTAACCCAATCAGGTTGAGGTTGTCTGTCACAGTCAAACCAATTGTAAGCAATCATGCGACCCGAAATAATTACTCCCGCCCAAAGGACCAAGGAAACGCTTGCTTTTATATGAACACTACGCGGGATATTCTCTTCATCCCACTTGCCTCCCTCCTTACTCATTTGTCTGTGAAACAAGAAAATATTAATACCACCTAATAAAATCAAGAATAATTTAAATCTAAAAAAAATATTCTGATAAGTTCTTACTGGAATAGCATAAAAGAGCAACAAACCAGTTAAGACCATTAAACCAAACCCAAAAATTGTCCAAGGTAAAGTCTTTGAGTTCATCTCAGATATGGAAAGTTTGTTAAAGGCCAACCCCATTAATCTTAGATCCACGAAGATGAGAGTGCCTATAAAAAAACAAATTGAAAGAACGTGTGCTGATTCAATCCAAGGATATAAATACAAAGATTCGTGTAAGGCTATGCTCCATTCAGTTTCAGATAGCCATATTGAAAACTCCAACAACATATTCTTATAAATTTAAAGAATGATATCTATTCTTCTTTAATCCAGTAAGTCTGATGACATGCCACGCATACTTGATACAGGTCTGCTCCAACTTTAAACAATTCCTCTGAATCTTCATTTTCGGCGGCCTCAAAAGCTCGTTCACCCATTCTTTTAAGAGCCATTGATAAAGCAACCCATTGTGCATCATCAACCGCTCTACTTGGCATCGAGAGAAGATATGAGCTCTCAGAAATAACTTTAGCACCGTGTTTCACTCTATCCCATCCTTCCTGATCAGTTGGTTCGAGATTAAACTCACCCTCTTCTGTTATCACATAACCTGCAGAGTCCCAAATGGCTTCAGCAGCTGGATCTAGAAGGTAAGCCATCAAATCATGGATCTCTGAGTGTTCTTCGGTTTCTTTTGTAAACCCTTGCCAAGAAAGGCAAAGTAAAATAAAAAAGAAACCCAGTTTTCTCATATCAATAAATTCTTAAGTAAATTTATTCTCTTTTGAGTTCTCTAGGGTCTGTGCCGTCTCTGGGCGCGCCGGTTCCAGAAGATCCCATAAATACTTTACTGCCATCGGGGAAAGTAACGTCTCTGCCATTTGCTATGCATATTGGTAAACATAACCTTCCTTTGCTTTGATAACCTCTAACTATAATGATTGTGCCTGGTAATAAAGTCTTTTTAGTAATTCCGTTTCTAATGAGGGTATTAGGAGTTCCTCCTTCAACCATCCAAACAGTTTTCCCAGATTCATCTTCAACTTCTACGTGTACCCAAGCATGGGGATTAATCCATTCTACCTTCACAACCTTTCCAGTGATGTTAATAGGAGCATTAGGATCAAATTCAGCAGTAAACGCATGGTGGGCATAAATTTGAAAAGCAAAGGCTCCAAAAAATAAGCAAAAAATTATTCTTAGAATTATTTTCATTGATTTCTCCTTTCTTCTTCTCTAGCTCCAGCCAGTATGTTTGCCATGGCGTAATTACCTTCATGGCAAGCGTATTCATAAATTTTGCCTTCTGCTTTTCTTAAGGGCATTTCTCCCCTCCAGACATCTTTATAAGCTTTATCATCATCTACACTAAATTCGTAAAGAATCTCGTCTTCCGAGGTTCTTGTAAACCTTTCGGTTACTTCAGCATTCTCAGTCATAAGGATTTGATGACGTATAGCAGCCCTAAAACGTTGTTGTAAATGATGATTTTTAGTTTTTACTACCAAGGTATTTCCTTCCCAATGCCCAACGGAATCTCCTAACCAGGGCCTAATGTGGTCAGGAAGATGGGTCCCTTTAATTCTTATTATTCTAGCGTCGTGAACCATCTCCACCAAAATCATCACGTAACCAGGCGATTGGACAATTTGATAGTTATTATTATAAAGAACATTCAACATAGGAGGTCCACCACTAGATCCAAAACCAACCACACATCTCTCTCCTAAACTCCTCTGCTCAGGATGGTTGGCTTTAGTAAACATGCGGTAAAGACTAGGAGCTTCCATGCCCCAACTTATCCATTTCCTAGGAAGCTTCCCATCTTCGGGGTAAGTAAGAATTGAGCTCCTGTACTCTCCATTGATTTTAAAAAGCTGGGTACCTTGATCGAACCAAGCAGTATTGTAGCCACCCACGTTTTCTCCGGCTTTGGGTGATTCACCCTTTTCATAAGGATTATCTATTTCTTCAATGAATGCAGCTGTAAAAGAAGCTGCAGCATTGGCTTGTTCTTCTGTAACCACTAAACTTTCGTAATTGTCTGGTCTTTCTAAAGTAGTCAAACTGGCATTGGTCCAAGTTCCTTGAAGATCTGGATCTCCAAACCAGGTCTTCATTGTTACTTCAGCTTCAAGACAAGAAGCGGTAACAACTAAAGAAAATAAAAAAAATCTTTTCAAACTTTTCACCTTCTCTTCTCTTCTTCTCTGGCTCCAGCCAATATATTCGCCATCGAATAATTGCCTTCATGACAAGCGTATTCATAAATCTTATCCTTAATGGATCTTAAAGGCATCTCTCCTGCCCAAACCTGTCTATAGACATCAGGATCATCCACATAAAACCGATATAAGATTTGGTCTTTAGATATTCGTGTAAATCTTTCAGTAACAATTGCTTCTGGTGTTATAGCAAAAAAGTGTCTTAATCCACCCCTGAAAGTATGTTGAGGATTAAAATTTGTAGTTTCAACAACTAAAGTATTTCCATCCCAATGACCAACAGAATCTCCAAGCCAAGGAGTTATGTTGTCAGGCGGGTGACTTCCACCCAATCTTATAATTCTGGCATCATGAACCATCTCCGCCATAATCACAACGTGCCCAGGAGATTGCACTATTTGGTAATGATTGTTATACAAAACATTCATCATAGGTGGTCCTGCGCTAGAACCAAAGCCAACCACACATCTTTCACCAACACCCCTTAATTCAGGATGATCTCTTCTCCTAGATCTTTCATTTCTTCTTTTCTCAAAAAACTTATCTGCTTTTTCACGATCCCAAGGTATTTTCCCATTTTTAGGATAGGCAACGATAGAAGTCCTATATTTTCCAAAGAGCTGAAATAACTCTGCTCCTGGATCCATCCAAGCTGTGTTATAACCCCCCACGTCAGTTCCTGTTCTAGGAGTTTCTCCTTCTGAATATTGATTATCATAGGCAAAACTATCTACGGCAGCCTTAGTTGCAGCAGCTCTTGCTTCTTCTTCACTGACTTCTAGTGTCTTAAAATGGCCAGGTCTTTCTAAGGTAGTCAAAGTAGCATTGGTCCAAATACCTTGTAGATCTGGATCTCCATACCAAGTTTTATAAGGGTTCTTAGTTTCAGCGAATAGCGGATTTGAACATAACAAAAAGATTGAAAATAGATATTTCAAGACTTTTTGAAAGATCATCTTTTCAATTTCCACGCCACTGTCCATAAAAGAGTTCTTCAACAAATTCTACACACTTAAATTGCTGTAGCTGAGCATCATTACCCACTCTTTTGTACAACGTCATGCTGATCTTCCAAGGTTTAGTAAAGACTTTTTCATCTTCTATGGTGGCTTCATAGTTCATAGTATGGTTATTTATTAACGTGTATTTCTCAATTACTTTTAATTGATCACTGTGAAAGTTGCCCGATCGATCAAACCAAGTTTGATCATTGAACCCTGTAACTTCAATCACCAAAGTGTTATCTTCCCAATAACCCCAAGATTGGCCCATCCAGGAATCTACTGGAGCAGGTCCAGGATCTTCTAGATATATATTTCTCACAGCTCCGGCATATTCGTAAGCAAAAAAGATAGCCTTTTCGCTATGAAAAATCTGAAAAGGGAAATTCATATACGTAGCTCTTGGAACTCCAGGTAGGTAGCACTTAATTTCTGGATCTCTATCTATCCAGTTTTTTTTGTTTTCATCTCTTTGTTTTAATGCCCCCCTCTTATATGGAATGGTACCGCCTTCAACTACGCCTAAACCTGCAGGGACTGAGCCAACAGTGCCTAGAGCCACAATACTTGGATGTGGAATGGGCACGACAGGCCCTTCAACCATAGCCAGAGAAGCACTCGCCGAATGAGCTTCTAAATTATAGTTAGCAGTGTTTAATACTTGCCAAACACCATTTAAATCAGGCTTACCTCCAGGACCTTTTGGTATCTCTAATTTCTCAGAAGCACAGACAGAAAATGTTATTGCACTAAGTATTAATAAGCTAAAGACTCTCGTAACCATAAATTGTATGGATAGATTTTCCTTCATCTCAATTTCTCTTTCTGCCCAGGCAGTATATTACTTTAGACTAAATATTAAGGATTTTTTTCTTTTTTGGGTATCTCTAGAGGTCCCAATTTGGTTAAGTAATTTTCATCCTTTTCATCTGCTAAATTAAGCTTTGGATCATCTCTAAAACTTTTAACAGGCTGTCCCAGTCCCCTAAGTCCTCTCTTTCTGCATCTTCTGACTCTGTCAAAATCTACTTCAACGAGCATAAATTCTTCTCCAATACTTGCGTCATGTAGAATTTCTCCATCTGGTCCTGCAATCAAGGATAGGCCGCACCCTTGTTCACCTCCTGCATTTACATCAATGTAGTAACATTGTTGTTGAGCAGCAGTTGCTTTGACCATGGCTCTTTCTACGTCTCTATCACAAGTGTCGGTTAAGCTGGGGTGTAAAATGACTTCAGCTCCCTTAAGAGCCAATGCTCTGCTAGTTTCAGGAAACCAAAGGTCGTAACAGATGTGAAGACCTAAGGTACCAAAACCAGGGACCTCAAAAACACAGGCTTCATTTCCTGCTTCAACACCAACCTCATAGGGAAGAAATGGATATAATTTCCTGCACTTTGTAACCAACTCACCTTTGTTATTAATAACCGGTGCAGTGTTGAAAATTCCCTCCTCAGTCTCTTCATAAAAAGATCCAGGTAGTAGCCAAATACCAAGTTCTTTTGCCAGAGCCTTAAATTTATCTATATATTCTGAGAGATAAAAAGATGAGTCCTTTGAACCTGCGCCTCCCACAGCCAATTCACTAAATACGATCATTTGAAGCCAAGGAAATCTAGATACAGCCTCTTTTGTCTTTTTTTTAACTAAAGAGCAGTTATCTCTGTTTGCCAAACTTAATTGGATAGCTGCTATTGACAAAGGTTTCATGGTTTTAAGCAGTATACGTAAATACCACAAAAAAAATAGGCTGGAAAATTCCAGCCCATTTTTTAAGGTTTAATTAGCTCTTAGAATTTATAGCGCACGTCAACGTACATAGTTCTAGGTGATAGAGCGCTACCGTATTTACTATAGTTATCACCAGCTGTAGTAGTACTTAAACCATATACCTGTTTATTATCCTTAAGGTTATTGACAGCCACTCTTATAGAAGTCTTGTAATCTTCACTCCACCAAGAGGCGCTCAAGTTTGTAGTATCACGAGCTGGAACCCTGTCCAATTCTCTCGTTATACCAGAAGCTGAAAAATCTCCAGTGTATGAGTGGTTTATCCAAAACCAAATTGGACCCCATCGGCTCTCATGCTCGTAGACAGCTCTCAAAGTCCATTTCTCCCTTGGTATACCTTTTAGAGAATTACCTTTGACATTTTCTGCGTAAGGAAAGTCACTAGCATCTATTACTCCGTCACCATTCACATCGGTTCCTGTTGCAGAATTTCCAACAACCCCTTGAGTGAAAGCACCAAAAACCATAGGAGGGTTGAATGGATCATCTGTATTAAGGACCCAATAATCATCTCCGTATTCGGTTTCTGTGATGCTCATGTTTCCAGATAAAGTAAGTCTGTCAGTAGCTGAGTATACAAACTCCATCTCAAAACCTTCGTTGGTGATACCGTTAGCGTTAGAGGCATATTCTGCTCCTTCTCCTCTTAAAGGATCAAATTGAACCACAACATCTTGATAGCCATCGTAATCATAATGATAGATTGAAGCGAAGAGTTGTAATCTATCATCTAGGTGAATTCCTTTGTAACCAAACTCAACGGATTCCACTACTTCTTTGTCGTATGAAAGGGCCTTTAAGCCTGCACCGGTTGGAATGCCGAATTCGTCTCTGACTTCATCTCGAGCTCCAGAATAACCTAAGGCTACCCCCCCTGATCTGTACCCTGTAGTAACTCCGAAATAAAAGAGTTGATCGCTATTGGGAGTCCAATCCAAGTTCACCCTGTAGTTGGTGTGTTTCCACTCATCTGCTCCAGGAATTCTTGAAGTATAGGCAAAAGGCCAACCCTGCATTAACCTCAATGGAGTAGCACAAGTATGTTGCTCTTCGAGAGAGCACACAGGTGCGATTGGATTATTAGGATTACCCGTATAAACTGCATTCCCCATGATGAGGTTAGCGTAAGCTAGTGGAGTCAATTCAGTTACAGCTCCTGACCAAGGCATATATCCCAGTAATTCATAATAAGGTCCAACTTGACCTTGTTGCAGAGCCATAACAGCATCCCAAGCACCTGAAAAGTTCATAAATAACTCAGAATAACCGCCTCTTATTTCATACCAGTCTTTTTTATCTACAGCGTGCCTTGCTCCAACAACCAAAGCAAATTCTTCATTGATAGTCCATGTACCCTGAGTAAAGATTGCCGTAGCGTCATTTGTTACGTCATTCTTGTGGTGGTATACCCTTCCTAAAGCATCACCACCCCAACGACAGGAAAGGGTTGCGAAGTCTGGACCAGAACCTACCCAGCCTATTTGGGGAGATGTACAAGTGTTGATAGCTCCCAATAAAGCCGAAGTACTGACTCCGCCTAAGAAAGCTTGCGGGATGTCATAAGCTCCATAGGTGGCCGCATTCTTGTACCTAGCAACATTGTTACGAATACTGTAATTTTGTTGCCTATTCTCATCCATGAAGAAGATACCGGAGGTCAACAGAACATCATCGCCTATCTGCCAGTTGATATTAATTTCATGAGTTTTCATGTGGACATCTTCCAGTACCGTAATGTTGTGCTGATCCCAAGTGCTATTGGTCTCGTCTCTGTCTATGTTGAAAGTGTAACCAAAATCAACATATCCAAAGATGTACTTAATTTCCGTCCTGTCACTTAATTGCCAAGTGGCATGCGACTGAATTCCTTCGTGTTGGAAAAATTGATGATTTGAAAGACAACCTTGCTGATAAGGAAAGTCTCTACAGTTCTCATTTTGGCTTACTTGAACTAAGAAGGTATTAAGAATGTCCTCTGTTCTACCATAATGGGCATTGAATCTACCCGGCCAACTAGCATTGTCAACACCTGGTCTTAAAGGAGCACCGTAACCAACTGCACCAGTGGTGGGGTTGGTAAAAGCAATGGCTCCGAATGTTGTTGCCGTGGCAGGTCTTAATCCAAGTACCATGTCCGTGGTGTTCAATGTTCCTCTATTGGGTCCGTATCCTGAATCCAAAAGAACTCTTTGGCCTATGATGTTATCAACGTAACGACTATTCGCTCTGAATTGAACTTCGATATCATCGGTAGGCGTCCAAAGTAAGGTAATCACTTCATTGGAATCATCCAAAGAACTAACATCACGACAACCTAAACATTTCTGAGTACCATCCCTATCCATCTTGGCAGCAGTTACTCTAAACGCAATTTTATCTGTCACAGGGCCAGTGGCCATTGCGTAATATTGGATGCTGCTATAATCACCAGCCAAGATTCTGACTTCAGCACCATTTTCGAAACTAGGTTTCTTAGTAATATAGTTAATAGCTCCGCCGATAGAATTTCTTCCGTATAAGGTTCCTTGAGGACCACGAAGCACCTCAATACGTTCTACGTCGTAATAATAGTTTTCCGAAGCAGCTATACCGAAATCAGGTGAATAAACACCGTTGTAGTAAGTTGCCACACCTGGGTCACCACCAAGTGCCCTGAAGTTTCTTCCCACTCCGCGAATTCTTACGTCGTAAGCATCACGGGTCGTTGCAGGAAGCTGATCCATTAAATCATTGGCCCCTTGCATGCCAAGATCTTCGATCATACTTGCGTCAAAAGCAGTGATTGACATAGAAGTATCGGCTAAAGTAGATACTCGTTTTTCTGCTGTTACCGTTATCTCTTCAATACCACCTTTATCTCTTTCTTTTTCTTCTCCCTCTTCATCCTGTGCAATTAACATAAACGATGACAAGCCAAGAATAGAAACAAATACTAGGTTTATTAGAAATTTAATTTTCATTTCTCCCCCTCAATAAGAACTTATATTCACCAGTCATTATTACTCTTTGGAAACAATAAAGACTGATTAAAAAACCCTAGTACAAACTATGCTGAATTTTCGCTTAGTTTGCAAACATTTTGTATAAAAAATACTTGTTCAACTTGATTTTCCAGCTTCTTTAGAAAGGTACTTACTCAAATAGGCTGCATTTAAGAAAGCAAAAATAAACATCATGCCTAAAACTCCAAAAAGCTTGAAATTTACCCAGGTGGTTAAGCTGGTATAAAACATAAAATATAGATTGACTGTACCTATAGAGAAGAAGGCAAAAGCCCATAGATAAGTCATATCAATCCATGCTTTGTCGGGTATATTAGACAATCCTTCGGCACTGGCCATTTTCATAAAATTTTTCAAGATAGGCGGTCTTCTCAAGAGCAGGTTGCCAATAAGAATGAGGGAAAAGATCCAATTTATGATACTAACTTTCCATTGTAGAAACGCTGGATCCCTAAATAGCAAGGTTGCACTTCCAAAGACTAATAAGGCTATCCAAGTTATGAAAAGTTTTTTTTCTACGGTTCCTTTACTGAATTTTTCATAAAGAACCTGAACGGTAACGGCGCACATGATGGCAGCCGTGGCTTTTAAAAAATCTTTTCCTGTTAAGAAAAACACCCCAAAAAAAACAAGTGCGGGAAAAAGATAAGTGATTTGACCCATAATGACTCTAGATTTATTGATAGGCATCATACTAAAATTAAAAGGAGTAAACTAATTGAGAACAAAAAAATGAAAAACTTAAAGTTAGGTATACAAATTGGGTATTGGGGGGCACAGCCGCCAGAGAACATTGTTGAACTTGCTCAAGAAGCTGAGAAATTAGGTTACGATGCCATTTGGAGTGCTGAATCTTGGGGTTCAGATGTATTTACCCCATTAACCTGGATAGGCGCACACACTTCAAAAATCAAACTTGGTACCGGAATAGCTCAGATATCAGCCAGAACGCCTGCGGCAACTGCCATGGCTGCTATCACTTTAGATCACCTGTCAAAAGGGAGGGTAATTCTTGGATTGGGAGTCTCAGGACCTCAAGTAGTGGAAGGCTGGTACGGCCAACCTTTTTCTAAACCCCTTTCGCGTACAAGAGAATACGTAAGCATCATAAAGAAAATTTTAAAAAGAGAAGAACCGGTTACCAATGATGGTGAGCACTACCCGCTTCCTTACCAAGGAGAAGGAAGTTGGGGACTGGGAAAACCTTTGAAATCCATCACCCACCCTCTTCGATCTAATTTACCTATCTTTTTGGGAGCTGAAGGACCGAAGAATGTAACCATGACAGCTGAAATAGCTGACGGATGGTTGCCTCTTTATTATTCACCTTATCGACAAGAGGTTTATGCCGATCAGATAAAAAATGCTAAGGAAGGTTTTGAAATCTCTGCCGGCGTAACCCTAAATATATGCGACGACGTGGAAAAAGGATTAATTCCCGTGAAAAATAATTTGGCTCTCTACATTGGTGGAATGGGAGCGGCAAAGAAAAATTTTCATACTGATTTAATGGGAAGAATGGGTTTTGAAGCAGAAGCAAAAAAGATTCAAGAATTATTCCTTCAGGGCAAAAGAACTGAAGCAGCTTTAGCAGTTCCTGATCTATTTGCAGACGAAATCTCATTGGTAGGACCCAAAGAGCGCGTCAAAGAAAGGGTGGAAGCCTGGAGAGACACGCCCGTCACTTCCTTACTGATATCTACACGAAATAAAGAGAATTTGAGGGAAGTTGCTGAAATAGTATTTGCTTGAAAGTTTAAGGAATCGGCTTGGCATATCCCCAATAGTTGTATCCAGCTATCTTAGGAGTGCTGGGGAGGTACATCGTCTCTAGGTTCTCCAGCTTAAAGCCAGAGGCTTCTATTAAATCAGGAATATCTCGATTCAAATTACAGCCTCCTGCTATTTTCTTCCAAAAAGGATTAACTCTGTTTTGCCATTTATGAATGTTAGGGTCGGGTGCTTTTCCATGTTCACAAAAAATCATTTTTCCTCCTGGTTTTAGAACTCTTTTCATTTCTTGATTGGCTTGCTCTACTTCAGGGATGGTACACATGGTGTAAGTTATTAATACCGTATCCACATGATCGTCAGGGAGGGGAATATTTTCAGCACCACTAATTATAAAATCTACTTCAAGATTTTCTTCCGTTGCTACTTTAGAGGCCATTCTGTTTAACTCTTCCGAAGGATCAAGACCCCATATCTTCTTGACCTTTGATTTATCATAGAATGGTAAATTTAAGCCAGATCCTATTCCTACCTCTAAAACTTTTCCTTCTGCTTGAGGAACTACCTTTTGACGTTGATAAATCATGGGTCTTGCACTACAAGCGCAGTTTAAAAGTCTAGGTAATATATATTTATCGTAAAGGCTCATTTGCTTACTTCAATTATTACAGTTAATTACGAAATATCTACTCATTTTAGTTAAGCCTACTGGCTGCAAATTTAAAAAGGTTTCCTATTCAATAACGCAGGACCTACGATCTTTTGGAGCATTTTGTTGAGAAAAGAAAGAGTCCTGTTCTAAAGTTAAGGTTGTCTTATTAATTGAGAAAATTGTTATCAAATCTTCTTTCGAAGCACTCTTATATTGGCCAATAAGGTAATGAGTTGGCGTAATATCTAAATCGAATTCTACCAGTGGATAACCTTTTGCTGACATCCTGGCTAATTTAGAAAACTCTCCTAAACTAAATCTAACCACGCGGGTTTTAATGTATCCATGTTGTTCCAGAACTTCGTTGAAGCACTTTAGGTTTATCACTTCTGAAATTGAAAAAGAAGGAAAAAAAATTAGTAAAGAGAATAAAACTTTTCTTTTTAAAAAATTAGAAATATTCATTCTCCACCCGAGTCACCCAATAATCGGCATCAAAATTTTCATCTCCCGAAATATATCTCCAAAAATTGATTCTGGTTAAGTACCCAAGTCTTCCGGTATCCGCCTGTTCCATCATACAGGCTCCAAGCCATCACTCCAGCTTCTAAGGTAGAAGAGGAAAGGTAAAGCACCAATACCTTCTGTCTTAGTGAATTCGAATTATTCATTAACTAACTTTAAATTTTAGCTTAGGGTTTTTTAGGATGTTCCAGAAAAAAATTGACCACCTCTTCTCCCCAGTGAAAAGGGTTATTTCTACCGCATCCCAGATAATTTCCTACTCCAGGGAAACAATGCCCTTCTGGATTGCCAAGAAAACTTGAATTGGATCCCTTACTTATCCAGTTGTAACTGATAAATTCGAAGACTGTGCCTTGAGAATTAGTGAAACGGACTCTCTGATAGTCTTCATCCTTAAATAGAACTTCAACATTAATCAAATTCCAATCTTCTCCGATTTTCTTAACAGTTTTTATTGCCCCAGAATAGTGAACTAATCCATCTTTTTTTCCATGTGCGTATAAGACATCAACCTGTTTACCCTTAAAGCAGTTATTAAAAACGTTTATGCGTACCGGAGTTTCAAAATTAACAGGCCAACCGGCACCAAAACCAATAGGTGCTGCAGAAGCTATGTGTTCTGCATAATCACAGACAAACCTCCAACTCATCCATGAGCCCTGTGAAAATCCTGTTACATGAACTCTTTCATCCATTACATGGAATACTTTCTTGACGCGAGTCATAAAAGAAAAAATTTTAGCAACATTATCAACTCTGTATTCCCAAGATCTGCCGTAAGAACCTTTATTGGCGGTTGGTTGTATGACTATATAGCCTTCATTTCCTCCTCGTTTAGCTAGGTCGGTGTAATAATTCTGCAAGTCAGCTGTCATCATATATCCATGTATATCGACAATTAAACCGCAGGCCTTCTTTAAACAAACTTCAGGCACATGAAGAGTAAATAGCAAGTCATCACATTTAAGGTCCACAGTACCCTTCCGAGGGGAAGTGATGCAATTATCTGGTACCGGATCAGGAATGCTAAGTGTTGCAGGCCAAGGCACTTCTGGTTCTGCTAACAGGTAGCTACTTGCAGAAAGGTTTAATAAGAGAAAAATAAATAATTTAAATACAGGTTTTTTCATTTATTTACTAGTTTTATAAGACTAAGATTATGAACTAAATACAAAGAAGATAAAAATATTAGAGGATTAAACTATGCATGATTTTGAAGGAAAAACTGCGGTAGTTACTGGAGCTGCAAGTGGAATTGGTTATGGGTTAGCTGAAAGGTTGGCTCAAGAAAAGATGCAAGTAGTGTTAGCAGATGTTGAAGAAGAAGCTCTCGACAAAGCGGTCAAACAGTTGCAACAGTATCAACATAGGGTCATTGGGGTAAAGACAGATGTCCTTATTCAGGAATCTGTAAGTGACCTTTTTACTCGAGCAAATGACGAGTATGGCAATATTCATATCCTTTGTAACAACGCTGGTATTGGAGCAAATTCTGGAAATAAGGGTATTTGGGAAGTCGAGAAAGAAGACTGGGATTGGACATTGGGAGTCAATTTTTATGGAGTCCTTTACGGGATTCAAGCTTTTCTTCCTCACATGATTGAGCATGGAGAAGAAGGCCATGTAGTTACTACTGCTTCTCTAGCAGGACTATTAGCCGGAGCCGGAACTTATGGTGTAAGTAAGCACGCTGTTTTAGCCCTTGCTGAGAGTTTGAATAGAGATCTTGTTGCTAGAAATTTAAAAATAGGGGCTTCGGTGTTATGCCCAGGCTTTGTCAATACCAATATAACTGATTCAGAAAGGAATAGGCCTCAGCACTTAAGAGTCGAAGACCAAACCGAAACGGACCCTCAGGCTCTTGAAATGTTCAGTTTATTACTTAAACAAGGCAAAGAACCAAGTGAAATAGCGGAAATCGTTTTTAAGGCAATTAAGGAAAATGTTTTCTACATCCTTCCTCATCCAGCCTGGGATGATAATTTAAGAAATCATTTTGAAGAAATTTTATCTCGAAAGGAACTGGTCCCTCCTTCAATGAACGACATGGCAGATTTTTTTAAGCCCAGAGAAGACGGAGAGAAATATTGAGAGAGTTAGTACCTAAAATGTCTAATTTGTTCGCCACTTTTCTCAATTTCGGTCATCGCATTTATACCTATCTCTAAGTGTAAATCGGTCCATTCTTCTGTTACCCCTTTATCAGATTCTTCGGTTTTGACTCCGTCTGGAGTAACGGGAACATCGGAAACTAATAATAATGCTCCTCTGGCAATTTCGTTGTAATGGCCTACGACAAAAATAGTAGAGGTTTCCATATCTATGGCTATACAAGTGGATTTCTTAAGTCTTTTAAGAAAAGCTTTGTCGTGTTCCCAAACTCTTCTATTGGTAGTGAAAATCACACCAGTTCTATATTCTTGACCACTTTCAATAATCTTATCCGATACAAATTTGTGTAGTTTGAATGAAGGCAAAGCAGGTACTTCGGGTGGGAAATATTCATTACTGGTCCCTTCTCCTCTTATAGCGGCAATCGGTAAAATGAAATTCCCTATTTCACTTCTTCGTTTTAAACCTCCACACTTTCCAAGAAAAAGTACCCCCCTTGGATTACAAGCAACCAATAGGTCCATTATTGTTGCTGCATTAGGCGACCCAATGCCATAATTAATGATTGTTAGGCCATCAGAATTAGAGGCAGCCTGCATTGGCTTCTTATTTCCAAAAATATCAATCTTAAATCTGTTAGCAAAATTCTCAACATAATCAGAAAAGTTTGTTAAAAGAATGTGATGACCAAATTTATCTAAAGGCATACCCGTGTATCTAGGTAACCAATCTTTAGCTATTTCTAATTTATTTTCCATTCGACCTAAAAAAAAGGTGCATGCTACTTGATTTGGTTACAAATACAATTTTTCTAAGAAAATAGCTAAATAAATCAGAGGGATTGAGCCCACTTGAAAATATCTTCTGCAATTAATGGTTGTGCCTTTTCATTGGGATGGATTCCATCGGGAAACATTAAGTCAGAGTCCAAGGCTACATTGTTAAGCATGAAAGGCACAAGTTGAATGTTTAATTCTTTAGCTACTTCTGTGTAAATGGCTTCAAAAGCTTGCATGTAATTTCTGCCATAATTAGGCGGAATTCTTATTTTCATTAAAATGATTTTAACATTTTGTTTTTCTGCCTTTTTACAAATTTCTGTCAAATTGAATTTAATCTTATCTACGGGATAACCTCTAAGAGCGTCGTTTCCTCCCAGTTCTATTAACAAGTAATCTGGAGAATGGAATTTCAGCAAACTCGGTATTCTTGATAAGCCACCGCCAGTAGTCTCTCCTGGCAAACTTACGTTGACTATTCTTAAATCTTTACCCGATGAATCTAGTTTTCTTTGAAGAATGTGGGTCCATTGTCTGTCTACACTAACACCGTATCCTGCACTTATACTATCTCCAAGAACGAGTAACCTCTTTGAACCTTCAGCTAATGTCTGTTGGGAAAGCACTATGGGCAAGAGAATTACTATAAAATTGTACTTTCTCCATAAATTTAGGAATTTCTTTAACATAATCTAGAATTTTTTATGATTATTAAAACATGTAATCTCACAAAAAGGGTCCCTTCCGCGGATGGAGAACTGGTTATATTAGAAAATATAAACCTCGAACTTGAAGAAGGTAGATCTTTAGCTATTGTTGGGCCTTCGGGATCTGGCAAGTCAACTTTATTGGGATTGTTGGCTGGTTTGGATTCTGCTACTTCGGGAGAAGTATTCCTCAATGATCACCCTTTGCATGATCTAAATGAAGATGAGAGGGCTAAGGTAAGGAAAGAAAATGTGGCTTTTGTTTTCCAATCTTTCGAGTTACTTCCTGGTCTTACTGCTTTAGAAAATGTAATGCTTCCATCTGAACTCAAATCAAATCCTGAAGCCAAAGAAAGAGCAACCGAATACCTTGTCCGCGTTGGGTTAAACAACAGGCTTAATCATTACCCCAGACAACTTTCAGGTGGAGAGCAACAAAGGGTAGCAATAGCTAGAGCCTTTGCCTGCAATGCAAAGGTTCTGTTTGTAGATGAACCAACTGGCAATCTAGATAATAAAACTGGATCTAGAATTTCTGAACTTCTATTTGAAGTTAATCAAGAATCTACGAATGCCTTGGTGGTGGTCACTCACGATGTCAATTTGGCGAAAAAATGTGATGACCAAGTAGAACTTTCAGAAGGTTTAATAACTTAGACTTATGGCGTATAGACTTTCACTTAAACTGTTCTGGCGAGAACTTAAGTCGGGTCAGCTGATCATCATGTTTTTTTCTTTAGTTTTAGCTGTTGCCACCGTATCTAGTATTTCCTTATTCACTGATCGACTTGAGAAGGCTCTAATGATGGAAACTCAAGAGTTTCTGGGAGGAGACTTAAAGTTTGAATCCAACGATCTTATTGAAGATGAAGTGTACGAAAAGATACAGAAACTTAATTTAAAAACTTCTGAAATGGTTCAATTCGCTTCAATGCTTTCTTCTCAAGGTAATTTACAGCTAGCTTCAATTAAAGCCGTAGACAAAAATTATCCTTTGGTTGGAGAGATGGAATTGCAATCAGAATCGTTTAACGAAATTGTTAAAAATCCTCCTCGGAAAGGCCAAGTTTGGCTTGATCGTAGGTTGATGGATATATTGGATTTGCAAATCGGTGAAACGGTTAGTATCGGAGAAGCTGATTTCTCTGTCAGCCACATCATTATTACGGAGCCTGATAGAGCCTCTAACTCATTTGCGTTTGCAGCTAAGGCCATAATAAATATGGAGGATCTGGCTAGTACCAATGTCATTCAACCGGGAAGTAGAGTTAGATTTGCTTCCTTATATATTGGTGAAAAAGATGAAATCTTATTATTAAAAAATATTCTAGAAAATGCTAAACAACCAGGAGACGATATCAGAGAAGCTACCGACTCAAATGACTCACTCGGAAAAGCAATTGAAAGGTCAGGAAACTTTTTGTTACTGGGCGGATTATTAGCAGTTCTTATGGCTGGTTTTACAGTTGGTATAAGTTCTCAAAAATTTGCTAGGCGACATATTGAATACGTCGCAATTTTAAAAAGCTTAGGATCAACTTCTTGGGAAATCAGATCTTTATATTCTCTTATATTTATTGAACTGGGTATTTTCTCTATCTTCTTTGGTTTAATATTGGGCTGGTATACACAAGAAGCTTTCACTGGGGTTTTAAGGGAGTACTTCCCAACAAATCTTCCTGCACCAGGTTTTAAGCCTCTTTGGATTTCATCCCTAACCGTTTTTATCTGTCTCATTGGTTTTGTTTATCCAAATTTAGTTAAACTTACTAGTATTTCTCCTTTAAATATTTTAAGGAGAGAGGATCCGAGAAAATCTAATAGTTCATACCTCCTGAGCGTTCTGGCTCTATCCGCCATGTTTGTATTGATTTTTGTTTACACCGAAAGACTCATGCTCACTACTGTAATCTTTTTTAGCATCCTTTTCGTCTTTGCATTAGGTTTTGGGCTTATCTTAAGCTTCTTCCGAACTAGAAATAAGCTAGGCTTAGGAGCTAATAAAGCACTCAGTCTGGCCTGGTCTGAGTTGCACAGAAGAAAATACTCAAATTCCCTTCAAGTTCTTGCTTTTGCGATGGCGATAGGATTAAGTCTCATAGCTTTCTCGGCGAGAACTGACTTGATGTCAACATGGGAATCAACCCTTCCTCCAGACTCACCAAATAATTTCTTAATTAATATTACTAAATCCGAGTTAAATTCCATTTATTCTTTTTTGGAAGAGAACGAAATAGAGAAAAGGCCTTTTTACCCTATTACAAGCTCAATAATTATTAAGCTTCCTGGGTCAGCTCTGGAAGACCCTACCCCAATCGATAGAAACTTTAATCTCACTTGGTCATCAGAATTGCCTGAAAACAATAAAGTGATCTCGGGAGATTGGTTTAAAGGAACCCCTTCAGATGGGCTGTCAATATCCAATGAAATAGCACAGAGATACCGACTGTCAATTGGTGATGAGGTAAAGGTTTTCTTCTCTGACCAAGAAGTCAATACCTACATTCAGAACATCAGAGAGGTAAATTGGGATAGCTTTTCTCCTAACTTTTTTGTTATTGGGCCGCCATCAATGTTTAAGGACAGCACAGCAACTTATATTTCTTCTCTTTATGTACCTGCTGAAAAGAAGAAAGTTATAAGCAAGTTTATGATGGAATTTAAAACAGTTTCTGTCTTATCAATTGATGCCATTATTGACCGAGTAAACGAAATTATCGAGCAAGTATCCAAAGCTTTAGAAATTGTTCTAGGTCTAACTGTTTTCTCTGCCATGCTCTTAACTCTTGCGACTATTCAGGATGGTTTCAACCAACGACTACATCAATCAGCCATATTGAGAACTTTTGGAGCCAGCACTTCTCTCCTGCAAAAATCTACTGCAATTGAATTCGCTTTCCTGGGCTTATTTGCTGGTTTACTGGGATCGATACTTGCTCAGATAGGTATATTTTTGTTGGAAACACAAGTTTTTGAACTATCAGCCAGCTTCCATGGAAAAATATGGATCATGGGTCCAATAATAGGAACAATTTTGATATGTACTCTCAGTACCTTGTTGATTTTCTCCATTACAAGAAAAAATCCCAAAGAAATAATTTATAACACTTAATTTTTCCCAATTGCTACCAGGTGTCTACATTGGGTCTTTTCTTAGTCTCTCTAACTGGTTTTGGTGGCAAAGATTTTAATGCAGCCATAATCCACTTCCTGGTATCTGCAGGATCTATGACGTCGTCCAATTCGAAATGAGAAGCCATATTAACGGCCTTACCTCTTTGATAACTGTCTTCAACCATCTTTTCATAAGTTTTTATTCTTTCAGTGGGATTTTTTATGGCTTCTAATTCTTTTCTGAAACCAAGCTTTACTGCCCCTTCTAATCCCATTCCCCCGAATTCACCGGTAGGCCAAGTGACTGTAAATAGAGGCACTTTGAAACTTCCCCCCGCCATTGCTTGCGCACCTAATCCATAAGCTTTTCGGATAACTACAGACATTAAAGGTGTCTCTATGTTAGCGCCCACTACGAACATTCGAGCTGCATGCCTCACCAAGGCTGATTTTTCACTTTCAGGACCTACCATGATTCCAGGACAGTCAATCAAAGACAAAACAGGAATATCAAAAGCATCACATAATTGGATAAATCTAGAGCCTTTGTCAGCTCCAGGCGAGTCAATAGCACCCGAAAGATGTCCAGGATTGTTAGCTACTACACCTATAGGTCTTCCTTCTACTCTTACGAATGAAGTGATCATTCCAGGACTCCAATTTTTCCTTATTTCAAGAACAGAGTCTTCATCCGCCACTCCTTCAATTACCTTTCTCATGTTGTAATAACGGAGTCTATTTTCAGGAACGGCAAATCTAAGTTTTCTTTGATCTGGAGCCGTCCATTTTTCTTTGGTGCCTTGGAAATAGGATAAATATTTCTTCGCTACTGCTACTGCTTCTTTTTCATCTTTAACTGCTATGTCGACAACTCCATTTGGTACTTGGACTTCCATAGGCCCTACTTCTTCAGGAGTAAAAATACCCAGTCCACCCCCTTCAATCATGGCAGGACCGCCAATTCCAATATTTGAGTCTTCCGTAGCTATGATGACATCACAGCACCCTAATAAAACAGCATTACCAGCAAAACATCTTCCTGTAGTAATGCCTATGATAGGAACTAATCCAGATAGCTGAGCAAAGTAGGTAAATGCTAGGCAGTCTAGTCCAGCCACTCCAGAAGCATCAGTATCACCTGGTCTTCCTCCACCACCCTCGGCAAAGAGAATGGTAGGTAATCTGTTTTCTTCAGCAATTTCAAACATCCTGTCTTTTTTTGCGTGATTTTGCTTTCCCTGAGTTCCAGCTAATACCATATAGTCGTAAGACATGGCCATTACCCTTGACTGCTCATCAGGAAATAGATCACCATTAACACGCCCTAATCCACAAACCATACCGTCTCCAGTGGTATTCTTGATTAAATCTTCTTCGGTCCTTCTTCTCCTTTGTGCTGCTAGGACTACTGAACCGTATTCTATGAAACTGCCTTTATCACATAAGTCCTCAATATTTTCCCTTGCAGTTCTATGGCCAGTTTTTCTCCTTTTTGCTACAGCCTCCGGTCTGTTGATATCATACCCAGCCTGCTTTCTATCTATTGCCTCTTGAAGATCAGGACGAATATAGTTTAAATCTAGTTGCTCTTTTTTATTGGATTCAGGTATCTCTACATCAAATGCCTTTATATAAATCAAAGGGTGGTCCTCGTAAACAGTATCACCAGTATTCACTGTGAGTTCCTTTACTTCTCCGCTAACTTCGGACAACAACTCATGTTCCATTTTCATGGCTTCCATAATCGCTACAGGCTTACCTTCCCATACTTTGTCTCCTGGCTTTACTTCAAAGTTTACTACTAGGCCCTGCATTGGGGCTTTTATTGCAACCATTCCTTCTGGTAAATCTTCTATTCTCATCTCGATTATATTTTGGGATGCAGATGAAGTTAGCGATCCTCCTTTACCATGATCAAGAACTGCCAAGGGGTCTGTGCTATCTATTTGGGCCCCAGCGAGTTTGACTCCTTGCTTCTTTCTTTTAGATTTTTGATCGGCCTTAGTAATAACTAAGTCTTTTATATTTTCATCTAAGAAGTTTGTATGAATTTGATTTTTCTTTAAAAGAGGATGAGTAACTAAATTTTTTAGTAGCTGTAGGTTCGTCGAAACTCCTTCAATTTCAAAATCGCAAAGGGCACCATACATTCTCTTTAAAGCTTTTTGGTAATTGTCATCTTGGTTGTGAGTGATGACTTTAGCAATTAAAGAATCGAAAGCAGGATTAGAGCTGTAACCTGTGTAACCATAAGTATCAACCCTTACTCCTGGTCCTGAAGGTAAATCGAATCTATGAAATATTCCTCCTGAGGGCCTTGTATTACCGGATTCATCTATGATTTCCATATTCACTCTAGCTTGAATAGCAAATCCTTTTGGCTGAGGTATATCATCCTGATTTAGCTTTAAAAAAGAAAGTGTTTTGCCTAATGCAATTTGAATTTGATATTTGACAAGATCTACTCCGAAAATCTCTTCCGTGATTGTATGTTCTACCTGTAATCTCGCATTTACTTCAATAAATTTAAAATTTTTTCCTGAACTGCTTACTAGGAATTCAAAAGTTCCAAGTCCTTTATACATAACAGCTTCAGCTAATTTTACTGCTGCAGCAGTTATGTTATTTCTTGTTTTTGTTTCTAAAATGGGGCTAGGAGTCATTTCTATAATCTTTTGATGTCTTCGTTGAATAGAACATTCCCTTTCGCCCAAATGAACTACTGAGCCCGTACCATCACCAATAATCTGGACTTCAATATGGCGGTTTTTAGGAAGATACTCTTCCACGTACAAAGATCCAGAACCAAAAGATGCTTTGGCTTCAGAAGATGCTCGAGCAAAAGATGATTTAAACTCGTCGAGATTATTTACAAGTCGTATGCCTCGCCCCCCACCACCTTTTACAGCTTTAATAATTACTTTAGAATTCTTTTTTAAAGACTTATAAAACCTTTCGGCTTCATTAAATGAAATGTTCCCTTCGGTCCCATTAACAGTTGGAATTTTTTTCTTATCTGCTAATTTCTTGGATTGAACTTTGTCACCAAAAAGTCTAAGGGTCTTTTCTAGGGGTCCTATAAAAGTTAGCCCTGCTGCTTGTATTTGCTTTGCAAAATTTGGGTTTTCACTGAGAAAACCATATCCAGGATGTATCAAATCCACCCTATTATTTAATGCTATGGAGATAATGTCCTTACTGTCCAAATATGCTTTCGTACCCTTTCCCTTAAGCTGGTAACTCTCATCCATTTTAGAAACGTGCAAGGAGTCACGATCATCTTCTGAATATATTCCAATGGTTTTGAGTCCAAGATCTTTAGAAGCTCTGGCAATTCTAATTGCTATCTCGCCTCTATTGGCTATGAGTAATTTTTTCATAAAACTATTTTACTAATGATGAGGTTCGTTATAAGCAACAGACCTGCCTCCATCAACTACCAAATCATGACAAGTAACAAATTTTCCTGCGTCGCTGGCTAAATACAAAGCAGCTTCTGATATGTCTTCAGCTAATCCGGTTTTTGCTAGCGGTACGGCCTTGGCGAGATTACCTTTTAATTTTTCCATTTTTCTTTCATTTTCTTCATCGGAAAGAGTATTAGCTCTTTGCGAACCACCCCAAAATATAGGGGTAGCGATAGCTCCTGGAGATATGGCATTTACTCTAATGTTAAACGGACCAAGACTTACTCCTGCCATTCTAGTGTAATGAGAAACTGCAGATTTGAGAGCTGAGTAAAGTGGAGAGCCTTGCCCATAGACATGCCCAGCAACACTGGAGTTATTAATGATGCATCCACCACCTATGACTTTCATGGGCTCTACCGCATACTTTATTCCCAAAATGACGCTAGAAAGTAAGCCTAAGCCATAGTCGATTTGTTTCTGAGAAATTTCTGCTACATTGTCAGCAGTGCCATAACCGGCGTTGTTGAACAATATATCCATTTGGCCGAAGGTCTTAATTGTGAAATCTACGGATTCTGATATTTCTTTTTCGATAGTTATATCAGCCCTCTTATAAACCACATTTTCTCCCAGCTCACCAGCAATTTTTTTCCCCTTTTCTTCTGACCTACCAACGATGACTACCTTAGCTCCCTCTTCAGAAAACAATCTAGCCGTATCCTTACCTATTCCACTGGTACCTCCAGTTATTAAAGCTACTTTTCCTTTAAGTCTTTTAGACATAACTTCTCCTTATAGAGATTTATTAATAAGCTTAACCTTTTAGAATGCCTATGGATTCCCTGTTCCTGTCAAATTCCGCTCGGGAAACACTTGATCCATCGTGACCACCTAAAGTGCCAAAAGGAGAAAAACCTAAAACTTCTTTCTGTTTCTCAGTTAATTTTTCAAGTACTCCTTCCCTTACGCTGTATTGAGAATTCTCCTGAGGTCTTATCCACGACTGTAAATAAGCAATAGAAATGTTACTTCTCACTTCTCCTGAACGATTCAAACCATTTCCATGCCAGACTCTACCTTCCCAAACTATGGCTGATCCCTTAGGAGCAGTTATGGATTTTGCCATATCTTGATATTTAGAAGAGTTAGCTGTTTTGTAATCTATTTTTGGCCACTTATGAGACCCAGGTATCAGGCGGGTACCACCATTCTCGGGCGAATTATCTGTGACCAGCACCATGGTATTTGCCATAACAGGAAAATCTAAAGGATGAGGAACCAAAGGCCATTGATCCATATGCAAAGGCATTCTTTCATTTCCACTGCCATTCATGTGTGCCCCCATAGAACATAACACCACGTGTTCGCCAATAATATGATTTACCAAAGGGAAAAGCTTTGGATGATCTATAAGGGGAATAAAGCAATCCCCTTTATTAATCAAGTTCCAAACAAGACGACTAACCTTTTCTTCATTGGAGCTTTTAACACCATAGCCTTCATCACCTCTTGATTTAGTTCCAACCTTGTGTTTTTCCTCTCCAGCAAATTGCTCTTTAAGCCTCTTGTCTATAACGTCAACTTCTTCAGGGGAAAAGGCATCTTTAACGATACACACGCCATATTCATCTAAATGATTCTTAGCTTCTTCCAAATCATCCGTTAATGGAGGGTAATCTAAAGGTTTTGTTTCAACTTCCATAAATTTTCTCCAATTTAAACCTTAATTAAACGTTATAAATACGTTCTGCAGTTCCATAAAACATTTGATGCTTTTCATTATCAGAAAAATCAAACACGATCTTTTTCAATCCGTTATACAGAACGTGATATGAAAGAGACCTTCTATCTACAGGGAAATTACTTTCCATCATACATCTTTCTGGACCGAAACAATCTATGGCATGAAGATAATACCTTCTTTGGGCCTCAACAAACTCATCTGAGGTTGCAGGAGTGACTCTTGTATCCCAACCAAAACCATTGTCGGGCATGGCCATTCCACCTATCTTAATTACTACATTTTCTAACTTGGAAATTTCATTTATGTCTTCTTGCCACTGAGTAAAGATTTCTTCTCTCTTATCTGCGTAAGGACCAACGCCTAGAGGTGTTCCAAAATGGTCCAAAACAATTTGAGTACCAGGAACCTTTTTTGCCATTTCAGCAAAATCTCTATTTTGATAGTAGTAATGCCAAGTATCGTAAGTAAAGCCATTCTTTCCTAATACTTTCATTCCGGTAAGAAAAGCAGGGTCTTCAAACAGACCTTCGGGAGCTTGCCCTGGTATGCTCAAAGCTTCAGGATGTTCTGCTCTCGCCCCTGCGTGACGTATTCCCCTAAATAAACCTTGGGAAGCTTCTTGGTGAGCTTCTAATACTTCAATAACTTCTTCTCCTAAAGTTAGATCTGCTCTTGAGACAATTCCAGATATAACAGCTCCGCTAGTTTTCTTGCTTTCTTTGACTTGTTCTACAACCGCTTCTGTTTCACCGACTACTTTTAAATGTTTAGGGCCTTCTTGTTTGTAAGACCACCCGCACTCCATAAATACTGTCTTTTTAACATTGTGACCCGAGCCTGTATCAGCTTTTAATTCTTTAACAAGATAAACACTTCCACGGTTGTGCCATAAGTGGTGATGTGGATCAATTATAGGTCTTTCTAGATCTACGATATCTTCCTTAACCTGAGCTAACCATTCTTCGCTGCCTATATTTATTTCTACCATTTTCTCCTCAAAAAATATATTTTAAAATAGAAAGATAATTTAAAATCAACATAGAAACAAACTTTTATCAAAAGGCTGATAAATTAAGATTAAATAAAAGGAAGAAACATGAAACTTTACAACTCAATTGGCCCAAACCCTCAGGTAGTTAGAATGTTCTTGGCGGAACTTGGTCAGGAATTAGAAACTATAGAAGTGGACTTGATGGCTGGTCAAAACCGACAAGAAGAACATCTAAAAAGGAATCCATCTGGACAAATGCCTGCCTTAGAATTGGATGATGGCAGTTTTCTCTCCGAGATAACCGCAATATGTGAATATCTTGATGAAAAACATGGCACTACAGATTTAATAGGCAAATCAGCTGAAGATCGTGCTGAAACCAGGATGTGGACAAGAAGAATCGATCTACAGATCATAGAACCCATGACTACGGGTTTCAGATATGCCGAGGGATTAGAATTCTTTAAAACCAGGATGCGAACGATACCTGAAGCTGCTGAAGGCCTAAAGTTAATAGCTCAAGAAAAAATTCTTTGGTTGGATAATTTAATGGAGGGTAAGGAATACATTTGTGGAGAACGATTTACCTTAGCTGATGTTATGTTGTTCTGTTTCCTTAACTTTGGAACTACAGTGGGACAAGCAATAAACCCAGAAGCAAAAAATATTCTTAACTGGTTTGAAAAAGTAAAAAAGAGACCTAGCGCTTCAGCCTAGTACTTCTCGTTTAAGATTTTCTTCTTTCAGTAATGTTGCCAACAGATGCTTCGTCATTTTCTGTTGTCCTCTATATTTAGTTCGTCTCTGTGACTTCTTACATAAATTATCTCTGGAATCCCTAAGAGGTTAAAAATTAGAAAAAAAAGGAACCATTTTTTATCCCCCCTTTTAGCCGCTATCCAACAGGCTTTATAGGTCCAATAAATTTCCCAGATTACCAAAAGAATTATTAATAAAACCATTACTTAATTTTCTAACACCCCTTAAAAATTAACAATCTTTCTGAGGGTGGTGCCCTTTATGGCATCTTGAAATCTTGTTAAGCGCCTTACATTCCTTAAAATTAGAGACTCATTTACTTCCTTTTTAAATTCTTCCCTTTTGAGTAGATTTTGGTACCAGTTAACAACCTTTGGATGTGTCTTTTTGAAAGGATAACCGGAAAGAATAAGTCTATGAGTATAGATAAACCAGGCAATGTCCAATAAAGACAATTCTTTACCTAAAAAATAAGGCTGCTTTGTTAGATTGGATTCAAACCCATCATAAACTTTTTTAAACTTAAGAGCTGATTGGATAACTGACTTATTGGTGATTCCTTCTTTATTAAAATCTTTATAAAACTTCAATTCATTGACTTTGTGATTATCTTTTTTTCCTTCTATGGTTCCTAAATCTTCTTCAAACTTTTTTAGTGCACTATCTTCCTTTTTTCTAGCCAGTTTCCCGAAGAGGAAACGAAAGCTTATGTTCCTAATATCAATATGAAGATCATCTTCTTCTCTGAGTAATTTTGGAGCTAATTCTTTGTACTCTGCGGGGATTAGTTCGGGTAGAGGAAATTTTTTTTCTAGGTATTGAATGATGTCATTACTTTCTATATGCACATCTCCATCATCTACTAATACCGGTACTAATCCCCTTGGATTAATGCCTAAAAACCAGTCAGAATAGTTTTCACCTGTGGCTAAATTTACTGGATGGGAAACCCACTCTATACCCTTCAGGTTTAGAAATATCCTGGTTTTTTGTGAGCAAGAGGAGCCACTAAAGTGCAGTAGGTTAATACCCCTCCATTCTAGAACTTCTTTAGTTCGGATATCATCTTCAATTAGTCGCGTCATTATTTTACTTTGTGAGAAAGGTAACTATTTCTCCTATTAGTTCTTCATTGATAGGAAGATCGGGTTTATTGTAAGAGCTCAAATTTTCTATTCTCGACATAGAAGAATTCTTTAAGATATGGTTCATCCCTTCTATTATCCTTAACTCTGCCCTATCGTTAGCGTTAGCTAACAAGTATGCATCTTCTACATTTACTTGAATATCGGTGGTTCAAGGAAAATCTTTTAGAGACATAACAAAGAAAAAGTAGTTCTATCTCCTATAAGTTTTAAAAAATAAAGCGATTCCAGACAAAGCACTAATCACGGCTAAGATCGAAAAAATTTTAAGCCAAAAATTATTAAAGTCGTCTCTTTCAGAATAATCAATAATGTGGGCACCCCACAGAAAATCCCATGCCCTCCAGGAATCAGACCTAATAGCAGTGATTTCACCACTAAAGGCATCAACATAAACATTTACATCGTCATCAGTTAACGTGCTTACTTTATATATTGGTAGATTCCTTCCTCTAAACTCAGCTCCTGGACCAGCTCTTTCTATTCTGATAGCCTCTAAAGGAGTCAAGTTTGTGTTTCTAGTAACAACCACCTTTGCTTCCTCTGCATTTAATTCTTTAAGCTTTTTACCTTCGAGGTCTGTGTAATAACTTACTGACTCATCTTCCACTTCAATAATCCACTCGTCTAATCTTTGAAGGAAGCTTATATTCTTTGCAGCAAGAGCAACTTCTACATTATCTAGATTTAATTCTGAACTTTTAACTTCAACTAAATATTGCTCTCCTCTTATCAACTCGATCTTATTAAAAGCAAAAAATACACCTGAAACTGTCCATAACAATAACTGAATAGAAATAACCAGACTTAAGTATTTATGAAACAAACGAAGCATAGAAGTGTTATCTTAAATTTAATGCAGTTGATGTGAAATGAATAGAGTTTTGTTAGCTTAAACTAACACCCGATAGATATTCATGAAAATTAAAAGTCAATACGGTTAAAAGTACTCCAAGAAAAACGGACAAGGCATCAAATATGATTCTTGGGGTTAGTTCCTTACTTTCTGCTTTTCTAAGCTCAGAGATTAAAACCGAAATAATTGCATAGAAAAGAAAAGAACCAAATAAAATAACTGAGACCGTATCGGAGTTAGTCAACAAATGTAAAATCGACCAAATAGCTATCCCTAAGGACATAGGGTGTTTAAAAAATTTCTTGATAAAACAAGGCATATTTGCAGATATGAGAAACGTTAAAGAAAAAAACATGATGTATTTAGAGTAAATGTAGGCATTTCCTTTAACTGGATACAGAGAATTAGAACTAACTTCATATCCAAATATTATTAGCAAAAGTCCTAACAGACTAATTGAAGAGAAGATCCCCATATAGACACCCTTGCCCAGTCTATTTTTTAGGAAGTCCTTTAGTTTAGTTATTAAAGGAACTAGATGGATCCCGAAAAAGATTATTATTCCTGAATAAAACATGTTGCTCACATTGTATTCTTTTAAAGAAGAGAGTTCATGAATCAATATAGTTTTAGGTTTAAAAAAAAAAGTATACTGACTTAGATTGGAAAATAAAAATCTACCCAGAGAGATGAGTAAGGTAATTAGCAGAAGGCGCTTCCTTGGATATCTTGCCTTTGGAACAGGGATGCTGGTTTGGCCTTTAAATCTTAAAGCAAAAGCCAAACATCATCTTGTTGTCGGAGCCGGTATTGTAGGGACATCAATAGCTTACACTCTTCAACAAGCAGGAGAACGAGTTACTTTAATAGATAAGGACTTTCCTGCTGCTCATGCCAGCAGCAAAACCTTTGCCTGGATTAATGCATCCTATCCTAAGCAACCTTTTAATTACCATCTGCTATCACGGCTAGGTATCGACGTTTTCCAAAAATGGGATGCTGCTCTTGAATTGGAGATCAACTGGAATGGTTCTCTAGAGTGGTTCAATGATGATGATGAAAATCGAAATATGTTGAAGCAAGTTAAAGTAATTCAGGGATTTGGGTCAGAGGCAGAAATCATCAGTAAGGATGAAGCATTGGCTGATGAACCTAATATACTTTTGAATCAAAAATTGATTACCAGATCTCCTAGGGATGGAGCAGTTAATCCTGTTAAAGCAATAAAAAAAATGGTTCAAAAAATTAAGAGCAAAGGGGGTAAAGTTATTTTCCCCACAGAATTATTAGAAGTGGTGACAAATAAAGAAGGAGTAATCGCAAAGACAACGCATGGACTGATTACTGCAGATAAAATTGTTTACGCATGTGGAACAAGTTCTAATCTAGTAGCCCAAGGTAAGTTCCTAAAACCTTCAACGCCTGGACTTATTGTAAGTAGTAAGCCTTTTAGACAAACAATCAAAAAAATTGTAGTTGGTCCAGGTGTACACGTTCATCAAAGATCAGATGGTGTGGTCATTCTAGGAGAACAAGGCAAACCTCCTACTAGTCATGATCAAAGACTTTCTCAAAAACCTGAACAGTTTCCTAATCAACATGTTTCCTTAGAACATGGTCAAAGAATAGTGAATCTAGCAGCAAACTTCATCCCAAAATTTAAAGATTTAGAAATTGAGAAAGTTGAAATAGGCTGGAGACCTTTACCTTTGGATGGCAAACCGGTGGTTGGGTTCTTAAGTGAACATGAATATTTGACGACCATGCATAGTGGAATCAGCTTGGCCCCAATAATTGCTGAATTAGTAAAAGATGAATTAATGTTTGGTGTGAAAAGTGAACTATTAAATGATTTTCGACCTCAAAGATTTCAGTGAACTAAGCAATAATAAATAACTTTCAATTCTAATTTGATTTTCATTAGTAAGTAAAAAAACCCGGATATGTTCCGGGCTTTTTTATTGAGACTCTTAATTAAAAGCCGTATCTGTATTGAACTGAGATACTCCTAGGCGGTATCCACTGTAAGTAATTCCTTGCTCTATATCCAGGACTCTCAGCTGAGAATCTAAATGCTTCTGTTCTTTCATCCGTTAAATTATCAATAGAGAGTTGTACATAAGAATTCTCTTCTAATTCCACACCAACATTTAAATTAAGCTTGGTATAGCTCGGTGACATGTCTTCTTTATCTTCAGCAAAGGTTGCATAACTATCACCATAGTGATTGAGATCAAACCTAGCAAAGGCTGGCTTAGAAGCTAGGTTAAAATCATAAGTCAAACCGATGCTGTATTGTTGTTCAGCTACATTAGGTAAACGGTCACCAGATGTTGCTCCTAAGGATGCTATGTCGTTAGTAATTTCTGCTGACATAAAACTACCTGCAAAGTCCAAATAAAGATTTGAAGTTAAGTTATAGGAGAAATCTAACTCTAACCCACTTGTTTCAGCTTCTCCGCCGTTGTAAGTAAAGGACCATCCACAGGCAGGACGAACAGTCACTTGAATTCCGGTCCAATCCAGCCAAAAATAAGTGGCATTCAGAGTGTAGTTATCACCTCTAGATTTAACTCCAATTTCAGTATTTTTCGCCTCGTCAGATTTATACCTTCTACTGAAACCTGCCGCTTCAGGATCATTTGCACAGAAAGGAGGTAAAGCCGCGTTGTTGCCTCCAGTCCTGTAACCGGCAGATGAAACCAAGAATACAGTTAGATCATCATCTGGCATATAGGACAGAGTGAATTTAGGCCTGGTATCCGATTCAGAACCATTTTCTTCGCTACAGGTTGTACCGCTTGGCGAAGTGCCATCGCATCCAGTATCTCCTTCATAAAAGATACCGTACTCTGAGCCTTTAAAGCCATCGGATAACTCAAAGTCTCTCAGGCCTGCAGTTAGTACAAATTTATCCCATTTGAAATCTACTTGACCAAAAAAGGCCTTTTCTTCTGAATAGGAATAATAATTGTAACTTCCATAAACTAAGTAAGGATTATTAAAGGGGGCAGGATAGAGTGTTGGGTCATATCCACCGCTGTGCGAAGTAAATCCCATGTAGCTTTCAACATAAGCTAAACCGGCCGCATCGGAAGGTTCTACCTCCGTTGGGCCTGGATCAGAATCAAAACGTTCTTTGTAGTAACCAACTGTCCACTCGACTTTGCCTGGTTTAGAGGTGAGTCTTAATTCGGTGGTATCCCTGCTACCTGAAGAATTGTAGTAGAGGATATCAGTGTAAAGGTCATCGGTATCAATCCTGGACCAGTCTGTAATTGCGGTAGATTTATAATCGTAGTCTGCTCTTATCAAGACTGCATCAAACTTTCCAAAATCATATTTGATTACTTCAACAAGAACACTAGCTTCATCCTTTTCTTGTTCATCAGTGAAAGAATAGAAAGCAAAATCTGGATCATAAGCAAAGTTAGAGCCTGCGGCTAAAGCAAAAACTCTAGTACAGGTATCCCCGTAATACCACTCAGTAGAATAAGAACAAGCCGAGTTTACTATATCAGCACTTCCAGGTTTATCTGCATTGCCTTTCTCTTTTTGTCCGAAGTCATCACTTACTTCTCTACCGTATCGAGCCATAATGGACAAAGGTCCATCTTCATGCAGGAAAGTAATTCGATAGCCATCATCATCTTGACTTCCGATGTTCTTTCGTTCAGTCGCGATATTCTGATAAATTCCTGGATCTTCAGCAGAAGAAAATGTAGCTCTGACAGCAGTTTTGTCAGTTATTGGGACATTGACCATTGCGTTAAGACTACGTATAGAATCATCAGACTTGCTCTTAGTTCCATATTCAATGGAAAAAGCTGCTTCCAGCTCATCTGGATTTGGTTTATTAGTAATATATCTAATCGTTCCTCCAACAGCATTAGATCCGTACAAAGTTCCTTGAGGACCTCTAAGTACCTCAATTCTTGCTATATCAAAAAGATGGTGTTCACTGCCACCTACTTCATCGATAAAAGTGTTGGTTGTTCCAGAAGATGTTTGAGCGGTGGAAGTATTTAAACCTCTTATGGTGTAATAGACATCACCTCCAGGAGTTGAAACTCCTGCCAAGGTCCTCAGGAAGTCTTCAGGCCTAGTCATGCCTCTTTCAATCATAACTTGTTCCGTTATTACTGAAATATTCATCGGTATCTCTTGAACTGTTTGTTCTTTCTTATTAGCTGTTACAACGACTTCTTCTACTTCATCCTGTGCATAACTCAAAGGGATGAAAGACATAAGAAAAGTAATTAATACAACTTTTTTTATTAAGTTCTTCATAAAATTTTCTCTATTTAATTAAATCTACAAATAAATGGGTGGCAAATACTATCTCTAAACATATCTTAAAGCCAGTTCTAACTAACATTTTCTAGATTTAAGTTTAAAGTAAATATAATATAATCTGCGGCGTTTTTACGGTTGCTATGCCTTCGGCTTCTTCATCGGGTATCTCAATCTCAAACTCCTCTTCGAAAGCCATTACCAGTTCGACTGTATCTAGCGAATCGGCGCCTAAGTCATCTATAAAAGAAGCTTCTAGTTTGACTTCCTCTGGTGATACGCCCAATTGTTCACAAACTATTTTTCGTACTTTTTTTTCAACCATACACGGT
>Ga0208879_1000707_pt1 | contig 33888 bp, 31 predicted proteins | sample Knorr_S15_td_Bot_FD_185605 | JGI IMG/M metagenome (GOLD analysis project Ga0208879, IMG submission 185605) | Marine microbial communities from Southern Atlantic Ocean transect - Knorr_S15_td_Bottom_ad_5009_LV_A (SPAdes) (version 2) | ecosystem: Environmental > Aquatic > Marine > Oceanic | place... | reverse complement strand
CATGTCCGACTTTATCGAAATCATTCAAAGCCTTTTCACGCTAGAGGTCCTCGTTCCCTGGATTCTGGCAATGACTTTTGGCATCTTTGTCGGCTCAACACCAGGCCTCACCGCCACCATGGCAGTCGCGCTAGTTATTCCCCTATCCTATAACCTTCCCAAAGAAGCTGCTCTCGCCATGGTAATCGGCGTTAGCTTTACCGCTATTTTCGCCGGCGATATCCCAGCTACATTCCTTCGCATCCCAGGCACTCCCGCCTCGGCGGCAGCCACGCTCGATGCCCATCAACTCGCTAAAAAAGGCAAAGGCAAACAAACGCTACTTATCAACCTGCTGTGCAGCGCTCTGGGAGGCGTCTTTGGCGTCCTGATCCTGATGTCGGTCGCTCCCCAACTCGCAAAACTTGCATTGCTATTCAGCAGCTTTGAATATTTTTGGTTGTGCCTGCTTGGACTAACACTTGGTGTGACCGTATCCAGTGGGAAATATATACTCAGCGGTGCCCTCGCCGCATTTTTCGGGGTACTCCTGGCGACGGTCGGCAATGATGTCACAACTTTTCAGGAGCGATTTATGTTCGGCCACTCCGAGCTGAGTACTGGCCTCAGTTTCATTCCAGCAATGATCGGTTTGTTTGGCATCTCGGAAGTAATCCGCGCAGTGTACAGATACAAGCCTCGCGACCCCCACGACAATTCCACCTCTGGTCCTGCCGACGCCGGTTCCTTTGAGGTCAGAGAATCCCTGCAGATCATTGCCGCCAACACGCCCACAATCGCGCAATCTGTTGTCACCGGGACAGTCATCGGAGGTCTACCTGGTGCCGGCGCTGACATTGCTGCGTGGGGAGCTTACGGTGTCGCACACAAGACCGCCAAGCCGGCAGAGCAGGCGGAGTTTGGCAGTGGCATTTGGAAAGGGGTTATCGCTCCCACTAGTGCTAACAACGCCGCGGTTGCTGCCGCCTGGATCCCCGCGCTCGTCTTCGGGGTGCCGGGAGATGCAGTTACCGCCATCGTGCTCGGCGCGTTTCTCACCTACGACATCACACCTGGTCCAGAACTCTTTTCCGACGGCGGCGCGAATTTCATTTTCGCGATTGCAATGATCACGCAATTGCTGCTCATCCCCGCCGGACTAGTAGGAATTTTATTGTTCGGTAAGTTTATGAAACTCCCCCGCGGGGTCGTCTTAAGCTGCGTGGTCATCTTCTCCGTGGTAGGCGCCTATGCGATGAATAACAACCCGCTCGACGTCTGGATCATGTTCGGCTTCGGTTTGCTGGGCGTATTCCTTGAAAGCCGTAAAGTGCCACTCGCCCCTTTGATTCTTGGCATGATTCTCGGTCCAAAAGTGGAAATATATTTTCGCCAAGGCATGATTGCCGCGCAAGGTGATTTTTCAAACGCGTTTAAGTCGACGATTGATATCGTGTTATTTTCCTCACTCGTGATTTGCATCTTACTTTCAATCGTAATGACATTGCGTAGATCACCAACGAACCATTCCTCCCTAACCACTCAATAGGTGCCGACCGCCCATGGAAATATATAACGAAGAAGCATTTCAGCGACTCGATCGCGTTATGCATTTGGCGCACGAGCAAGGATCACCTCGCGCCTTCGCCATCACCACAGGAAATCGAGAGGGAGCGCAGAGGTCTTTGACCGGTGGATATCACGACGCAAACAAATCCTCGCCCATCAACGTTAATAGTTCATTCCTCATCGCATCTCCAACGAAACCGTTTGTAGCCACCGCCATTATGATGCTCGTCCAACGGGGCCTGGTTCGCTTGAGTGATCGTGCCTGTAAGTATTTGCCTGAATTTGAAACGAACGACAAACGATCCATCCGAATAATTCACTTACTGACACATACTTCCGGCCTGCCAGACATGTTGGCCAACAACGAAGCACTGCGCCAAGCACATGCCCCCTTATCCGAATTCATGACCGGCACCGCACAAGCGAAATTGCTCTTTAAACCGGGAACACGTTTAAGCTATCAAAGCACGGGAATATTGGCGCTCGCTACAATTCTTGAACGCACAGCGGGAATGACGATTGGCCATTTCTTGTATAAGAATATTTTTAGGGAACTGGGAATGGGGAACTCGCAATTAGGAATTGCGCCTGACGACGCCCCGCCGCTGAAGGAAGAGCTGCAAGTCAAATGCGAAGTCGATCCCAAACCTGGCGACAAGCCGTGGGGTCGTAACAGCAAGTACTGGAGAGATTTAGGAGCACCTTGGGGCGGTATGATGGCCTCAGCAGGTGACCTGGCAATTTTTCTCCGCCACTTGCTAACAATCAGCGCTGGGGAACCGGGTATCTTGCATCCGAGTCTGCTCAAGGCAATGACAACCAACCAACTTGCACGGATGCCTCATATTGATCCCGCTATTGCTCGCTCAACTCCATGGGGCCTAGGCTGGCAACTCAACTGGCCAACGCACCCGCGAGGATTCGGCAGCATGCTACCCCCGACCGCCTATGGGCACTGGGGCGTAACGGGGACTCTGCTGTGGGTCGACCCCCAAAGTGAACTATATGGTGTGCTCTTAACATCCGCTCCGATCGGCCTCGACGATCGCGCTCCGCTTACGTATTCCAATCTACTACGTGCGGTGTGGAACAAGTAGTATTTAGGGGCGTCCATCTTCCTCCGACGTGCGGAACATTCCCTCTGATGCTACCGTTGAACAATTTATCACTGAAACCTACCGGCGAAATTGTCCTTGATGGCATCAACCCCTAGTTTCAACGCTACTGCTTCGTTACTCATTGAAATCAACTGGCAACCCAACTCCGCGGCTCGCTCAGCCCAAGCGGGATCCGGTGCTACGGCGCCCCACGATTTCCCATGCTTTTTACAAGCCGCAGCGACTGCGGCGACCGCCTCCCAAAGTTTGTCACTGTGAAAATCCGGAAACACCTGTAAGGCTATCGATAAGTCCGATGGCCCCACAAACAGCTGGTCCACGCCTTCCAAAGCGGCAATCTCATTTGCTTGATCAAGCGAACCCAACGTTTCAATCTGGATAGCAACAAAGTTCTCACTATTGGATTGCTCATAAAACTCACTGGCCGGACGCGTCGTATAGCCACAATCGGATCCTCCCGTGTTCATCCCTCGAATACCCTGCGGCGGAAACTTGGACCACGAAGTAAACTCGGCCGCTTGCTCTACATTGTGAATCTGAGCAGCCATCACTCCTTCAGCACCCAACTCCAAATACTGAGTAACTTCGTGATATCCAGTTGGCGCCATACGGATGAATTGCCCGAGACCTGTCGCTCGTGCTGTCATGAAAACCGCTCGCAATTGATCCGCCGTCGCTTGACTGTGTTCCAAGTCGATCCAAAAGCCATCAAACCCTCCTCGCAGTGAGTACATCTCTACGGCAATAGGATGCATTAATCGCGCCAGAGCAAAAAAATTGAGGGTGTCGCCCCCTGCGAGACGTTCCTTGAATGTTGTCATCTAACTGAACTTTCACGTTGAGTTATATATTGTCCCCATATCAAATCCATTATACTGAGTGACAATCCCCCGCGGCACTACACTTAGCCCCAAACAGCCAATTCCATGCCTGCCATTGCCAAAGTCCCAATCTGTCAGATCATCCCGCTTCCAAATCAAGCGACGTCATTCCAAATCGATGGTACGGAAAAATTGCGCTGGAATTTCGGCAGCGAATATTCCCGTCCTTTTTTTTATCCCGTAAATGGTCCTCAGGGGACTAGTCTCGTCCGTCTGGGGCATCCGGGGGCGCCCAACCACGACCACCATCGCGGAATCTGGTTTGCCCACAACGACATTGAGGAAATGGATTTCTGGGCAGAAGGAAAGGACAACCAAATCTTACAAACTCAATGGCTCGCCTACGAAGATGCTGACGATTACGCAGCCATGGCAGTACAAACGGAATTCCATGCGGGGCACGATCCCCTACCCATCATCCAACAACAAATAGTGGCCGTCATGCGACCCCTTGAGCATGGCCAATACACGCTAGAACTGCAGACAACGATAGCTCCCACTATGGCCAGCCTGACACTCAATCAGACAAATTTCGGCTTTTTGGCCGTACGCATGGCGGCTAGTATTTCCGCCCATTTTGGAGGCGGTACGATTACTAACCAAGCTGGTAAAACAGGCGAACCGGCGTTGTTTGGTAAGGCGGCGAATTATATCGATTACAGTGGTCCCATCCGAGGAACAAACGCCAGTGAAATCATTGAAGGCATTACGTATTTTGACCACCCCAGCAATCCCAGCTACCCCTCCAAGTGGCACATTCGTGAGGACGGCTGGATGGGCGCATCCGTTTGCCGCGATGCCCCAATTACGCTTACCCCTAGTCTGCCTCTGCAACTGCGTTATCTGTTGCATGTTCACACCAACCCAATTAACCACGAGATTTCCAAAGGACTACAAAAGACATTCTTTCAAAGCCCCGCCTGGAAAGTGGTTAAGAGTAAACGCCGCCACCGACATCTCGATATACTACCTGTGGTTGGATGATTCTTATCATGTTCTTACTAGGTAGCCTCAACGCCCGTCGCCGTGCACTTTCATCTTTACGCTATACAGGCCAGTTTTCGCCGTGATGAATAGAGTCGAATAGTCTTTACCACCAAAGGTCACGTTTGCTGGTCCCTCTGGTACGGCAATATTGCCAAGGTCTTTCCCCGTCGAATTAAACACCCGTACCGAGTTCCTCGTGAGATATAAATTACCAAGATGATCCAGCGTCATGCCGTCGCTGCCCGATTCACAAAACAAACTCTTTTTGCTAATTTTCCCCGGTCCAGTAATGCTATAGGCATAGGTTTTGTTGCCCCCAGCGTCAGCAACATAGAGCGTCTTGTTATCCGACGTTCCAATAATACCATTTGGTTTTACGTGATCGTCGATTACTCGAGTTACCAGTTTCCCGTTTGGTTCAATGTAGTACACGTGAAAGCCATCTTGTTCCTTGCCGTCTTGACTGCCATAGCGAGGATCGGTGAAATATACACCACCCCATTTATCCAACCACAGATCATTAGGACTGTTGTATTTACCTCCACCATAGCTGTCGGTAAGCACTTTGACTTTACCTTTGGGCGATTGGCTCGTCATCCGCCTCGCGCCACCTTCACAAGCTAGCAGCGAGCCATTGGCTGCAAAGTACAAACCGTTTGCTTTGCCTGTGTTTTCGCGGTGTGTCTGTAACTCGCCGCCAATTGTCCAGATAAGAATCCGTTCGTTGGGGATATCTGTAAAAAAGACATTGCCACGGTCATCTGCGGCAGGTCCCTCGGTAAATTTGAAGCCGTTGGCAAGCCGTTTGACTTCGCCGTCAACCAATTCCGCCAAATTATCAGTTTGAGCAATACAACTCGACGCCCACAATCCAACGGCAACAATCGTGCCCAACAAAATTCCATAACACCGCATTACACACACTCCATTTCCGTAAAGTAAAATCACGACACCTATCTATTCTATCTGCGCGGTCTGCAAAAACGTAGCGGTGGTAAAGATTTGAGACCAATGGTTGCTATTGACATCAAATCCCCCCATTTGGCATTATCGCGTTTTCGAATAGACGATTTGCCCTTTAAGGATTTACTCATATGCGACTTGCCCTGTTTTGTTCGACTCTGTTACTCACACTTGCATCCGGATGTGCTGGCTTTGGCGATACGAATACCACCAATGAAACAACGGCCGGTGCTGTGATTGGCGGAGTCACCGGTGCCTTGATTGGGGAGCACAATGATGACCCACTAGCCGGCGCAATCATCGGCACCACAGCAGGCGCACTTCTCGGACATGCACTGGGCCAAAATAACGAACGCATCAAAACCGATCTAGCTACTACTGAGCAAGAATACCTAGAACAGGCTGTGACCCTAAACCAGCTCTTAGAAATGACGCAGGCCGGCGTTGACGACACTGTGATTATCAGCCGCATCGAAGCAAACGGACCCGCCCAAAAACTAACCACTGACGATATAATCTTACTCAGCAATTCACAAGTTGCTCCGGCAGTTATCAGTACCTATCAAGCCCCCCCAGCGCCGCGACTGGAGGATATCCGTACAGCTAATCTTGACCCACACGGCCCTCATTATCCGTTTCCAATAGTCCCCGCCCCAACCACGGGCTTCAGTATTGGTTTGGACTTTGGCAACTAGGCCTTTTTAGCAATCGCTCGCACAACCGCGGCACCCATATCAGCAGGGCTGACGGCGACTTCGATTCCAACTGCCTCTAACGCTTTGACTTTCTCCGCAGCCGTACCTTTTCCCCCAGAAATAATCGCGCCGGCGTGGCCCATTCGTTTCCCCGGCGGGGCAGTACGACCCGCAATAAACGCGGCAACTGGTTTTGTCACATGCTCGGCCACATATGCCGCGGCTTCTTCCTCGGCAGTCCCGCCAATCTCGCCAATCATCAGGATCGACTCCGTCTGCTCATCAACCTCGTATAGCTTTAAGAGATCGATGAATGACGTGCCTACAATCGGGTCTCCACCAAGCCCAACGCAAGTTGATTGCCCCAGGCCTTCGTTGGACGTTTGCCACACGGCTTCGTAAGTCAAAGTACCGGATCGACTCATCACACCCACACTACCTTTATTATGGATATAGCCTGGCATGATTCCAATTTTACACTCTCCTGGGGTAATCAATCCTGGGCAATTTGGTCCAATCAACGCTACATCTCGTTCACGCACAATTTCGTAAACTCGAACCATATCCAAAACCGGCACACCTTCTGTAATCGCTGCAATCACCTGAATGCCGGCATCAATGGCCTCGAGAATTGCATCGGCCGTATAAGCCGCCGGAACGAAAATCATGGTCGCATTCGCTCCCGTAGCAGCCACCGCATCTCCCACGGTATTGAATACCGGGATCCCGTCTACGTCCTGGCCACCTTTTCCTGGTGTTACGCCACCGACCATCTGGGTTCCGTAATCACGGCAACCCCGTGTATGAAAAGTGCCAGCGTTGCCCGTGATACCTTGGCAGATAACCTTCGTGTTTTCGTTAATCAGAATGCTCATTCGATTATTTCAATCCCTCTTCTCTGTCTATGTTGTTCAACATCCTTCACTGTCGCACATCAGCACGAATAAATCCGTCACCCAGAAATGGCCGCGACAACCTTAGTTGCAGCGTCCGTCAAATCCGTGGCCGTGATAATGTCAACGTCACTTTCCTCTAAAATCCGCCGACCTTCTTCAACTTCAGTTCCTTCAAGTCGTACAACCAATGGTATTTCAAAGCCGATTTCCTGTGACGCTGCTACAATCGCATTGGCAATCGTGGAGCAACGTGCAATACCACCAAAGATATTGACCAACACAGCTTCGACATTCGGATCCGACAACAGTATCCGGAACGCTTCAGTCACCTGATCTTTGTCAGCGCCACCACCTACATCGAGAAAATTGGCTGGTGAAGCACCATGCAATTTGATGATATCCATCGTCGACATCGCTAAGCCTGCTCCATTGACCAAGCAAGCAATATTCCCGTCGAGCTTAATGTAACTTAGTCCAGCTTCCGCCGCTCGCACTTCCATTGCCTCTTCCTCTGATAAATCGCGGTACTCCGCAATTTCTTTTTGGCGATACATCGCATTCGAATCAAACGATACCTTAGCATCCAAAGCGATAATATCGCCTTCGCTGGTCACCACCAACGGGTTGATCTCAACCAAACTACAATCGCTGTTTACATACAAGCGGCACAATGCCTTCATGAAACGATCGGCAATGCGAACACTCGCTCCTTCAATTCCAAGTTTCTGGCACAACTTCCGCACTTGATAGCTCTGTAGACCATAGGACGGGTCAAAATGTTCCTTGTGTATCAATTCTGGGGTTTCCTCGGCGACCTTTTCAATCTCCACTCCCCCCTCGGTCGAACACATCAACACAGGTTGCTGGACAGCACGATCCAGCACGATTCCCAAATATAGTTCCCGCGCGATGTCGCATCCTTCTTCGATGAGAACCTGATTGACAACTTTACCTTCCACACCGGTCTGAATAGTCACAAGTGTGTTGCCAAGCAAGTTTGCTGCGACCTGTGCTGCTTCTTCACGAGATTGAACCAACTGTACGCCATGTTGGTCGGGAACCTCGACGATCGTACCCTTGCCACGACCACCTGCATGAATTTGGGCCTTAACTACAGCGAGCGGCGTGCCTAACTCGTCGTACGCAGCAGCTGCTTCTTCCTTGGTGCGCGCCACCATGTGACGTAGCACGGTAACGCCGGCTTTCTGAAAAAGCTCTTTCGCTTGGAACTCGTGTATTTTCATGACCTTGATTGTCTTTCTGCGTTGCTGCGACTCGTTCGCAAATGTCGTGCTGTCGTCGGTGACAAATATTTATTGGCTGAGCAATGCTCGAGCAGACTGTTTTAATATTCACAGCCTAACTCAAACAGAAAACAATTTAAAGCGGGTGCGTCAGGGACTTTCAGGGAACTGCCTAACCCGTACAGCTTAACACGCGATTTTACATATCCTCTCTTCAGCTGATGAACCAGTAATGAAGGCATCACCAATTCCCCGATAAATACCGTATGGTGCGTCGCACCGATCATTTTGTAATAGGCAATCCCTAACTAAGGTTATTATCGTGAGTCAAGACATCAATGTACTAGCACTCTTGAAGGGTGAAGAACGTTATATCTTTTTGTTCAATGACAAGAACCGTAAAGAAACCCTGCGGTTACTAGGTCGCTACGCGTCAAACCCGGACCTAAGTTTCACTTGGTACGACGCGGCTGTGTTGAGTCAGAAGGTCCGGTCTCTCACCAAACTCGAGCGTATAATGGATTCGCGACAGCAACTTCCCTCTTAACCTGCAGAGCTTAGATGCGCACAGCGATCGACAGATTTTTACAGTACCTAGACGTCGAACGGAATAGTTCTGCTCTCACGATTAAGAGTTATCGTGAGGACCTCGAAATGTTGTCCTATTTTCTCAGCTATGACGACGGTTCACTACCTGCGCCCGGCGATGTAACTTCGCAAGACCTACGACAATACGTAGCTGCAATGTCCGAAGCCCAGTACGCGCGTTCAAGTATTTCCAGACGGTTGGCAACACTCCGCAGTTTCTATCGTTTTTGCCAGCGACAAGGATATACCGATAAAAACCCCGCCAAGCCATTGCGTAACCCCAGAAAGCAACGTAGCTTACCGCATTTCCTTAGTACCGAAGAAGTGGCTAAGCTGATATCATCTCCCGACACAGACACGCCAATGGGAAAACGTGACCAAGCCATTTTTGAAACGATATACTCGGCCGGACTCCGCGTGAGTGAACTTGTTGGAATCAACGATGGCGACTTACACCTGGACGAAGGCTTGATTCGAGTGCGTGGAAAGGGTCGTAAGGAACGATTTGCGCCGATGGGATCGTTTGCCATACGTGCGATCGATTCTTGGCTAAACGCCCGCGTACTCGCTAAAGACGCCCCTAAGAAGGCCTCTGCGCCTGTGTTTGTTAATCGCTTTGGGCGCAGAATTACCACGCGCAGCATTGGTAGAATTCTCGAAAAACACATCAAACTTGTCGGCTTGGATTCTCGTACTAGCCCTCACACGCTCCGGCACAGTTTCGCCACACACTTGCTCGATAGCGGAGCCGAAATTCGTAGCGTACAGGAACTGCTCGGCCACAAAAGCCTCGTCACCACGCAAATTTACACACATCTGACAACGGCCAAGCTCAAAGACGTTTACGAAAAAGCACATCCGCTCGCGTCGAATTGATATGTAATTTGACCGAACATATTTTCGTGCTAATTTATAACAATTCATGAACGGACACACTTCAAATAAGCCCTTTGCGGACCGCCCATACCGCCACTTGGGTACGATCTGAACCATCCGTTTTGCGGAGTATATTCTGTACGTGTTCCTTTACCGTTTCTATGCTGATGCTTAACGAAGTGGAGATTTCTAGGTTTGATAGACCCAGCCCCAAATGGCGTAACACTTGGACCTCGCGGTTCGTCAGGCTAAACCCCATGGCATTTTTGTCTTTGCGGCGCGACATCAACCGATGGTATTTCAGCAGCAAGCTTGATTCTGGGCGGTCCTGATCTTGGTAAGCCCGCGACAACACTGATAAGATTTCTGCGCGACTTGCACCCTTTGATAAATAATCGAAGGCGCCAAACAAGGTCGCTTTAGCAATATACGTAGGATTATTAAAGGCCGAAATCATAATCACGCGGGTATCGGGTTGACTCTTGCGTATTTGCACTAAGGCCTCAAGCCCATCACAAATTGGCATTTTCACATCTAGCAAACAGAGATCCGGCTTCAGTTTTTTCACCATAGCCACCGCTTCGTTACCGTTTTTCGCAACCCCAACCACCGTCACATTCATCTCCGCAAACATCTGTGCTAGACCGTCATGGGCGAGGTCGTGGTCGTCAGCAATAACTATCGTAATCGCCATTTTGAAATTCCGGCCGATCCCTCGACGAGGCATTGAGCTTATCGCCTTGAGGTCAGCAATGGTTGGATGTTGGGGAGGGAACGTCGATGATAGTGAACGCTATGCACAGACGTCATTTTGGGAGGGCGTCACTGTTTTGCAACGCAAGTTCCCAATATACCAACTCCACAATCACTTTACAGCGTTTTGCTAACCTTTTTTGATAAACATATTTCTCGGTTCAGGCCACAACCATACCTACCGATTTATTCACGTATTGATTTACCGCTAACCCAAACCAGTAAATCGAGCTACACTAAAGTATCCAGTCAAGCACCTCACTATCCCACAATATTCGCCATCAGATGACAAATCCCCTGGACCCCACTACTGTACCTCAACCACCAGCACTCGACGTACTGGTGGTAGCGCCTCATCCCGATGACGCCGAGATATCAATGGCCGGTGCAATCCTGCATCTACTGGAACAGGGCTTGCGTGTCGGAATAGTAGATCTAACCAACGGCGAGCCAACGCCGCGCGGATCCATTGAACTACGCCGCGAGGAAACCGATCAGGCCTCGTCCATTCTCAACATTACTTGGCGCGGCAATCTCGGTTTACCGAATCGCTCACTCCAACACACCCTTGAAGCTCGTGAACAGCTTGCCACAGTCATGCGTCTCTGCCGCGCAGAGAGGATTTTCACGCCCTTTTGGGAAGATGCGCATCCTGATCATCTAGCCGCAAGTGAACTTACTGATGCTGCCCGTTTTTGGGCGAAACTGTCGAAAACGGAAATGGCCGGTGAACCCTTCCATCCAAGGCGGATCTATAACTACCATAGTGTGCATTTAAAACTCGCCATTGTTCCCGCATTTATCCTTGATATCTCCGACTACTGGGAAACCAAACTCGCTGCGGTCCAAGCCTATCGAAGCCAATTTGGAACCGTGGACCCGACCGGCGGGCGATCATTCTCTGACAAACTACAAACTGATGCCGAGCATTGGGGTGATCTAATCGGATGTCGCTTTGGCGAACCGTTTTCCTGTCGTGAGCCGCTTGGTATCTCGGCGGTAGATGCGCTGATTTGAAGTAATATGACGCAGTGCTAGCGACTCACTTCAAAAACGCCTTTGTCTTTTTCCGTAACATACTTCGCAATAAATTTCCCTTTACTGTATGTAGCATTATACGTATACGTACCGAGTGTCCGCCCAAGGTCTTCCTTGCCTTTCAAGGTCACGACGCCATCTTTGTCTTCTACAATTTCCAACGTGACATTAAAACGAAACGGAATGATCTTAAAAAACCTACCGCTGAATCGTGCCTGTACTTTGGAGTTTTCGAGGACTGTAAATTTAGCCTTGAGGGGACCGGTGTGGTCACTTATTTCGCTACGCCATGAGCCGCTCCACTTGCCACTGAGGTCAAGCTTATCTTCTGCTTGCAACTGAATTGGCGACAAAACCAACACAGCGATCACGCTAAGCGACAATAATGCAACTTCAAGTTTCAAAAGGATGATTTTACGCATAACGATAAATTCCTCTGTGGGGGGGGATGTCTTTTAGGGAAGACTTTTTCGCCAATTCAATATATACTTAACACTACCAAAGAAAAGGTGTTCGCGTGAAGACGACTTTCACCGACTTGTCCATGCGAATCCCATATCTGTCATACTCAGGAATTCTATCATGCAACAAGTTAAATTATTCAAGAGCATAGAAAGCGAAATCACCACGCTGGAAAAAGACATCAATGCGTGGATTAAGGAAACGGGAGCCAAAAACCTCCAAATCAGCGGTAACATCGCGCCGCAAACCGCAGCGGGTCCGGGAATGGGAAGTTTCTCTTCTTCCGACATCTTAATCACGATCCTTTACGAATCCGGTTTGACCGCCGACACGACGAATACCGGATTACAGGCTTCAAAGCGAATCCGTTCTAGCTGATAGTTGCCTATTGCTACGCTAAACATCCATACTTTAACGTCTCCAGTTGCCTCCCGTAAAAACGCTTGCACTTCGGATACATTATCGATACTTGCCATGTCCGCTACGATGCGACCTCCAGGCTTGAGTCTGGCCAGAGCGTCTGTCACGATGGTGGCCAACTGGCGTCCCGTTCCGCCTATAAATATAGCGTCAGGATCTGGCAAATCTTGCCAAGCACTGGGGGCGGATCCATGAATCGGAAATACATTACTCACTCCAAAGCGTTCTGCATTTTCCCCTATTAATACAAAGTCATCAACGTCCATTTCAATCGCATATACTTCGCCTCCAGGAGATATCTGGCCAGCTTCGATAGCAACGCTACCGCTACCTGCCCCGATGTCCCAGACAACACTTGTCGGCCCTAGGTTTAGCTCCGCCAGTGCCAAGCACCGAATTTCACTCGACGTCAACAAGCCGCGTTTAGGTTTCGTCTGCAGAAACATCTCGTCGGGGTTCCCAAACAGCCGTTTACCAATCATTTCCGTCGGACGATCAGGTGCCGCTGCTCGGCGTACGAGAACCATAACGTTCAGCGAATCAAATGCATGCGCCGCTATTTCTTCGAGTGTTCCGGAAGTCACCCGCTCGTCAGGCGAACCTAGGTTCTCGCAAACGTAGGCAGTAAAATAATCTATGCGAGCAGCGAGCAGAGCCGCTGCTAACAACTGTGGAGTGTTCTCACTAGTGGTAAAGAGCCCAACACGTTCGGCGCTGCGGATTTTTTGTACGACATGGTCAATAGTCTGATTGCCTAAGTCGGTAAGATAGGCCTCATCCCAATTTTCTTTGACTCGAGCGAATGCCAATTGCATCGTACTCACGTTGGGAATTACTCGGATCCTTGATTTGCCAATTCTATCGCAGAGGAATCGCGCGGTACCATAAAACAACGGATCACCGGCAGCCAATACCACGACTTTTTGGTCAACACTGCGATCAAGACGTACCGCTAGCGCCTCATAGTCCGAACCAGGGTCCCAGGTATCCCCAACATCTGATTGAAACGAATCCGTCAGCCCACTGGGTCCAACGAGCAATTCGGCTTGCCTGATGATGGCGACCGTAGATGCAGTCAATCCTTCAATGCCATCATCACCAATACCGACAATGCATATCGATTCGTTATTGCTCAAAACACCCTCCCGAAATCAGGGGCCAAGTCTGATTGCAAAAAAAGCACCCATCGCAAAACGGGTGCTCATCGCGAACATATGACTATGTTCAAATTGTAAAGTTTCGTAGCTCGGCAACACTTACGCTTGGAACGAACTGCCACAACCACATGATTTAACTGCATTTGGATTTTCGAAAGTAAACCCTCGTCGTTCCAGTCCGTCGTACCAGTCGATGACCGTGCCGTCTAGGTACAGGGCGCTCTTCTTATCAACAACAACATCAACACCATGATGGGTGTATCTATTGTCGGCTGATTCATCAAATTCGGATTCAAATTTGAGCGAATAACTAAATCCGCTACATCCTCCGCCAACTACACCGACTCGCAAGAAGGTTGACTCTGCGAGATTCTGGTCTGTCTTAACTTTTGCGACTTCTGCCGCTGCTTTTTCCGTTATAGAAACCGGCATAGCTAATTCTCCGTTTTGCAATAAATTACCACAATTGTTCCATGCTGACATTGATTAAATACTCGTCAGCCCGTTATCAATCTTCTGCCTATATATTACACGCGCAGAGGACATTTGAAAACATCTATTTGGAGTTAGCCGGTGATAATTGAAAGTTATCCCAAGAATTCAGTGCGAGTCGTTCCCCTTAAGCTAAGAAAAGTTATAATCTCCTACTGATGGACTACTTTATATATACTAGGCCAATCGTGCTGCAGACGAGATTCTCCGGCAGTAGCGAACGCGTAATGCTAAATACTATATCTTTAAGGAACCACGGATGACCTCCGCCGAAGTTGAACAGATTCTGGTTGTACCCACACACGTATTTCATGAACTTGGTCATGTTCAGGGTTTCAGCGCTGATGTAGACAAATACCTTAATGAATTGTTACGCCCAGAAAACATCTCTTACCGACCCCGACCTGAGATGGAAGAGGATCCATCGTTCAAGCAACTCATTCCCTACGTGATTTTTCGGCACACTGATGCGGATGGCAACATATCAGTTTTTCAATACTCGCGTGGCAAAGGTTCCGGCGAGAAGCGACTGCACCAAAAGAAATCCGTTGGTATCGGTGGACATATTTCCCAAGAGGACGCTATCGATGTCGACGCGGATCCCTACCAAGAGGGTATGAAACGTGAACTTGAAGAAGAAGTTCGCATTAATACACCGCACACGTTTTCGCTCGTTGGATTAATTAACGATGACGAAAACAAAGTGGGAAAAGTGCACCTAGGCATTGTTCACATTTGCGACGTCGAGACACCTGACGTAGTACCCAATGAAGTAGAAATCGAGGGCAACGGTTTTGTACCAGTCACGGAGATGCTAGCCGATCTATCAGGCTTTGAGACTTGGTCCGCTATCTGCATTAAAGCATTATTCTCGTAGGACCATTTCCTAGAATCAAATGATAGGAGATTATCAATTCGGAAAGTGAATTGAAGATCATGACAAATCTTCCAATCTACATGGACGACCACTCTACGACTCGCGTCGATCCGCGAGTTGTTGAAGCGATGTTGCCGTACTTAACCAACACTTTCGGCAACCCTAGCAGTGTCAATCACAGCTTCGGCTGGGATGCGCAACAGGCAGTTGACGACTGTCGCCAATCCATAGCGACGAGTTTTCAGGCCCAGCCTAAAGACATCTTGTTTACCAGCGGAGCAACCGAAAGTAACAACCTAGCATTGCGGGGTGTTTGCCTACGAAACCAGAAAAAAGGGAAACATGTCATCAGCGTAGTGACTGAGCACCACGCTATCCTTGACCCCCTCGACCGACTCATGCGGCGGGACGCATTTGATGTGACACTATTACCCGTCTGCCACCACGACATTGGCACCATTGGCACCATTGATTTAGATCAACTTGAAGATGCAATCCGCCCAGATACGGTATTGGTATCGGTAATGTTTGCCAACAATGAAATTGGGACGATTCAGCCAATTGCCGAGATAGGCGCAATTTGCAGAAAACACGACGTACTTTTTCATACCGATGCCACCCAGGCGGTTGGACGTGTGCCGCTCGATGTCGATGCGATGCATATTGATCTGATGAGTTTCTCAGCGCATAAGTTTTACGGTCCCAAGGGCGTGGGCGGATTATATGTACGTCGAGATGGACCGCGGCCGAAACTCCTGCCGCTTGTCGATGGGGGCGGGCAGGAGGGGGGCCTCCGCGCCGGCACGCTAAATCCAGCTGGCATCGTGGCGATGCGCCGCGCCTTAGAACTAGCTACAGATGAACTTGAAACGGAATCTGCGCGACTAAGCCAACTTCGTGATCAACTCTACGAACAACTGACCAGCAATATTCCCAACTTATTATTAAACGGTCCGTCCTTAGATGACGGTTGCCACCGACTCGTCAATAACCTAAATGTTTGTTTCGGTGATGTCGACGGTGAAGCGCTCATGATGAGTACCCCCGAACTTGCGATTTCAAGTGGAAGTGCCTGTAGTTCAACCAACCCTGAACCTAGTCATGTTTTGCGCGCCATCGGACGCAGCGATGATCAAACCCGCGCCAGTTTACGATTTGGACTTGGCCGCTTCACCACGCCCGCCGATGTTGACGTCGCAGCCCAACTCCTCACTGAAAGTATTCAGCGGCTCAGGGCGCTGCGGTAGGTCCCAGTAACGCCCGTTGACGACAACCGATACGTGTGGCAGTTACCTGTCACGGCGAAACACATCATTCCTAGATTCAACACTATCAAAGATGCTTTAGTCTAAATTTCAGTTCTTTCTCAGAAGATCAACATCGCATCGCCGTAACTGAAGAAACGATACTTGCAGTCGATCGCTTCTTGATATGCCCGCCGTATTAGCTCATCGCCACCAAATTGGCGAACTAAGATCAAAAGAGTTGACTTCGGTAAATGAAAATTCGTCAACAAAGCGTCAACCGCCTTAAATTGATAGGGAGGTTTGATAAATAGATCCGTGCTTCCACTCCACGCCTGAAAGCCATTTCCAACCACTGCGGTCTCCAGCACGCGAACAGCCGTCGTGCCGATGCATACTACGCGACCGCCCAATTCCTTCGTCGCTTGCAGCTGTTGTGCCACAGCTCCACTGATCTCACCTCTTTCACTATGCATCACATGGTCTTCAATATTTTGGGTACTGATCGGTCGAAAAGTTCCAAGTCCCACATGCAGCGTCACGCAACACATGTGGATGCCCTGTTCCGCGATCTCATCGTTCAACGCAGCAGTAAAATGCAATCCGGCTGTTGGAGCAGCCACGGCTCCCGGTTTTTCCGCAAACACGGTCTGGTAATTTAGTTGGTCAGAATCCTCTGTTCTCCCACCGCGAATGTAAGGTGGAATTGGGACGTCACCTCGACTCTCAAGAATCTCAGTCCAATGTACCTGGCAATCTGGAATGACTCGCCAAACGCCCCCTGCCAATTTCTCCTGAAACCGTAAGGTAATATGAACGTCCGCGGAAAGATTATCCGTCGCCACCCCTGCAGCCAAGCGTATCGATTCACCAGGCCGGATCTTTCCTCGTGTTTTTGAAATCATTAGCCATCCACCCCCAGCACAGGGTTCTAAAAACAGACCTTCCCAATGTCCCCCCGTTTCAGTTCGCACGCCAAACAGTCTGGCATTAACAACTTTTGTGTTGTTAGTTACCAACACATCCTGTGGATTGATTATCTGGGGCAAATCCGAGATTGATCGGTGAGTTATCGACTGTGAACTACGATCCACAACCAACAATCGTGCAGCGCTACGGTCCTTTAATGGATGCTGAGCAATAAGCTCACTAGGCAAGCTGTAATCGTAGTCAGATAGATTCACTGTATAGTCCTTGCAACAATTTCTCAGGTACTTTCCCATTCTGTTATTTCATCTAAACTTCGTAAACCCCTCCCACCGATAACGACTCCTTAGCAAGAATACACGTATCTTTTGTCAGTTTGGACTTTTGCATCCTTTCCTACGTACCTAACATGAACCCTACCGATCATAGTCTGCTACTTCACGAGTCTTTCGCTTTCCGGAACGGATCGATATCCCACGTATACTAGAAGCTTGAGGAAATCCACAATTGGACGTCGCCTTCGTCATAACCGAACTTGAACCAGGTGGGGCTGAGCGCTGTTTAGTTAAACTTGCGCTCGACCTAAGCCAACGCGGACATTGCGTAAATGTCATTAGTATCGCGGCAGAACCACGCAGTGGACGTAATGAACTTGTGGTTGAACTTCGAGCAAACGGCATTGACCCGCATTTCCTCGACGTCAGTAATTACCGTGAGTTTTTTCGAGCCAAACGTCGACTGCGCTTATTGCTCAACAAAATAGCCCCGGATATTGTGCAATCGTTTCTTTTCCATGCGAACATCTTATGCGGCAAGGTTAGTAAACGCAGCTGCTGGAAATTGATTGCTGGCTTACGTGTATCTGAACCGCGCAGACTGCGTCAATGGATGATGCGTTATCAACGCTCTAGGTTTCATCGAGCAGTATGCGTATCAGGTGATGTTAGTTTGTACGCGCAGCGGCAATTAAGATTTCCACTCGATAATCTAGTGGTTATCCCAAACGGCATCGACCTAGACCGTTTTACGGCAATCAAACCCGCGGTCGCCAGCGACCTCAGCTTTGACACGACACCCCCCTTGCTGACTTTCATTGGTCGATTGCATGTGCAAAAGGGCGTTGACCTAATTGTCGATAATGCGAAATTCATTTTACAATCCTGTCCCCAACATCACATCGCCATCGTCGGCGAGGGTCCCCGTAAACGACATATGCAACGAAGCATTAGCGCTATTGGCATGGAACAACGGGTACACTTTTACGGATATCGTGAAGATGCAGCTGCGATACTTAAAGCTAGCCAACTGCTGCTGTTCCCCAGTCGCTGGGAAGGAATGCCCAATGTGGTCATCGAAGCAATGGCAGCAAAAAAACCTATCGTCGCGTGTCCAGCAGATGGGGTTAGGGCGCTCTTATCCCATGCACCACAGCAGATAGTTGAACCAGCGGACTGGCCCGCTACCGTAATCGAGTTTGCTCTAGATCAAGCCGTTTGTGACGACATCGGTGAAGCCAACCACACCGTGGTATCTGAAACCTACCAACTATCCCACATGATTAACAAATACGAAGACCTCTACCAGCAGATATTGCAGCCCTCATGAGTACCCAGCCAGCACCTACGATCCACATACCAGTCCTTCCCACTGAGGTCATGGACGCCTTGTGTATTAATGCTCAGGGAATCTACGTTGACGGAACCGTCGGCGGCGGCGGTCACGCCGACTTGATCGCCAGCCAACTTAACGGTGACGGATTGTTAATCGGTCTTGACCATGATGTATTGGCGTTGGCTCGCTGTGAATCACGTCTCAACGGTAAACCCGTAATGCTCGCGCACTCAAATTTTTGCGAGTTGCCCGAATTGTTACAACAAATTGACGTCGGTCCGATTAACGGAATACTGCTAGATCTGGGTCTCTCCTCGGACCAACTAGAAGACGCAGATCGCGGGTTTAGTTTTAACAGCAATGGCCCCTTAGACTTGCGTTTCGACACTGCCTCTGGTGAGCCGGCTTGGCGACTTATCCAGCGATTACGACCAGAGCATCTTGCCGACATTATTTACGACCTCGGTGAGGAACGATTCTCACGCCGGATAGCACGCAAACTGTGTGAGCGCCCCAAAAGAGACCCGCTGAAGTCCGCGGCAGAAATCGCTAGTGTTATCTGCAGTTGTTATCCGCATTCTAACCAAAAGCGAATCCATCCAGCCACACGCACCTTTCAAGCATTAAGAATCGCGGTCAATGAGGAATTGAAGTCATTAGAGATAGCATTGCGTCGCCTACCAGACTTACTTGCGCCGGGCGGAGCGTTCGCTATCATCAGTTTCCATTCCTTGGAAGATCGCCGAGTCAAGCATGCCTTTCGGGAAGATGAGCGCCTCGAAGTCATTACCAAACGACCGATCGTAGCAAGCGCTGAGGAAATTGAATCCAATCCGCGCAGTCGCAGCGCTAAACTCAGAGTTGCCAAACGAATTTAGCTTTCTTGTTCACTTGCGGCTATCTCCGATTTCAAGTGCTCGAAACGGACCTTCCGTGTCTCTTCTTCGTTGCCGGTATGTTCGACTAAGCTGCAGTACAATTCCGGACGGCGAGCTCGAATCCAGCGAGTGCCCGTTGCTCGCTCGCGGAGCGACAAGTCCAAGTCCGTAATCAGCATCTGCTCACGCGGTTCCTCGGCTTCCACAATCACGCGCCCATAAGCATCGAGGATCATCGAATTTCCTGTCCGCACCTCGTCGTCATCGCGCCCAATTCCGTTGCTGAAGATCAGAAACATCCCGTTGTCATGCGCTCGCGACGGTAACCACCGCATCAGCCAACCACGGCCCTTTTCGCCGTTACACTGTTGCTTTAATTCCTCATACCGCGCCTCGCCCCCTTCCCATAAATCCACGTCGATCGTACCCATTGCCTCTGGGCTACCTGAGTTACAACCACCGGTTTGGTGCGGTGCCAATAATACTTGCGCGCCAAGCAACGCCGTCGCTCGTACGTTTTCAACAATGTTGTTGTCATAACACGTAAGAACTCCGAGTCTTACACCATTCGGCGCATCCAGTACGGTAAAGCTATCACCACTGGCCATATGCTCACTGACAAAACAATGAAGTTTTCGATGGTTCGCCCAAGTGCCATCGGCGTTAACCACAAAAAAGGCGTTGTATAGTGTGCCGTCGTTCGTTAATTCGACTAGGCCCACACCGATAGTAATATTGTGAGTTCTGGCAAGGTCCGTAACTTCTGCACACGCTAAACCGCCGGGGACGTTCTGACCGACATCTACCAGTTGTCCGCGTGTTAGCTTCCGCAAATGCCAGTATCCAGAAAGACAACATTCCGGAAATACCACCAACTCTACGTTTTTCGCCGCGGCTCGCACCACATACCTCGTAACGACGGCCAAATTCGCTGTGACGTCGCCCGCGACGTGTTGAAATTGTACTGTTGCGACCTTCATCAGAAAAGTAAGTCCTCAAGAGCAGCCTGCCAGGCATAAAAAAACAGCCAGTTCAGTATTGTAACCGAAACTGGCTGTAGATGTATTGTGGTGAGAACCGTTTATTCGCCGATGTCAAAATTGAATTCATCGCCCATCGGCAAGAACTCGTCGCCGAAATCTATTACAACTTCAACAGTTTCTAGGTTTACTTCGGCAGGGGGTGTTGTACGGCGACTGCTGTATCCATAGGCAACCAACGCACAGATCATGACCATTAATCCAAATGAGACGACGGCCATTCGTTTGATGAAAAGTTTCATAATAATTCCTTTTTGGGGTTTGATAGCTCGGCAAACGCCGTGCTAAGGTTACCGGCAAAATCGCCTCGTGAAGCGTGGGGCATTCACGAGGCGGCAATTTACCGGTCAGCGAACTTCTATTATCAAAGCTACTTTTTAGCACCTTTGAAATTGTAATTTGGATTGTTGACATCAAAATCAATGTCCTTGAATCCGTTGTTTAGTTTCACATTTAAGTATGTATACTCTTCGATTAACTTGGCAGGATCACCAGGTGCTTCCGGCCAATCGTAAGAAACGTATCGCACAGGCACTTGTAACTCATCGTCGATGAATATCTGCGCGACGTAGAAATCATAAGGTGCTCGTTTTTCCGGGTGCATCACCTGAATCATCGTACATGGACGTTTGTTGATCTTGGCACCCTTGCGAAATTGAACCTTACACATACCAGCTTTCATATCTCGTTCGGCACGAGCAATGAGTTGTACCACAAGGTTCTCTAAACCAATCTCCGTGATGGGGTAACGCTGGCCCTTCATTGCTAAGAATCCGGTTGGATCGAGCCACAGGTCAGGTATCGCAGCCTTCAAGCCAGTTCCACCCTCATGAGCACACATCTTATTCTGGTTTTGGCCCTGCACATAAATCACTTCACGGCCCTTAGCGACTGCTGGCTTAACAAAATACATATATGTTGAAAAAGGCGTCGCAGGTTTTGCGTTACGAACCTTAATATAGATGTACTCGGAAGCTCCAAGAACTCCGTTAATACGCTCTCTCTTTACCAAGGTAGCCGTGTAATCACTTATGTTCTTTTGACTATTAGCGAGTGCTGCTTTGGCAATATCAATGGCGGGCTTTAACGGATGCGGTCTTTCAGCAACTCCGTCACCTTTATTGACGGCAACGCGAACTGGTTGCTGTTGCGCTTGAGAATTTATCGTGGTGAAAATGAGGCTAAACAGAACGGCCCCGACTAAAAACTTGCGGATCATGTGAATCTCCCTATCACAGGGCGCCCCGCCTACTGGGTGCCCTCGCTTCAAACTTCCCTGATTAAATAAGAATACCAACGAACTCCGTTGTGCTACATCCCGTAGCATTTCAGATGGTATGCTGTTCTTATCGCCTCGAGTTGAGGTGATAGACTACTATAGAGAGTCGACAATAATGGCTTTTCAAGATTTAATATAGAGCTATATTTACCATATCAGGACAGCGGGATATTACTGTGTATTCTCCCTAAATTGCCAGAAGCGAATAAGATACCATGCCTAAAGTTAGCCTATCGGAAACACCCGTACAGATTACCACCGTCGTCTCAGAAATGTTCGCCGAGAATGCGTTTATCGTTCACTTGAAGGATAGAAACGATTGTATCGTCATCGATCCCAGCTTCGACACCGAATCGATTCTTCAATATCTAACAAAAAATGACTTAACCGTATCTGCCATTCTCAATACTCACGGTCATACAGATCACATTGTTGGAAACAAGGCGATTAAGTTGCAATTTCCTCACGCACCATTAGTGATAGGTGTCGGCGATGCACCAAAGCTGACTGACCCACAGTTGAATTTGTCCGCATCCTATGGTCTTGGAATTGTGAGTCCGCCTGCCGATCAAACGGTTGTCCATGGCGAAATCATTGAGTTTGCCGGTATCCGTCTTGAAACACGCAACACACCTGGGCATAGCTGCGGCCATGTTGTGTGGATTTGGCACGACGCAACTCCCACGGTTGCTATCAATGGAGACGTCCTATTCGCTGGCAGCATAGGTAGAACAGATTTCCCCGACGGCAGTTTCGAAGTACTTGAACAATCCATTAGGCAACAGTTATACACGTTACCGGCAGACACCATCGTGCTCACGGGGCACGGAAACAACACTACGATTGGACAAGAAAAACAACATAATCCCTTTGTTGCCGAGTAGGGAGTGTCACGAACGGGACTGCGCGACCAAATTCGGGCACGACGACTATGTACGCGGAACGACGCCCGTTTCCAACATATCCTGTTCCGATTCAGAATCGGATTTTGACTCGTCCATATTCCCCGTTTTCGCTGGAACCGACAATTCAAATGTCGACCCTTGGCCCACAACCGACGACACTGTCAGGTCGCCGCCATGTTCGCGCAATATTTTTCGACTCACCGCCAAACCAAGGCCCGTTCCTTGACCACCCTTGTCGGATACGAATGGAGCGAAGATTCTTTCAATTTCCCCCGCCGCAATTCCAATGCCTCGATCCTCGACGCGGATAAACTGCTCCGCCTCACGTTGCCCAAGAGACACATTCACAACTGCGTCATCTACATCGGCGCAAGCGTCGAGGCCATTGGAAACAACGTTCCACAACGCGCGGTGGATGCCAACTGCGTCCAGCAACACTTCTTCCAGTTCCGTCGGCGCGTCAATTTTCAACATAACGCCCACCTCTGCAGCTCGGGGTAACAACATCTCGACGACCTCGATCGCAATCTCTCGCAAACTCACGGATCCCCGTTCTGGCTGTCGATCTTTACTATAGGACAGCATATCCATAACTAATCCAGAGATGCGCTCTTGATTTCGCTTAACGATGTCCCACCCCTTGGCAATCGTCACACAGTCGTCTTGCTGCAAACCGCCCTCAACAACAAACCCTCCTCCGCGAATACCTTGCAGTATGTTTTTGATATGATGCGCGATGCTCGTTACCGTTTGCCCCATCGCGGCGAGTTTTTCCGATTGCAACATAGCGCGATAATAATAGGTATCCTCCACAGCCAAAGCCGTTTGATGGCCAATTGCGACCAACATCCGCAGATGCTCATTGGTAAACACTCGGACATGTTTGCCTAACAGAGCACCTTGGTCCGGTACGGCAGTGTCAATATAAATCACACCAACCACGCCATATCGTCCCGTCAAGGGCACACAAATCGCCTCATTGACCTTGTTGCCAACAATACTTTCACTAGCCTCCCAACGCTCGTCACGACTCGCATTTGTCGAAACTACACCCTCACCATTATCGATTACATAGTCCAAAATACGTTTGCTAATAACTAATTGGTCGGTCTTGGGAACTTCATCGCGATCTTTGCGCAAACTGGGGGTAAGCTCTCCGGTTTGCTGGTCCATCAACAGCACACACGCGCGATCCGCATCGACCCACTCAAAAACCAATGTCAGCACCCGCTCCAACAATTCATCAATATCGAGCGTCTGCGATACGGCCAACGTCGTTTGGTACATCACTTGCAAATGGCTACGCAACGCTTCAGCATCCAGTTTAGATTGCCCGTCGTCGCCCGTTGTTACCAGCGCATCGGCGACTGGCAACGCTCCGCCGCCGAACTGCGGAACGATCGACTCAAGGATCTGCGATTCCACAGCTGTGTTGTCGTCGAACTGAACTTCAGCAGAATGGTCGTTGGCGTCCTCGCTGCCGTGTTCCTTGATGATGACATGTGTCTTGCCCATCTGAATTCGGTCACCACTGCTCAGTCGCACCGAGGAGGTCCTCTGACCATTGACGAAAGTGCCGTTGGAACTCCCTAAATCAACAACCTTAAAACCATCGCCATCCGGTTGTAGTTCGGCGTGAAAGCGAGACACCTCCGAATCGTGCAATTGCAGATCATTATCACTATCGCGGCCGAAGCGAAAAATCTTGTTGGCTATTTCCAGACGCTCGCCCTGGTCAAATCCTTGGATGATGTGAATTGAAAACATGTACCAGCCTATACAATACTAATGCGTCACGGTCTGCGGCATCCAGTGAACCACCTACACCTTGTTCATCAATGCAGCAATATTATACCCCGACATCTGATATTTGTACGCCCCCGAAATCAGACTTGCAAGAATGGCGATCGAACGTGAAAAGCGTAATTTTGAGCCGCTAAGTTACTTGACGTTCCGGTCGACAACAACGAAAATTGATTATCTAAAGAGGACTTCAACGAAAACCTACTTTGTCTAAGTTGGCCCACAAACAATGCACCCCCATTGAGCTTATGAATATTGATCCATCTAAAACGTATTGTGTGCACAAATTACTGAGCACTAGAACATTCAAACTTCTCTTTTTAATTGCGGGCGTCGTGTCGGTCAGCGCACTATTTAGCGTTGCGACTGCAAACGTTCAGTCGGCTGAAAAAGAATCTGATTCGTTGTCCTCTAAGCAGCGACTCACAAATTCCGTCAAGTACCTTTCCTCCGACGAACTCGAAGGCAGGGGTCCTGGCACAGACGGCATCAACAAAGCTGCTGACTATATCGCTTCGCATTTTCGCCAACTTGGCTTGAAAACGGACTCCTACAACGGCACGCCTTTCCAGAAATTTGAGATATCAACGGACATCAAACTGGGAAAACCCGCTGACAACCAATTACAACTAACAGGGCCGTCGGGTGAGAACGATACCATCGAATCAACTGACCTCACGCTCGGCTTCGATTTTAACCCATTGGCAATTGGCGCCAGTGGCAAGTTCCAAGGTGACCTTGTCTTTGTTGGCTATGGGATTCAAGCCCCAGGACTGGGCTACGACGAGTATGCCAACATAGATGTTAAAGGTAAAGTCGTGGTGCTGCTACGAAAGGAACCCCAACAATCAGACGCGGACAGCCCATTTGATGGTACTAAATCATCGCGACATGCAACATTTCGATCAAAGTTCTCTCAAGCATTTCAGCATGGCGCGGTCGCCGTCATCATGGTCAATGATGCCACCGAAGCTTCAAAATATCTGTCCGGCTTGAAACACGCCCTCTCCCAATACGCCGGTCAGCTCGCCGCGGAACAACAGAAGTTTAGCAAAATCGATGACCCAACCCAGGATGATCTCACCAAACACAATCAAACATTGGCGCAGATATCGAGCAACATTACAGACACGGCGAGCGACTTAGGTGGCGACGGCGATGCTATCCTGAACTTCAATGGCGCGGGAATGAACTCAACTCGTAAAAGCATGCCTGTGTTTTTTGCACGCCGCGCCACTATTGAACCCATGATCCAACGTGCGTTTGGCAAGTCCCTGACTGAAATTGAAACGGAAATCGACACAACCCTAAAACCCATTGTTGGCGCCATCGCTAACTGGACCGCCAAGGGAGAGGCTTCCCTTATACAAACTAAGACCGAAGTAAAAAATGTTGTGGGGATACTCGAAGGTGTCGGTGACTTGAAAGATGAAACCATTGTGGTCGGCGCGCATTATGACCATCTCGGTTATGGCGGACGGGGGTCATTGGCTCCTTGGACCAAAGACATCCATAATGGAGCGGATGATAATAGCAGCGGTACTTCAGCGCTATTGGAAATTGCCCAACAACTTGTTTCGCGGAAGACACCCTCTCGCAGACGAGTCGTGTTTATCGCATTTTCCGCTGAAGAACGTGGACTCATTGGCAGTGCTCGTTATGTCAAAGAACCGCTAATCGCGTTAGAAAAAACAATCGCGATGGTCAACCTCGACATGGTCGGGCGACTGACAGATAACAAACTCATCGTCACCGGTACTGGCACGTCGGACGTTTGGGATCCACTGTTGGACAAACTTAACGATACCGCTAAATTTGAAATGACACGCAAGCCAGAAGGCGTCGGCCCCAGCGACCACCAATCATTCTATCTTAAGGACATTCCCGTTTTACATTTGTTTACAGGTTTGCATGAGTTTTATCATCGCCCGAGTGACGATTTCAAGACGATAAACTTCGAGGGCATGGACCGCATAACCGCTTTGACAACTGAGATCATTGTGGCGATCGCACAGGCCGACGAACGACCAAATTTCAAAAAAGCGGAAAAGAAGCGAAACGTTGAAAACACGGGCGGCGACCGCCCCTATTTCGGCAGCATTCCAGACTACTCAGACAGTGCCGATGGTTTGCCTTTAACCGGAGTGGCAACCAATGGCCCCGCGGAAAAAGCGGGGATCAAGCCCAAAGATATCGTGATCGGCTTGGGGAAATACAAGATCGGCGGAATCGAAGATTTTGACAGCGCCCTGCGAAAATTCAAAGCGGGCGACAAGGTGCCGGTGAAAGTTTTACGAGCCGGAAAAGAACTGATACTCACCATCACTCTCGGCTCACCCCGCTAACACACTCAGATCCCTAAAGTCTTCAAAGTTTAACCGGTAAAGCCGCGCACCGTTGGCGGACTGGGGCGATTTTTCTCGACCTCCTCGCACTTTCTTCGCAGATTGGTCTTTACCCACTTACCGTTTCTCGGCAAAATACTCCACGTTGGTGTTTAAACGAAGACTAATAACGTTGGTCGCTTCGTTGAAAACAGCGGCAATTAATTGTTAATTTCCTAGCAAAACAGTTTAATCTGGCGAAGTTTAGGGCGATTAGCAATAAACATAACAGTGAGTTTCCTAGGGACGGGAAATTCCGTAGCCCATATACGAGATGCAGCAAGGAGTGCTGATTGTGAAAAATCACCTATTATTAGTTAGTCTAACCGCCATTTGTCTTGCTATTTGCAGTACCAATACTGGAAATACTGTTCTGGCTCAACAACCCCGTACCGGAACAACTGTGGCCGTTGTCGACATTGCCGTTGTCATGGAAAACAACACCAAATTCAAATCGATGCTTGATTCCATACAAGTGGAAATCAATCAGTTTGACAAGACGCTCGAAACTGCTCGGAAACAGGTCACTTCGATGGTCGAAGAGCTACAGGGCTACAATCCTGGCACAGCTGCATATTCGCAACTCGAAGAACGCATTGCGAAAGTACAAGCCGATGTACAAGTGCAAATGCAGCTCAAGCGTAAAAAGGTTTTGCAGAAAGAAGCCAAGGTGTTTCACGAATGCTACACCGGAGTGCAGAAGACCATAGCCACTTTTTGCGAACGCAATGGTATCAGTTTGGTTCTGAATTATGACAGTAAAGCGATCAATCCGCAAAGTCGCGAATCGGTGCTTAAGGGAGTCAATCGCGATATTGTCTATCAACGCAGCCTCAATATCACGAAGTATATTGTGGAAGCTGTCAATAAGGAAAATGCAGCAGCCGCGCCGCTCAGTGTCAGCAACCCTTCCACAACAGTTCCTCGCTAAAGGGCAATAAATTCACGATGTCAGAAGCCTATCGCACTAGGGCCAGCATAAAATGCTGGCTAGGTCAAATCAGGCAGACATCGTGAATACAGATTATTAACCGACGCATGAATCCTCACCTGTCCTACAACAGACCACAACAAACCATCGCCTCCACGGTTATCGTGACAGGCTTTGGTTTTTGGAGTGGTGTAGATGTGACGCTGGAATTTCGTCCCGCGCCAACGGAAACAGGCTTGGTCTTTTTGCGAACTGAGGACGGGCAAGAAGTTCTTATACCCGTTGACGTCCAATATCGGCAAGAAGTACCCCGACGTACAAATCTTCATACAAACGGGGCTCACGTTGACATGGTAGAGCACGTCGTCGCGGCACTAGCTGGACTGCAAATCGACAACTGCTTTATCTGGGCGTCTCGGAGTGAAATGCCGGGCGTTGATGGTTCCAGCATGCCGTTTGTTGATGCCCTATTACTCGCTGGTATCGTTCCTCAGGAGAACATGCGACCGGCGTTGACCATTGAGTCGACGATTCGCGTTGTTGATAACGATGCCTGGATTGAGGTTCGACCACCGAAAACCGCTGCCACAATGTCTCTGTCCTATCAACTTGATTATGGCAACGAAAGTCCAATCACCTCTCAGACATTTTCCATTGACGTCTGTCCAGCTTCTTTTCAAAGGGAATTGGCCACGGCTAGGACCTTTGTCCTGCAATCAGAAGCAGATCAGCTGCAGGCTAGCGGGCGAGGGTTACGAGTGACTACCGCTGATCTGCTCGTGTTTGATGAAAACGGGCCGGTCGACAATTCTCTCCGATTTGAGGATGAGTGCGTACGACACAAAGCACTCGACATGGTCGGTGACTTAGCACTCGCGGGAGTTGATCTATACGGCGATTTTGAGGCGTATCACACCGGACATCGACTCAACGCAGAGTTGGTACGCCAAATTCTCTGCCAACACAAATTGAGTAACACATTGGCCGAGTGTGCCTAACCCACAGAAACCACAACTATGACACAGAACATATCGAAATTGGCTCAAGTAGACTCTGCCGCGTCCATTGCAAACGACGTTACCATTGGTCCCTTTTGCGTGGTCGGCCCACACGTAAAGATTGGTGAGGGTACCGTACTGGACAATCGTGTCACGCTAACCGGTCATGTCACAATTGGTCGTAACAATCATATGTTCCCTGGCGTGGTTATTGGCGCTGAACCGCAAGACATCTCCTATCAAGGCAGCCCGACGCAGGTCGTCATCGGAGATAATAACACGTTTCGAGAATACACGACGGTAAATCGCGCTACGGAAAAAGAAGATGGCATTACCTCCATCGGTAACAACTGTTATTTCATGGCCTGTAGTCACGTGGCTCACGACTGTCGCCTAGGTGATTACATCATCATGGCGAACAACGTTTTGCTCGGCGGTCATGTGCACATCAGCGATCATGTAAATATTTCTGGCGCCGTGGCCGTTCATCATTTTGTGACCATCGGAGCGTACAGCTTTATTGGTGGCATGAGTCGAGTGCTTAAGGATGTACCGCCATATACAATCGTCGATGGAAACTCGGCAAAAGCGCGAGCGGTAAATGTCATCGCATTGAAACGTAACAACTTTCACGCAGAAGAAATCAGGGCACTCAACGCCGCCTTTAAACTTATCTTCCGGAAGCGAGTGGACAAGCAAATTGTCCTCGATACTCTCAATGGACAAGACCAATTGGTGCCTAGCGTAAACCACATCCTTAATTTCATCGATAAAATGAATGACGGTCGCAATGGCCGGTCCCGTCCTGGCCGAAGGGATGCAGCATGAGCAAACCTCGCATCGCTGTTGTGGGAATAGGCGGAATGGGCTCATACCACACCAATCTCGTGAATTGTGGCGGTCTGTTCGATCTGGTAGCCATTGTCGAACCCGTGGCTGCCGCGCGCCACGTCGCAACCGAAGAATTTTCCGTCCGCGGTGCAGCGGACATTTCAGAGATCGTCGACGAGATCGACTGCGCTATTATCGCCACACCCACGCTCTACCACTTTGAAGTCGCACAAACACTGCTCAATGCAGGCAAACACCTCCTGATTGAAAAACCCATTACATTCGAAATCGCTCAAGCGGACAAACTTATCGCGATCGCTGAATCCAAAAAACTGATATTACAAGTAGGCCATATTGAACGTTTCAACCCCGCATTTAGTGCTGTCGCTAATCACGTTTCTACGCCATTGTTTATCGACGCGGTACGAACTAGTAATTATTCTTTTCGCTCAACCGACATCGGTGTCACGCTAGATCTGATGATTCACGATATTGATCTTGTCCTGTCCCTCGTCGATAGCCCGATCGCCGCGATTGACGCCGTCGGCTCCGTTGTTATAGGTCCACACGAAGATATCGCCAACGCTCGCCTTACGTTTGAAAACGGTACTTTTGCGAATCTGACTGCGTCGCGTGTTAATAGTGAACCACAGCGCACGATGCGAATCGAAGGACCGCAGGGTTCCACCAAGATTGATTTTGAAAGGCGTACTGCATATACAATTGATGTAAGCACACAAACAGACTCGCTGCAAATCGATTTACCCAACACAAGCGAAGGCGAACTCAACGACCTGCAAGCCCGCTTCTTTGTGGACTATCTACCAAAAACGGTAGTCGATATACCAGACGGAAACGCGCTGGAAATGGAGCAAGAAGATTTTGCCACAGCAATAATCAAGGGTGGGGCGGTTCAGGTGTCAGGCCGGGACGGACGCGATGCATTGGCTGTTGCTATTGAAATTGCCAATCAAATATGCAACAAACAGCCTGCTTCTCCACACGCTATCAAGGGGCCACATTTCGCGACCGACACTGCCAAGAGTCAAGTCTAACCGTGTTGCAAAACTCAACGCGTTACCAAATGAAGTCTAAGTCAGGTCACGATCTTCAAACATAACGAGCGCTAGCAACATTGCGATCAGGCTGTAGATCGCGCAATAACTAAACGCCCAGCCAAGATAAGCAAACGGTACGTCTACGCCAGCAGAAATTGCGGCTTGGATATTGAAATGGTCCAAGTTTGGAAAGACTGTCGCAATCAATTTTCCGAAGAATTCCACAATGGCAAAACCTGACAACGAACTTTGTACCACTAATGGTGTCAGATGGCCCAAAGCGTAAACGACCAAGCAAATTGTCATGTTGGCCATCAACGGAAGCCGAGTGGAAATGGCTACACTAAGTGAAGCTATCACTACTGCCTCCATAAAAGCCAACACTAATCCAGGCACGAGGCGAATCGACTCAATGAAACATATCCGCCAGTCCGGAACGCCTAACGACGACTCGGTTGCGTCATAGATGGGCTTATAGGACACCGCTGCAATAAATACCACACCAAAAATGATGTAAACTAGGGCTAACATCCAGACGATTCCGCTGAATTTCCCAATCACAAATGCACGACGAGTGAGTGGTTTCGACAATACCGTTAGCGCTGTACGCCCTTCGATCTCGTCCGCAACCGATGTACTAGCTGACCACAAAGCTAGGATGATGCTCAGGATAAGGATTAACGTCAAGCCTGCGTCTTTGAGCATCTTGATGTCTTCCCCAAACGTGTTGTAGGGAATCCAGACGAAACCTATTAGTGCAATCACGCCAAATACAATAATCAAAGTAAACAGTGGTTGAGCGATTTCCGATTTATAGGTCGACAGGGCAACCGCAAACAGTCGTGGCATCGCCATCCGCTGTACTAAATAGATTAAAAACAGCGCTAATATTCCAAATCCGGTTATTAGTATAGTTTCTGCTTCTACGTATCCTGTTCCGGTGCGAATGTAGAACGCTACTTCGGCTGTGTCTATTCCCAAGTTTTCAATATAGATTTTTGTAATATGTGATTGACGGCCTAACGAAGTATCTTCTGCATCTCGATACGGAATCGTTAGTAACAAGCTTGATCGCTCTGCATTAACTCGGTAAATATCTTCGCTGGTAATTTCCTCGAGAATAATTCCGTCTTCTATTTGATTAAACGGGCAAAATGCGATTTTAACAGTTTGATTGGTTGTAATTTCAAGAGCGGCGACTTCGCTCGCGTGAAAGTCAATTGAATGTGTGGATTGAGATTCCGCCGCGTTATCACCCGCGGCCGCAGCAAATTCATGTTTGGTAGTACCGGTTAGTGGGACACCGAGCGCTGCTTGAACGATTCCACCTGGATCTTGCACAGCGATAGTTCCCACAACTCCCACAGCCGCCATAAACGTCACGATGATAAGGATCGGGTAGAGAGTACCTTCACGAAGTACCATCGTAAATTCACGGCCCGTTCGTTTCCAGGCGAGTACCACTAGAGAATATCCCGCCAACCAGCAAACGAAATATAGGCCAACGATTGCGGCTAGCAAATCGGCCCACGAGTCCGCACCACCACTGCTTGTCGATGGCATCTTTTCCGCCCCAACAGTGAAGGGACCTAATAGTGCACACAGTGCCAAAGCAAAAATGGACACAACGATCGCAGCTTTACTCGGATTCTCAGCGAGTTGATTTAGTGCAGAGACCCGAAAACGGAGCCCCGCCCCCGAAATCGTAAACCCTTTAGCACGACTGAGCCCTTTAGATAGTGCCCAACTTAAGCCAATCAGGATCAATCCCAGGATACAACCGACGCCAATGATCCACAGCGGTGTCAGCCAACTCTGCAACTTAGGAGAAATGTCCAGTGCCAGAGGTGCGTAAGATCCAACTTGATTCAACAGGCTTTGTAGCATTTGAATAGATACGTTCATTCGTCTTCCAATGTGTCTTTAAAAAAATTATATTGGTTTTGGGTTTGAATTTTCTTTCTACGCATTTACGACAATACGCAGTCACTACCCACTTCGTTCAGATGTGCCTAATAGAGGACGCTGAATTCAGCAAACTCACCGCTTGCTACCTCAATCGTTTTGTTTGTTTCCTTAATCACCCCAGTCATTCGTTCTTGGACAGACGCAATAAACCATGCCACCTCTTCGCGCTCGCCCTCGATTACCAACTCAACAGTCCCGTCCTGCAAATTGCGAACGTAACCGCATACGCGATAAGACCGAGCTTGCATGTTGGTAGCATATCGAAATCCGACGCCTTGAACACGTCCTGTAAATATCACACGGTTGCGAATCACATTCATAGCCTTTTCGAATTAGTCATACGTCTATTTCGATAAAACCCGATACTCTGTACTGCAAATTGTCTGCACTTCCGAATCAAAAGCATCAGTGTTGTAGGTGCGGACAAGTCTATATGTGTAATTGTCACTCACAAATAACCGAAATTGATCATAAGGCGCGTCTAGTACCGAGAAAAACCCGCCGCTGCGGTCTCTTTTTATGGTCTATAGCAATCACAATGATATTGACGCTTTGCTACATCACGCAGTACTGTTTGCCACATGCAACTACCCCTTCACCATTTTTTGCGCGCACGCTGCGCTTTTCACCTAAAATCCATTCCGACCGCGGCGCTTGCTCAGCGAATCTGTCAGCGCTGTATTCCGGCATACTTAACGATATTTCTGCTGCTAGCTTCATGGCCGTTTATAGCTGCCGCTCAATATGAGCCAGTTGAGATTGCAACTACCAATAACAACAGTGTAGTGCTACTACGCAACGGGCAGACTTTCACCGGTGCGATAACCAAATCACCCGGAATTAATGCACATTACACGTTGATCGATGCTTCCGGCAATCAACTGCGTTTCCCTAGTGATCAGGTCGAGTTTGTGAGCGATTCGATCCTCGAAGTCTATGCCTATCGCCGCGCCACACAAATTCGCAACAACGCCCCCGCCTGCCTTGCATTAGCGCAGTGGTGCATGCAATTGCGATTGTTTGATCAAGCCCAAGA